>Ga0209342_10005318_pt1 | contig 13219 bp, 11 predicted proteins | sample RifCSP16_2_FD_184023 | JGI IMG/M metagenome (GOLD analysis project Ga0209342, IMG submission 184023) | Soil microbial communities from Rifle, Colorado - Rifle CSP2_sed 16_2 (SPAdes) (version 2) | ecosystem: Environmental > Terrestrial > Deep subsurface > Rock core/Sediment | place: Rifle... | reverse complement strand
CAGGATCTGCTGCGGTTCGGCGGTAGAAGCGATAATGAACTCGACCGGGAAGTCACCGCCCCCCGGCAATGCAGGCGGGGTCACCGGGAAGATGCGGATTGCGGGAATCGCAAACAATTTCTGCTGTACCTCCGGAAGGATCTGGAATATGGTTCGCTCCCGCTCGTCCCAGGGCTTCATCACCATGCCTCCAAAACCAGAGCTGGGGAAGGTAATCTGAAAAGTAAAATCAGTCTCCGGCACACTCAGAAAGGCGCGATTGACCGCTGCAGTATACTGGCTCGTCTGGTCGAGGGTTGCATTGGCAGCAGCATCAACGATACCGAAGATGACACCCTGATCCTCCATCGGAGCGAGTTCTACCGGGGACATTATGAACATGGGAATCGCCAGCAGACCGATCACCACCCATACCAGATAGACCGCTGGTCTGCTGTGCAGACTGACATCGAGGATCCGGCCGTAAAAGTTGCGCAGACGTCCGAAGTCACGGGTGATGCGGCCGGCAAGTCCTCGTTCTCCGATCCCCGGCTTCATGAGGCGGGAACACATCATCGGCGAAAGGGTCAGTGCGACGATGCCGGAAATGGTTACCGCACCTGCAAGGGTAAATGCGAATTCACGGAATAGCGCACCGGTCAGGCCGCCTTGCAGGCCGATCGGTGCATAAACCGCTGCCAGGGTGATAGTCATAGCGACCAACGGTCCAATAAGTTCGCGAGCGCCAATTATAGCCGCGTCAAAAGGGGTTCCCCCCTCCCTGAGATGCCGTTCAACATTCTCAACGACCACGATAGCATCATCGACCACCAGCCCTACCGAGAGGACGACAGCGAGCAGTGTCAGCAGGTTGATAGTAAAGCCAAAGACCTGCATCAGAAAGACTGCGCCGATCAGTGACAGCGGGATCGCAATGACAGGGATAAAGGCTGAACGCAGCGAACCGAGGAAGAGAAAGATAACGATCACCACGATCAGCAGGGTTTCACTCAGCGTTATAATGACCTCCTTAATAGCATTGTCGATATAGGCAGTGGCGTCATAGGCAATCCGTGCGTGCATCCCTCCCGGCAAGTCCTTCTGGATCGCTTCCATTTCAATGCGGACACGTTTGATGACATCAAGCGAGTTGGCATTGGGGAGAGGCCATATACCCATAAACACGGCGGTCTGGCCGGAAAAGCGAACCTCGGCGTCATAATCCTCAGCCCCCAGTGCGACCTCAGCGATATCCTCCAGCCGCACTATCGCACCGTCCTGTTCGCGGATCACCAGGCGTTTGAATTCCCCGACACTTGTAAGGTTTGTGTCGGCTGTGAGATTGACTTGGATCAGAGACCCTTTGGTGCGGCCGAGTGCAGAAAGCACGTTATTGGCGGAGAGGGCCTGTCTCACCTGAACCGGGCTGATATTGAGAGCGGCCATCCTCTCCGGTTTAAGCCAGATGCGCATGGCAAAGGTCCGCGCTCCGAGAATATCGGCCCGCTGCACTCCCTCAAGGGCCGAAAGACGCGGCTGGACCACCCGTACCAGGTAATCGGTAATTTCGTTCTGGGCTAGGATATCAGAGGTGAAACTGAGGTAGGCCGAGGCAAAGCGGCTGTCCGCTGATTCGACGTTAATGGTTGGCACCTCAGCCTCAGGCGGCAGGTCGCGGCGTACCTGGTCGACCTTGGAGCTTATCTCGGACAGGGCCTTGATAGCATCGTAGTTCAGTTTCAGCCGCACATTGATTGTCGACAGGCCCTGGCTGCTCTGTGACTCGATATAGTCGATCCCGTCAGCAGCAGCAATAGCCCGTTCCAGGGGTGTAGTAATGAAGCCTCGCACCAGTTCGGCACTGGCACCGACATAGCCAGTAGTTACGGTGACTGCAGCATTCTCGCTTTGCGGGTACTGACGCACATTGAGTGTGCGGATCGCCTGCAGACCGGCAATGATAATCAGCAGGTTGATGACCATCGCCAGCACAGGGCGGCGGATAAAGAGGTCGGTGAACGTCATCTCGTCAGTTATTCTCCGGCTGTGGGTTCAGCTTGAACTCAGGGGTCAGGCTGTTGTCAACCACCACCGTCTGCCCATTACGCAGCTTGAAGACCCCGGTGCTGACCACACTTTCGCCTGCGCTTAACCCGGAGAGTACGCTTACAAAGTCGCCGCGTTTCTCACCAAGACGTATGAACTGCTGGCGCAATGCAAGATACTTTTTACCATCTTCTGTCTGTTTCTCCTCTATAATGAAGACCGAATCGCCAAAGGGCGCATAGAGGACAGCGGTGGTCGGGATCGAAAGTACAGTTTGCAATTTCGGAAGCACCACTTCGACACTGACAAACATACCCGGACGAAGCAGTTCCTCCGCATTCTGCAGCGTCGCCTGCACACCGATCGACCGGGTAGCAGCGTTTACCTGCGGATTGATTGCAGTGATCTTACCGGTCGACTGCTGGTCAGGAAGACCATCGGCAGTCACCCGTACAGGCAAGTCCTGACGGACCTGATTCAGATACTGCTGCGGCAGTTGGAAATCGACATAGATCGGGCTGAGTGTCTGCAGTGAGACTATCGCATCTCCTTCCCGAAGGCTCTGTCCCAGATTGATTTGCCGGATCCCGAGCCGGCCGCTGAACGGTGCACGGACCGTTTTCTTAGCGATCTGGCTGCGCAGGTTGTCTACCGCAGCCTGCGCCTGCTGGAAGTTGGCCTGGGCAGTATCGAGCTGTGACTGGGAGATCATCTCCTCGGCAATCAGTGATTTTGCGCGAGACAGATTACGGCTCGAAAGCGTTAAGGACGCTTCAGCGCCCGGAAGCTGGGCTTCCTCCGAGGAAGTATCCTGACGCAGCAGCAAATCCCCTTTCTTAACTCTGGAACCGGGAGTAAAGACAATTTCCACTACTTTCCCCGGCAGTTCCGTGGCGATAGTGACTCCCTGCACTGCTGTTAAGCTCCCTATGGAGGGAAGTACATTTTCCCAGGAGACGGATATGACCTTGGCAGTGGTGACCGGTTCTGGAGGCTGGACGAACTGGCTGCTGGCCTCGATCATCTTGTCGATCTGCAGCGCCTTGATCCCGCTGAGAACAGCGATCAGCAGTACCAGGCCAATCAGGATAAGAAAGATTCTCTTTTTCATCGATTCCTAATCATCCCATTTAACGGCAAGCTCACTGATGAGTGCCACTGCAAGGCACGAGAAAGGAGAAAGACAGTTTGCAGACTGAAAACATCGTCAGCCTAAAAAGCGTCCTGTGGCACTCGTTCAACCCCAGCGCGTTGTTTAAAATTTCAGGGACACTTTCCGCTTTTCTTTCAGTCCTTTCTGCCCGTCTTCTTGTAGCTTTCTATAAAACCTGCAATCCCTGAGATAAACGTTGAAGAACCCCGCAGCAAGCTGCGGGGATTCTCCTCGGTAAGGAATTTTATTATTGACATAGCCCGCCTTGACCCCGCTCCTTGGAACGGGGATTGCGGCGACCATTCCGTTAAATATCAGTCAGGTTTCTTTTCGGTATGTCATAAAACTCATGAGAAGGAAGCAGGAAGCTTCCCATATTTTTTCTCACGAGTTGTATCTTGCTAAGAATTATTGCTCATGTCTGAAATACAGTCAAGGGCAATTTAGGCATAGCTCCTTGAAAATCCTATGTTTAAAATTGCAAAACTATGTTGAGTGTGATATTTTTTTCAGACTATGAGACATTTGTCTCAATTTAAAAGGATGGTCTGATAAGGATAAGATTTTATGGGCAATCATAATATGGAAGTCATCATTGGTCTTGTACAGACAGCGGTTACTGATAACATCCCGGAAAATATTCGCAAAACAGTTGGGCTGGTAAGGAAGGCAGCGGAACAGGGCGCACAGATAATTTGTCTTCAGGAGCTGTTCAACACCATCTACTTTCCACAGTATGAAAAGTATGGCGCTGAGAGATTCGCAGAGTCGATTCCTGGCGATACGATAAACATCTTCTCAAAACTGGCCAAAGAGCTCGGCATTGTAATTATAGTCCCCATATTTGAGAAGGCCTTAAACAATAAATATTACAATTCTGCTGTAACAATAGGTGCAGACGGCAGCATCCTCGGTGTATATCGCAAGATACATATACCCTTTGACCCATTCTTTTATGAAAAGAATTATTTTAGAGATGGCGACCTTGGTTATCAGGTCTATAAAATTCCGATTAATCGGAATAAAACAAGGTTTGCTTCCATAGGCGTTCTTATCTGTTATGACCAGTGGTTCCCTGAGGCTGCGAGGATAAATACGCTCATGGGCGCTGATATAATATTCTATTCAACCGCCATAGGCTGGATAAAGGGGCACAGTTCACAGGATGGCGACTGGCACAATGCATGGGAGACTGTCCAGCGGGGACATGCCATAGCAAACGGGGTTCATGTTGCGGCTGTGAACAGGGTTGGCGAGGAAGATAGGATGAAGTTCTGGGGAGGCTCATTTGTCTCAGATGCCTTTGGCAAGGTGATAAAAAAGGCGAGCCTTGAAGATGAAGAGGTATTGGTTGTAAAGGCAGACTTAAACATGAATAAGATGATACGTGAGGGATGGGGCTTTCTTGATAACAGAAGGCCAGATACATACCCGCCTATCTGCAAGGCCCCAAAATAACCTCAATCCAGCAATAATTCTGAAGATGATTAATATTACCAAAGAAGTAAATATTGAAAATGTGGAAATATGAATCCAAGGATTCAGGAAATAACATGACAGGATTAAACCCCACCACAACACCCCTAAAACTCGGCTACTACATGCCTGCTGAATGGGAAAAACATGATGCTATCTGGCTCTCATGGCCGCATGACCCTATAACCTTTCCTGACAGGGTAGAAAAGGTAGAAAAGATTTACGGCGAAATAATCAAGTCCATCATGGGCAACGAAAAGGTGAACCTGTTTGTAAAAGACAGCGCAATGAGAGAGAGGGCTCAGGGGATTTTAAGACAGAGCGGGGTCAATCCTGATGAGATTGTATTTCATGTTTACGACTATGCGGATGTATGGTTCAGAGACTACGGCCCCATCTTTCTCTTAAACAAAAAAACCAAAGGCCTTGCCATGACCCACTGGATATTCAATGCATGGGGAGGAAAGTATGAGACACTCATGAAGGATACGAATATCCCTGATTTTATAAATGAGAGAATGAAAATCCCCTGTTTTAAACCCGGAATCGTCCTTGAAGGAGGCTCCATAGATGTAAATGGGAAAGGGACACTCCTAACGACAGAACAGTGTCTGCTCAATAAAAACAGAAACCCCCATCTTACAAGAGAAGACATAGAAGCCTATCTTAAGGAATACCTTGGAGTAACGCACATTATCTGGCTGAAGAATGGCATAGAAGGGGATGATACAGACGGCCATATTGACGACATTGCAAGGTTTGTGAACCCCTCAACCATACTCTGCGCCTATGAAGAAAATAAGAATGACGAAAATTACTCTATACTCCATGAGAACTATGAGATACTGCTCAATGCAAAAGACCAGAACGGAGACAGGCTGAATATAATTAAGCTGCCCATGCCCGGATTTGTTGGAGATGAAGAAGGAAGACTTCCTGTGAGCTATGCAAACTTCTATATTGGCAATAAGGTAGTCCTGGTTCCAATATTTGGACATGAAAATGATATGAAGGCTATGGAGATTATACAGGGCCAGTTCCCTGGCCGCAGGGCTGTGGGAATCAACTGCTCAGACCTTGTTTATGGCCTTGGCACACTCCACTGTATTAGCCAACAGCAACCTGCACTTTGATTTACTCGGGGTCAGAATAACAGAGAGAGGAATTTTCAGGTGAAGATCGTTGACTCAGCTACAATGAGATGGCTCGATGAAAAAGCCATAAAGCGATATGGCATACCCGGGCTTGTGCTTATGGAGAACGCAGGCAGAGGTGTTGCTGAAATTATTGAAAGGAATTTTGGCAGCCTTACGGGAGGGGGCAAGCCCCTCCCCTACGAAGGCAAAAGAGTCTCTATATTTGCAGGCAAGGGTAATAATGGCGGCGACGGGTTTGTTGTGGCAAGGCATTTGCTCAATAAGGGTTTTAAGGTATGTGTCTATCTTCTTGCAAGGCCACAGGATGTAAAGGGTGATGCAAAGGTAAATTTGAATATATGGCAGAAAATGAATGGAGAAACAGTATCAATTGTATCAAAGAAATCTCTTGAAAGGCATAGAGTGAATATAAGGCATGCTCATTTGATTGTAGATGCTATTTTTGGTACAGGGCTTTCAGCAGATGTAAAAGGGATTCAGAGGGATGTGATAGAATTTATAAATAGACTCAACAAACTGGTTGTGGCAGTTGATATTCCATCTGGCCTAAATGCCTCAAATGGAAAGGTTCTGGGTAGTTGCGTGAAGGCAACAATAACAGCAACAATGGCAATCCCGAAGATTGGTTTATTGATATATCCCGGTATGGATTATGCTGGAAAGGTGGAGGTTGTTGATATTGGAATGCCGAAAGAGTTTTTAAAAGATGAAAAAATTCTGTGGGAGCTTCTTGATTTCGAGGGCATCAAAAGGCTTATCAAGCCGAGGCATGGAAATACCCATAAGGGGAGTTTCGGCCATGTATTTGTGCTTGCAGGCTCTGTGGGTAAATCTGGCGCTGCTGCAATGACATCTATGGGCGCATTGAGGACAGGGGCTGGCCTTGTTACTCTTGGTATTCCAGAAAGTCTGAATCCCATTATGGCGAGAAAACTTACAGAGGTTATGACATTACCGCTTGCTGAATCAAGAGCAGGTGTGTGTGGGTATGAGGCTTTTGATGAGATAATGAAATTTATTAGGGATAAAGAGGTGGTTGTCCTCGGCCCTGGACTTACAGCAGAAGAACCTGTAAAGAAGCTTGTGTTAAAGCTTATCGTGGCATCTAAAATACCCCTTGTCATTGATGCAGATGGTATAAATTGTTTGGCTGGCAATGTGAATGTTTTAAAATACGCTAAAGCGCCGATTGTTATTACACCACATCCCGGTGAGATGGCAAGGCTAATTGGTTTAACTACAAAGGATGTTCAGGCAGACAGGCTCGGAATAGCATCAAGATTTGCAAAAGAGAATAAGGTTATTGTTGTGTTAAAGGGTGCAAGGACAGTTATTGCAGAGCCATCTGGCAGGATTTTTATAAACCCTACAGGAAATCCTGGCATGGCAACAGCAGGTACAGGCGATGTGTTGGCAGGCATGATAGGTGGTTTTATAGCCCAGGGCTATAGCCCTATTGATGCATCAAATATGGCTGTGTATGTGCACGGCATGGCAGGCGATGAGGTTGCAAAGAAAAAGGGGCAGGTTGGGATGGTGGCAGGGGATATGTTAAATATATTGCCGCAGGTGATGAATTCTTTATTGTAGTTGCCCAATTTATTGGGCGCATTAAGACGCCGATAAATCGGCAAACTACAATTACCTTGTATCTGGAGCTTTTTACTTTGCCGTTTAAAAAAGTGTGAGGGAATTGAGTGAGTGAGAAAGACAGACAAGTTTTTTATACATCATCACCAGAGGAAACTCTGGAATTGGGCAGAAAGATAGGCGAGGGGCTGAAGGCAGGGGATGTGGTGGCGCTCATTGGCGAGCTTGGTGCGGGCAAGACTTTATTTACACAGGGTTTGGTGCAGGGGCTCAGTGTAAAGGGATATGTAAAAAGCCCATCATTTACAATAGTGAATAAGTATGAGGGAAGTCTCCCTGTTTATCACCTTGACCTTTACCGCCTCGGTGATGTAAATGAGATATATGAGCTTGGGATAGAAGAATATCTTTACGGAGACGGTGTTTGCATTATAGAGTGGGCAGAGAAGGCGTATTCTCTTTTGCCGGAGAAGTATATATTGATTAAGTTTTTTTACACAGGGGAAAAGACGCGGAAGATAGAGATTCGGCGAGCAGATGAGCATGGAAGTAAAAGACCCCTGCCCTGATAGGGGATGTTTTACTTTGGAACGGTTAAAATTATGGGTGGGGAACAGCCTCTCCGCACAAGTAATTTGTTATGTCCCTATTATTTCGTTTAGCCCTTCAATGACCTGATATAATTCCTCAGGGTCTGCTTTGGCAATCATTTTTCCAATTCTCTCCACGGAAAGAGTCCGAATCTGACTTATTTTAACCCATGACCGTTTAGGCAAATCTGCTGTTTTCAATTCAAGAGTGAGAGGGAATCCTGCACGTTGAGGCTGGCTGGTAATAGCCACAGCAATAACAGTTCCAGAACGTTCATTAAAAATTTCGTGACTTAAAATCAAAACAGGCCGCAAACCTGCCTGCTCACGGCCACGCACAGGGTTCAAATCAGCCCACCTGATATCGCCTCTCAGTATTCGGGCCACCGCCTCAAATCCTCGGCCATGCCTTCTTCCGCCATTGCCTTTTCAAAAGTCATATCAAGTTTTGCACATTCTTTAGCTAAACGGGTACGTTTCAACCGTTTCAGTTTTTCTTCTACCGCTTCCTGTATAGCTTGACTGCGATTCTGGAAAATATGTGTACTAATGAGTCTATCTATGTCTTCGATAAATTGTTCGTCTAATGTAATGGCAATTTTTGCTTTGCTCATAGCTCACCTCTGGTATTACATTATATCATACCATTGAGTTTGTCAATATTTTTTATGGACATAATGCCTGAAATCAACGGTGATGTTACCTGCGTTCCCTTAGCAGATTATTGGGCCAATCATTTCAAATCCTTCCTGTTTAATGGTATCTGTCCCTGTTTTCCTCAAAAGTGTCCTGTGGCACTCGTTCACGTGCATCTGGTTGTTATCTTTTTATCCAAAATGTAAGTATTGCTTAAAGAGCTTTCGCCCTTGCTCAAAGTTATCGCTAAACCACTGAATCAGACCGGATTCTTCTTCAACAAGTGCATTCCAATTTTGCTTGTCGACTAATCGAGGACTCTCGGTAACCTTATTAAGATATCGAAACCGACTGCCCTTCTCAAAAACTATCTTTAAAAAATCAACTATATTTTCATCATATAAAAAAAGTGCTTCATGCGTTTTGTTTGCAAACTCAAAAAGATCATCCATTTCAATTTTTGCACGTCCTACAACCTTCCGAACAAAGTCTCTGTAAGCATGATATATGGGAATCCTTAGATTGTATATTTCAGGAGAAATTATATGTCTCTTCTCCTTTATAATAAGTTTATCAATAGCTGTCGATTTGCTGAATTTCGAACTTATAATTTCTGGAAATATATCTTCCCGGTGCTTCTTAATAACGGCATCCAAATTATTCTTTGATCGCTTCAGTTCTTCTTGTGTCCACCCTTTCGATTGGCTTGTTGAACTATCATATTCATCGTGATGTTCTAAACATAAAAAGACTAAATTTGAAGGCTTATTGTTGTTTTTATTATGGTCTATATGAGCAATTTGACCCTTCTTAATATTAAAATCAGACTTATAATCAACGCATAATGCGCAACGTCTCAGGCTACTATCTTGTAAAATGTTAGCTTGAGTATTCTTGTGCACTTTTCTTCTTTTCATTTTTTAAAGATAGCGCATTAGCTACTTATTCTCAAATGATTTTAACAGTTTGTATACCGCCCATGAATCTGGGAAGTAATCAGTTGATTTTCTATTCAATACTTGTTTAACCCAGCTATTCTTATCGCTTTCTCTTTGCCATACATCTGCAAAGAAATATTGATGAACCATGACTTGGAGATAAGCAGGGTCTAAACCTTCGGAAGAAGCCTCGTTTGTTATTATATCTTGCATCTTTTTATCATCAATGCTCATCTTCGACTTATCACAATTTTTCCCCTCTGCCCACATTGTGTAATTGTTAACATCAACTGCGTTTAGTACCTTATTAAAATAATGCTGATATAGTAATATCTGATCACTTTGCAAATTAAAATAAAGAGATTCCTTTATTTCCATGTTGGCAATAAAAGCACCAGTAACCGAAGCAATAAGAATTGTTAAAGAGATTTTGGCTATAAATTCCTTTTGTGCTTTGGATAACCCTGTATCCAGTAGACCAATGTACTGATATTCATTAAGAATTATCAATAGAATAATAATCCCTATAATCAACAGAACTCTCTTATACCCAGACCATCCTATATTTTTCTTTGCATAATGATATGTCAATTTATAAGCGACGATAACTACGCCACCAATCACAAGGTTGCCTATAACTCCGCTGATAATATAAAACCAATCCATATCATCAATGTGTAGAACATAAAACATAAACATAAGGGCCACCCATTGTTTTTTCTATCAACCTACCCCGCCACAGCCACTGGAATAAAAAAGAATAACGGCTATTCGGGATCAGCTGGATGAAATTGTTATCTGTCGCCGTTTATTAAAATTCCTCTGCTGTTATTTTATTAGTTTTAAGGTTTCCGTTTGGCTGCAAAAAAAGCTCCACAGTGTAGCCAGATACATGATCACCGCTACGTTCAAAATCAAATTGCTTGTCCGCTACGCTGTAAGCCGTTTCTGGACCAAACAAGAACTTGGTACCATACCATTGCTTACCAATTGCATATTTGAGTTTATAGGAACCAAGCGGCACATCGAGAGTAACTGACTGACCTGACCGAATAAAAACTGTACAAACTTTTTTACTTGTATACCAATCAACGATCTTAACGAAATAATGATTTTCGCTATCTCGTGTCGTGATCTTAAGAGGCGCAATTGCTTCATCCTCAATATATCTTTTGATAGCACCATTTATTGGCAGTGGCTTCATTGGTTCAACAAAAATCGGTTCTTGAGACACAATCCGAGGGGTGGGTTGAAGTTGCTGTGGTGCTTCATTAAGCATGGTTGATTGCTTTTTTGCCGGTTTGGGTGGATCTAATGCACTGTTTATTATTACAAATACGATCAAGCCCGGAACTAAATACCAGCCCCAGTTCTTTTTAAGATGCCGCAATTTAGTCGGCTTTGTCTTTCTTGGTGTAGCTGCACCCTGTGAGCCTTTTTTCAATAAATCCGCCTCTTTAGAATTTGGAAATCTTATCAACAAGTACCGTGCCAAAAAAATTGCTCTGTCTGTATAATTCATATTTCTGTTGAACAGTATGGCATCATATAAGTCAGCAGAGGTCCGATCTGCTTTGTAAGTCTTTATTTCTGCCACGTTTGTTTTGAATCCGCAACCACAGGACAGACTATCCATATAGTTTGTCCTGAGACACTCGGGGCATATCCAGCTATTGTGCGGTTGTTTAGGTGACGGCTGGCTGGCCGGCTTATCCTTCTTTTCCGTTTTCTGATAATGTTCGACAATGCGTTGGTAGGCATCGTTGATTTCCTTTAATTTCTCTTCTGCTTTTTTTTGAAGTTTGACATCGTGCGTAAAACGGTCAGGGTGCCACACTTTGACCAATTCGCGATATGCTTGTTTTACCTCTTGTTCTGTGGCAGTCGTGTGAAGGTCAAGTATCCTATAATATTTTTCCATAGTTCGTTCTTAATGTAGTTCTATTTTTGTAGTGTTTTTGTAGTGTGGCGAATGGGGGTCAAGTCTTGAAAAATCATTTTTCATCAGTGTGGCGAATGGGGGTCAAGTCTTGAAAAATCATTTTTCATCAGCCTCCCCTATTATGCGAATTTCCTGTTTTTCCAGACTTATGGTCAAAATATAGCACATCCAAAAGATTTTTCAAGGATAGGAAATTACACAAATCCCTTTTCTCTCTTATTATAAAGAGAATTCCAGATAATACTGATACGGCAAAAAATCCAGTGATTTTGTAAGCCGGTAGCCGGCCTTCTTGAACTCTTTTTTCACATCCTCCTCAGATATTTTGTGAGCAACTGATTGCGGGCCAACAGGCATGGGCTTTTTGTAAAAGTCGACAATCACAATCCTGCCGTTAGGTTTGAGCGTTCCTGTTAGTTTCTTCAAATAATTTACCCTGTCTTCAATATGGTGGTATGTGTTGCAAATGAATATGACATGAACAGACTGTGAAGGAAGCCCTGCGTCATCCGGTTTAATCACCAGGGCTTCATAATTTTTCAGGCCTCGTTTCCTGGCATCTTCTTTCATATAGTCAACCATGGACGGCTCTATATCCAAACCTATAGCCTTGCCTTCAGGGCCTACAGCTACTGCAAAGAGACGGGTAAAATATCCTGTCCCTGCCCCTATGTCAGCAACAATATCTCCGTGTTTCAAATCCAGTTTTTTCACTACCTCTTCTGGTTTCTGCCATCCAGCCCTTTCAGGGTCCTCAAAGATATCAACCCACTTCTGGATTTCATTGAACCTCTGTTGCGAATGGGATGTATGATGTTTCTCTTCCCCTGTCCAACCTGTTACTGGAGATAACAGTAATGAGGTGGCAGAGATTAAGCACAGTAGCTTCGTGATGCTGAGTTTGATTTTCATAATTTTTCCTCATATAGGTGTTAAGTTGGCTTTATTTGATTGTTTGGTTGTTGATATTTTGTTCCTTTCCATAACTTGTTCTACTTTAGCCTAATGAGAATATAGTGTCAATATGTGCGGTTAAAATATTTTTTGAATAAAAAACTACAATTTAGCTACCAGATTTGGCATATTTGATGGTATGAAATCCCAAAAAATTGTTAAAAATTTTATTTTGATGAGATTTATGTTATAAGGTGAAGTGCAATTTGTAAATTCAATAAATTTTTTTATAAATTACGCCTCTTGTTAAAAGAGGTTTATAAAATAAATGGGCAGGATAGGTAAAAAAATAGGTAAAAAAAGAGGAAACATCCAGAAAAAGGTTGTTGCTTCCATGCTGTTTGTGGGCATTATCCCAGGTATCTTGGTAGTTGCCCTGACATATCTGAGCGGGACCAATGCCCTTAAAAATTCTATCGGCACAAATTTTCAGGAAATAGCCAAGGAAACGGCAGATAAGATAGATATCTTTATAGATAAGGAGCTTCAGGAAGCCCAAAATCTTGCCCTATCCCCTTATATAAGGGCTGCCGTCTTAGAGGCCAATAAGACGTATGAAGGGGAAAACAATACAGAGATTCAAAAGGAACCGGATGAAATTCAGCAGCGCTGGACCCTTTCAGGTTATCTTAAAGAATACCAGATGCAATCAATAAGGGAATATGGTTCGATCCTTATAACAGATAGTAAAGGCATCATTATAGCCGCTTCCGACAAGCCTGCTGAGGACTACCATGGTGAAGAAAATTGGTGGCGTA
>Ga0209342_10005317_pt1 | contig 13220 bp, 8 predicted proteins | sample RifCSP16_2_FD_184023 | JGI IMG/M metagenome (GOLD analysis project Ga0209342, IMG submission 184023) | Soil microbial communities from Rifle, Colorado - Rifle CSP2_sed 16_2 (SPAdes) (version 2) | ecosystem: Environmental > Terrestrial > Deep subsurface > Rock core/Sediment | place: Rifle... | reverse complement strand
CGAGCTGATCCCTATCGCAAGCCCGAGGATATTGACAATGGTGAAGAACTTGTTCTTCCTGAAATTCCGTAGAGCAATCAAGAGATAGTTCTTAAGCATTCCCGCTCCTCAATTCTTCCGGGCTCTTCGAAATGTCATTCATACCACTTCAACATTCTCACTTCAATCGATTTGTTTGCCGATACCAGTTTCTTGAATGCCTCAACATCGCTAAAACCGCCTGTCCCCCTGTAATGATAGGGAAAGACGACTTTCGGTTTGAACTCCAGCACTGCCGAGGCCGCCTGTTCAGGGGTCATCGTGTAGGGAAGATTCATGCACACGAAGGCATAGTCGATGGTCTTCAGCCCTCTCATCTCCGGAATGTCTTCCGTATCTCCCGAGATATAAATGCGTTTGCCGTCAACGGTTACAACGTACCCGTTTCCTCTCCCCTTTTCGTGAAATTTCATTCGCTCCGCCGTCAGGTTGTACATCGGAATGGCTTCAATTGTGACTTTCCCGAACGTCGCCTTCTCCCCATTGTTCATGATCGTCCCATATCCAAGCTTGTCGACCACGGCTTTGGGGCCGATGACACTCGTGTTTCCTTTCTTGAGAGACGCAACGGTCTCCGGCGAAAGATGGTCACCATGAATATCAGTGATGAGAATGATTGCCGGCACCGTTATCCCATATGCTTTGGCGTCGCCAACCGGATCGACGCAGATCATCCCTGCTGGGGCCTGAATCACAAAGGAAGCGTGGGAAATCGGGGTGAAGATTACGCTTTCACCTTGTTTGGGTTGTGCGATCATCGTGAGGGCGAACATCACAAGAAGCGCTATCACGGCAACGAATTGTCTCATAGATTATCCTTTCCTTAGACGTTCAATTCGGCCAAATCGAAAGTCCGACTTCCGCGCAGGGGATCCCGCGTTGAAGTCGGACTTTAGGCCTCAAGCCCTATTTCCTCTTATCAGGATAGGGCGGAGGCGGTGCGAGCTTCGCCGGCTTGTCTTTCATCTGCTTAAGAACCTCTTCAATCGCCCGGTTCAATTGCTCATCGACACCGGAGTACTCTTTGGCCGGATCGTTATCCACGAAGATATCCGGTTCCACGCCAACACCCTCCATGATCCACTCCTTCCCTTCGAGATCGTACCGCGAGAATTCGGGCTTGTTCAAGTACCCGCCATCAAGAAGCGCCAGCGATCCGCGGATTCCAACCACACCTCCCCATGACCGCTTTCCAATGACCGTCCCCAGGTTGTATTTCTTGAACCGATAAGCAACGATATCTCCGTCCGATGCCGAGAATTCGTCGAGCAGCATCACCTTCGGGCCCAGAACCAATCCGCCCGGATCGGTGGTTCTCGCGGCATTGCGGGCAATGTCGATCATGGCGATTTCCCGCCTGAGGCGTTCGATAATCTGAGGAGAAACATTCCCACCGCCGTTTCCGCGCACATCGACGATGAGCCCCTCTTTCCTCAATTGCGGATAGTAGTACTTCACAAACTCGTTCAATCCGCCGACTCCCATATCGGGAATGTGCAGGTAACCTACGCGTCCGTCGGTTGCCTTCGACACTTTGTCGATGTTCGATTGCACCCAATTGTAGTAGTAGAGTTCCTGTTCATCATTAGTCGGAACCACAACAACATCCCTCGCCCCGGATTCCTTCGCCGTTCCGTTGATCTTCAACGTCACCTGCTTGTTCGCGCTGTTGACGAGGGCCTCGTAGATATTTGTCATCTGGCTGGTGGACTTCCCATCGACGGCAATGATGTATTCCCCTTCCTTCACCGACACGCCGATATCGGTGAGCGGAGAGCGAACGGAGGGAACCCAATTCTGCCCTTTGAGAATCTCCGTAATCCTGTAATACTTCGAGCCCGGATCTCGTTCGATCTTGGCACCCAGAAGACCCAGCTGAATTCGCTCGACTTTCGGCAGGTCTCCTCCGCCAACGTAAGTATGCCCCACGCTCAATTCACCGATCATTTCTCCGATGATATAGGTGAGGTCGGCACGGTGGTTCACGTACGGAACCAGTGCGGCATACTTCTGCCTGACCGCCGGCCAATCCACGCCGTGCATGTTCGGGTCAAAGAAGAAATCCCGCATCTGTCTCCAACATTCATTATACATCTGAGTCCATTCCGCTTTTCTGTCGAGCCGGACTGTCATGTCGGAGAGTTTCAATTTCTCTTTGACGTCGATCTTCGCAGTCGGCAGATCGATGATCGCGTATGACCGGTCCTGATTGATCAGCATTTTCTTTCCATCGGCCGAGATTTCAAAGCCGTTCACGTCGCCCAGCTCTGTTTCTTTCTGCTTCTCGAGGTCATAGAAGAACAGCTTTGTCTTCTCATCCTTGCTCCCGCGGCGCAGATAGTACACCTTGCCGGAGAGAACGGTGACCTCACGGTAGCTCGAGGCGGAAACCGGCAGAACTGCAATACGCGATTGCAGGCCGTCGAGATCGACTTTCACAGTGACGGTTTTCTCCTCATCCTTCTTGGCTTTGTCGTCCTTCGCATCCTTTTCCTTCTTCTCCGCTTTGACGCTCACTTCGTCGCTTTTTGGCGCGAATGGAGATTTGGTGTCCTTTGCAAGCGTTACGAAGTAAATTTTCGCCATGTCGAAGTAAGCATGGTTCCATTCCGTCTGGCTGTACGTCGGACTGAATGACCGATTTGAGACGAAGAAGAGGTATTTTCCGTCTGAACTGAAGGAAGGTGAATGCGATGAAAACCATCCGTCCGTTACGGCGGTCGTTTTCGCGTTTTCCACCGAATACAGGTACACCGTGGTCATCATCTCTTCTTCCGGCTTGGCATACGAAATCCACTTGCTGTCGGGCGACCATGCATAGGCAGTAATTTCCCATGCAGTCGCTTGGGCAACAAGAGTCACCTTTTTCGACTCAACGTCCACGAACTGGAGCCGCAGCATCTTGTCCGACCACAGGAGTCTCTTGCTGTCGGGTGACCAGAGCGGCTGATACTTGTACGTATCGCTCTTCGTTGTCAATTGCGTCCCCGGAGCGCTCCCATCCTGCGGCATGATATAAATCTCGTCTTCACCCGTCGCATCGGAAATGTACGCTATCCATTTGCCGTCGGGCGACCATTTGGAATTCCGGTCGTGAACCCCGGGAGTTCCGGTGAGGTTGCGGGTATTGCCATATTTTGCAGGCACGGTAAAGATATCACCCCGTGCGCCAAAGAGGGCGCGATTGCCGTCGGAGGAAATCTCATAATTCGTGATCTGATCGTCGACATTCTTCAGGCCGCCCCGTCCAACGGCGAAGTCCTCCGTGATACTGATTGAAACCTTTTCGGTTTTCTTCGAGGCAAGATCATACGTGTAGATATGTCCGCCATTTTCGAAAACGACCGCTTTGTCTCCGATCGAGGGAAACTTGACGTCATAATCGGAAAACGATGTGATTCTGTTTGTCTGCTTCGTCTGCAAATCATATGAATAGAGATTCAGACGCTTGTTCTCGTCCCGATCTGAGATGAAGTAGACGGTATTGCCGCTCCACATCGGAATAATATCCTGGGCGGGATTGTTTGTGACATTGACCGTCGTCTTCGTTTGAAAGTCATAGATCCACACTTCGTCCGCCTGACCCCCGCGATATCGTTTCCACGTACGAAATTCACGAAACACGCGGTTGTAGGCGAGTTGCTTCCCATCGGGAGAGTACGAACTGAATCCACCGCGGGGAAGAGGAAGCTGTTGCGGCACATCGCCATCCAGGGAAACCGTGAAGAGCTGCCCCTTGAAGCTGTTCGGCTCGATCATGCGGGATCGAAACAAAATGGTGGTATTGTCGCGCCAGCCCATGACGATGTTATTCGGGCCCATCCGGTCCGATACGTCATCACGGGAAAGCGTTGCCGTATAGGTCACTCGTTTCGGCACGCCCCCTTCCGCCGGCATCACATACACTTCCGTATTCCCGTCGTACTGACCGGTGAAGGCGATTGTCTTGCCGTCGGGAGAGAATCGGGCGAACATCTCGAATCCGACATCATTGGTGAGTTTGCGGGCAATCCCCCCCTTTGCAGAAACCGTGTAAAGATCACTTGCAGAGGTAAAGACGATTTGATCTCCGTGGATCGCCGGGAATCTCAAGAGGCGAGCCTCTTGCTGAGAAAAGGCCACTTGGAACATTGAGAGAAAAACACAGGAAACGATAAACGACGCCGCTTTTCTGATCATGATGGTTCCTTTGGAAGAATGAAAGGAAAAATACCCAGAAGGACACTACAAACAGAAACCGTCGTCAATATACGGAATGGCAACCGAATTGTCTATCACGGACAATGAGAAAACAAAAGGAGTTTTTCCCGGTTTCTCCGGATACGAATTCAGCAGGAAAAAGTTTACCCATTTGACTCTGTTCGTTTACTTTGCGAAGTTCTTCAATCCACGAACAATAAGGAGGCTGCCATGCGAGCGAGATTCCTCTCTTTCCCTGTCCTCGTTTCTCTTCTGCTCATTCCTTCTCAAGCCGTTTTCTCTCAGGGGTTGTCGCTTTCCCTGCTGGGGGGAATCTCCAGAGACTCCCGCACGAAAACCGAGAATTTCTGGAAAATGGGTCTCAACCTTGGGGCACATGCGTTTGTTTCTCTGCCGGGAATAACAATCGGCGGAAGGATCGCGTATCATAGTTGGGCAGCGGATGGAGAGGGACAGTTGAAGGAAGTGCAGCAATCGACATTAGTTTCCTCCAACATCACGAGCACCGAGGGAAGTCTTTCCGTCATCGAAATCGTTCCATCACTTCGCTTTGCAATTCTGAATCCCCCTGTTGGCGCCAGATTGGATCTTCAAATCGGCGCCGGAATGTTCCTCATCAGCTCGTCGACGGTTACGATCAGCGGAACGTTCACCACGGGCACATCCACCGGTTCAGGCACGGTGACCCTGACGTCGGGATCGCTCACCGGATTCGGACCTCAGGTCGCCCTTCCATTGAGTCTGGCAGGAATGATCGAGATTGTGCCAATCTACACGGCCTATACTGCCGGAGGGGATTGGTACAACCATTACGCCCTCAACGCGGGATTCAAGTTTGGAATTTGAGTAACAGGCAGATTCCAGGAATCTGCGTGAAGCTCGTGGGTTGCAGATTCCGGAAATCTCACGGACCAATTGCCATTTCCATCTCAAGGTGTATCTTTGAGAAGCGCTCATCTGCGCCGAGAATTCCATTTCATCCAATCCCAAGGAGGCCGTTATGAAAGTCACCATCAAGCTTACCAAAGCCGAAAAGAAGAAGCTGGCGAGATTGAAGCGGGAGGTCGTGTACCGCCAGCGGCAGATGGAGCAGGCATACGCGTCGATGGAAAGGGCCTGGAAACGAGGAAAGGCGCCCGAGAAGATCGCCAAAGCCATGCGAGTCACGACTGAGCGGGCGCAAAGTTCCTGGAAGGCGATGGTTGGCTACTATGGGAGGTTGAAAAGGAAATTCCCAGGCTGATCGCATTCCGGTACCATGCCACAAAAAGGACCCCGGCATTGATCCTGCCGGGGTTTTTTCTGTTTGCTGCAAAATTACAGCATCCTGCCGAAACGGCATTGTCGATTCTTTCGACATGATGCTGGCTCTTTTATTTCTGAAAGACAAATTTCCTTGTCTGTGAGAATGTACCAGCCTCTATCCTGTAGAAGTAGACGCCGCTTGCCAGTTCATTTCCATCAAAAACAGTATCATAGCGGCCGGGTGGCAACACTTCATCGACAAGTGTCCTTAGTTTCCTCCCGAGAACATCATACACGCTCAACACGACCCTCCCGGTGGTCGATACGGCGAACCTGATTGTTGTCGACGGGTTAAAGGGGTTGGGAAAATTCTGGGCAAGTCCGAACCCCCCGGGAATCTCGTTCGGGACCGCACTAACGAACGTGATCAATTCCGCCAAAGGTCTCCTCCACACCCCCGCTCCCTGCGTCCCAACAAAGAGAATAGTGCCGCTTGCTCCATCGGGAGCCGCCACCAGCGCATTCACATTGGTGCTGATCAGGCCTTCACCCTCTTGCTCCCAACTCGTACCGTTGTTCGTCGAGCGGTAAACAGTCGAAAGAGTTCCGGCAAAAATGTTGGTATCACTTACGCCGAAAGTCAGAACAAAAGTACTGAGGGAGCCCACGGCTTGCCAGCCTTCACCGTTATTCGTGAAACGGAATATTCCTGCGTCATCGGTGGCCGCGAAAAGATTCTTTTCGCCTGAACTGTTTACGACGAGCGCAAGGGCTCGGACATTCAAGCTTGTCAGTCCCGTATTGACCGTTTGCCAATTCGCACCATTATTGGTGCTGCGAAACACACCCGCACCAAAGCTCCCGGCAAACAGGTTAGTGTCGCTCACGACAAGGGAACCGATATTACCGGTGGTCAGACCTGTATTGACGGCTTGCCAGCTTGTGCCGTTGTCGATAGAGAGGACCACGCCTCCATTATTTGTCGCAAAAAGATTTGTATCCTTGACTGCGAAGCACCCGACTGACCCGTTCAAACCGGTATTGATTGATACCCAGTTCACCCCGTTGTTGCTGGATCGGGATGCTCCTCCCCAGGTGCCCGCAAAGAGAAACGTGTCCTTGGCGGCAAGTGCGTCGACGTGCAAGTCTGTCAGGCCGGCATTCATCGCCTCCCAATTTGTCCCGAGGTCCGTGGATCGAAAGACGCCGTTATACATGGTTCCTGCAAAAATACCGTTGGGGGCTATCGCAAGAGCCTTTACGTATGAATTTCTTATTCCAACGCTTGCCCCTTCCCATGTCGCGCCGTTATTGACGGAACGATAAACCCCGAAGTCCAAGGTACCCGCAAGAATGTCTGTGCCTTTCACCGTAAGACTCCTGATAGGATTTTGCGGCAGTCCTGTGCTCACCGATTGCCAGTTTGCGCCGTTGTTCGTGGATCGGAATACGTCGCCGCCCCAAGTCCCGGCAAAAATGTCCGAGCCCTTCACTGCAAACGAGCGGACATCTGTGCTTGTCAATCCCGTATTGACTGCAATCCATCCACGACCGAAGTTGGTGGAACGGAACACACCGCCGACCGTACCGGCAAAGAGCATTGTGTCGCCCGCCGCATCCGCGCGCACTGCCAAAGCGTGCACGTTCATGTTGGTCATTCCCGTGTCGACGAGTTGCCAGCTTGTGCCGTTGTTCGTGGAGTGAAACACTCCACTCCCGTAGGTCGCGGCGAAAGCGTGCGTGTCGACCACGGCAAGAGCCGTTACTTCATTGTGCACTGCCATTCCAGCGTTCGCCGCTACCCAGGTTGTCCCCGCGTTTGTGGAACGATAGACTCCATTGAGATAAACACCGGCAAAGAGATTCGTGTCGTTCGCGAGGAGGGAAGAAACCGTAAGACGGGGTAATCCGGTATTGACGGCCTCCCAGCTGGTACCCTGATTTGTGGATCGAAACACTCCCTGATCGGCAGTACCTGCAAAAACATGCGAGGCCCCGTTGCCGTCTGGCGTTGCCGCGAGAGCACGGACATTCCAGTCTGTCAATCCTGTATTAACTCCTTTCCAGCTTGTGCCGTTGTCCGTGGAGCGGAATACCCCTGCGCCGGTGGCGACAAAGAGATTCGTCCCCCCGGACCCGTCGGCAGCAGAGGCGAAGGCGCGGCAGTTGGCCCCAAAAGGCCCGTTGGTTTGAGTCCACTGGGCGTGAACCGCACTGTTGAACATGATGAAGAACATGAAGATGATAGTGAGAACGAATCGTATGGTCGTCATGATGGGAGTCCTTCTGAGCACATGCCGCGTTCGCTCAATTTCTAGATTACCCAACACGAGGGACATGTTCAATGATATTCGAACAAATCGTCAGAAAACTGATAATCGGAATCATTACCGGTTCGGCACCACCGATGAAATCTTCAGGAAGGTAGGAAGTCAAGATGAGTGCGCGATCGGACAACCGAAACGTCGCTGCAGATTTGAACAGCGGAAGGAGAATTGAAGGATACAAGATAATCTGCTTCTTGGACGTATTGCGGGTGTCTAGAGCTGTCCGGATTGACGCTGATGGCTGAACTTCACGACCCGGAGTTCATTCTTTCCAGCTCCCGATCGGCACGATTTTCCAAAGATTGCTGGAAATCGTAATCATCAAATTCTTCGATCATTTCGAACGCGTCAATGGCTTCCGATTTCTTTCCCTGTTTTTCAAGAGATTGCCCTGCGAGGAAATAGCTGTGCGGAATAATCCACGTTTCCGCGGGCGGCCGTACTTGCGCCAGGTCGGAGTGTATCGCGAGCGATGAATCGTGCTTCTCCTGATTGAAGTATGTCTGCTGCATCCCGTACAGGGCCAGGGCGCGCTGGTCGGTGCTTCCCGATTGAAGCACGCGTCCAAACAGTTCCATCGCGCGATCAAAGTGTTTCATCGCAGCTTCATTTTGCGCCTTGATGAGGTCCAGATCCGTATCGGAGAGGGGCGCGGATATCCGTTCCCGTCCTTTTCGATAATTGAAGGTATCCCACGCCCGGTCCTTGTCGTTGACAGGCTTCACTTTTTTGTACGTTTCCACAGCGCCTGCGCGATCTCCCAAAACTTCCGAGCATACTCCCAGCCTGTAATACATGTTGTTGCTGATATTGTCCGCATTCTCGACTCGCTGAATGGACAGCTCGAGGTTTTGCTTTGCGCTTTGGAAGTCATTCTTCAGCCAATAGCACTGAGCCAGCACATTGAACGCTATCTCATCGCCATACTTGACCTTCTTTCTGTTGTTGATCTCCACGGCTTTCCTCGCGGCGACCAGCGCCGAATCAATGTTCTCCCGGCGAGATTGCCACGAACCGTACGTCAGGAGAAACAGCGTGTTGTCCGGGTGTTTCAGCAGAAGCCGGTCCAGATAACTGAAAGCATCGTCCTGATTCCCCTCCTGGTAGAGGAATTGCGATAAGTAGAATGTGGCTTCACTCCTTGTGTAGACGCCGTTCTCCGCCGCATTGCGAAGATATTTGAGACCGAGGTCGACATCGCCGCTGAAGCCGATAATATTGACGATCCAGCGAAACGACTTCGGAATCTTGCCGACCAGGTAGGTGAATAATCCAAAGCCCATTTGTGCATCCACAAGATCCGGCTTCTCCAGGGCACATTCCTCCAACCGATTGTACCCTTTCTTGCCATCCCAGACCGCCTTGAAAATTGAACCATTCCGTTGGTGCATCAGGCCCCGAAATCCATACGTACCGCCGAGGTAGAATTTTGCAGGCCAATCCTCCTCGTTCGCATCGAGCAGCTTCTCACAGAGATCGATCACGGTATCCGAGAGAGCAAAGAATCGTTCATAGGCTTTCTCCTCTTTTGACAACATGTAGATCCAATAATCAACCGTCGATTTGAAGAAGAAGCCTCGAGGGTCCTGAGGTGCCATTCGAATGACCTCATCAAAGGAGCTCACCGCTTGATCGAATTCCATGTTGTACAACTGATCGATTCCCCGTATGATAATCGAGTGCACACGCTGCTCATCCTGAGCCTGGGCTGGCATCAAGATGAACAAAACCATGATTCCGACGGCAAGTAGACTGTGCAAAAAACGAGTCATCATTGACATTTGTGTAAGATATGTGAAAACGAGAAGATTGACATCAGGCCGCTATACACGTTCCGCCGTGATCAGTAACGGCCCATCGACCACAGAGAGGTTCATGCTGCGCCCATCCGTTACTCCGAAGCGAATCCGAACAGATTCAGCCCCGACGGGATGAAACTCGTGATTCCCAAGGTGGTAGATCGTCCTCGATACTCCGTCCGTCCCCTTCTTGATGTTCAGAAAGCCGGTTTTTCCCGCAAAGACTTCCAGTGTACTGCCTGAACCGGGGCCCAGCCTGTATGTGCCGATGTAGCGTTGTTTTTCTTCATCCGACAATGAAAGCGAACTCACTCGAATGTCGGCATCTCCAACCTGCTCCAGATATGCGACGACGTTTTCGGCTTCCTTTCCTCCCTGACGTGCGTGATGCAGGAGCGAAAGCCCGTGAGGCCCTTTGATACGTTGAATCCCCGATGAGGTCGTAACGTACGCTTTGACGACATCGATCATCCCGAGCATGGCAAATGTGAAAATATCCGGTCTTGCCCCCTTCTCCATCAGCATCCTGGCGATTTCGCGGCTCCCCGTGTGGGAAGCGGCACCCAACCCTGTTTCCCAATCTCCGTATCCCCAATCCCATGTTGCCTTCGCGAGCGCCGGACTTTCATCAAGAAGCATGCGGACTTTTTCGGTGTTTCCATGACACACTCCAACCATTTCTTTCACTCGCTCGGGATTCTGGGCCGGAAATTCCGGATAGAGGGAAGATTCGGAGTTGATTTCCGCCGGAATGGCGGAAAGCCAGGGGATTGAACAAACAGCAGGCAGTGTAGCGAGTACCATGCGACGTGATATGCCCCTCATGAAGCCTCCATTCGACAAGGTGAGAAATGAAGTTTTAATATCAGGAAAGCGCCTTTAAGGTGCAAAAGCGTTGACGAGTATACGGAAAAAAGGCAGTATTGTTATGCCAGAGGTGAAACATGGTGCTTTCGAAGATCATACAACCAGATACGTCACCCTTTCCTTTCATGAATGCTATTGTCCTTGTCGGGCCACTTTGAATGGAACCTGTGCGCAGAGAGGGAAATAGGTAATCCAACACAGACAATGAGGATTGCGGCTCCGACGAGAATTCTCGTCGCTGTAAGCGGCATGGGCGGCGTTCTGCTCAGAGGAACGACGACCAGGTTCATTACGAGCCAAACAAAAATCCCATACACGGTGCCGCTCAAATACTTGTTCCCGGCGAGAAGGGCCACCTTGGGATACATCATGAAGTAACAAACCGTCCAGCAGAATGCGATGAAGTAGTGAAAGAGCACTCCCCACCATGCCAACTGGCTATTCTCTGCAACGGCTTCCTTCCCGAAGACTCCACTTGCGATAAAAAGGAAGATCCTCGCTGGATCCTTTCCGCCCGCAATGACATAGTTGACAATCGCAGCCAATCCGTCGAGTGTTCCGACCAGGAATCCTGTTGCTGCCAGCGTTTGAAAGCGTTTGGTCAAGCTCACGCGCGTACCTCCTTCTATTCTGGTCAACAGAATGAATGTCCCATCATGTCTGGAGAATCTATGAATGAAATGCGGCAACTCAAAGCTGATTCGCGTGTGTCTACGAGAAAACTACATTCTGACTCCATGGACATGATTGTGGAATGAAAACACAGGGAGTCTATTTCGATTTCTTCCGGTTAGTGGATCTTGACTTCACCATACTATCCTGGTAAGCAATCTTGACTCTCCGCCGAAACCTCATTACCATCCCGACATGTTATTCCTCAAAAGTACGACGCTTTTCTCCCTCTTGGTTCTCCTGCTCAATCAGCCCCAAGAGAAAACCAACGCGCTCAGGCTGAACGATCTCGAGTATTTTGAAACCCGCGGCCTGAATGTCCTGGTCTTTAGCAACTGGTACAACGATCTCTTCAGTGATTCCAAGATGAGCGGGATCGAGATTATCCACCATGAGGTAAGAACCGCGACAAATGGAGACGTCAGGCTGAATCCGACCCCGGAACAATGGGATCCTATCCCGCAATTCATCGAGCGAAGAGTCGACAAGAATGCCCGGAGCATTGAGGCATTTCTGAAATACCCTGCCTACGATTTCTCGTACTCAATCAAGGCTGAAGCACGGGATCAGGGAATTGTCATCACCGTCAATCTTGAAAAACCGCTTCCCAAGACATTGGAGGGTCGGGCTGGATTCAATCTTGAATTCCTGCCGTCGGCTTATTTCAAGAAATCTTACCTGATGGACGGCAAAAGCGGTTACCTGCCTCTCTATCCCGGCGGACCGATGGAGGTGGGACAATCGGGCCTTGTTGAGCCAAAGTCCATTGCCTCCGGCAAGACTCTTGTCCTTGCGCCTGAAGACCCTGCCAGGCGCGTCACGATCGGCTCAAGATCCGGTGACTTGATGTTATTTGATGGCCGCAATAAGGCACAAAACGGATGGTTCGTGGTTCGCTCGCTCTTGCCGGGAAAAAGATCCGGCAGGGTGATTGAGTGGTTCCTCGAAGCCGGCACCATTCCTGATTGGACGCGCCCGCCCATGATCGCCTACTCGCAGGCAGGTTATCATCCTGACCAAGAGAAAATCGCCATCATCGAGCTCGACGGACACGACCATCCCCTCACGAGCGCCCGTGTGTTAAAGGTCGCTGAGAATGGGTCAATGACAGAAATATTCAGATCGGAGATACAAGTGTGGGGCAGGTATCTCCGTTACAACTACGCAATGTTTGATTTCTCGCCAGTGAAGGAGAATGGTCTCTACATCATTGAATACGGCGACCAGCGAACGAAGGCATTGAGGATTGCTCCTGATGTGTACGAGAATGCGTGGCACCACACTCTCGACATTTTTTTCCCCGTTCAGATGGATCATGTGGTTGTCAATGAGGCCTATCGCGTCTGGCATGGAGCATCGCATCTTGACGACGCATTGCAGGCACCCGTGAACCATGAACACTTTGATCTCTATGCCCAGGGCCCCGCGACCGACACGAAATTCGAACCCGGAGAGCATATCCCGGGACTGAATGTTGGCGGGTGGTTCGATGCGGGCGATTTCGATCTCCGCACACAGACTCACTACTCGACCGTTCTGAGCATGGTCCAGGCCTGGGAGCGCTTTCGTCCTGAAAGAGATGAGACAAGCATCAATCAGCAGACACGCTTCGTAGACCTTCATCATCCCGATGGAAAACCCGATCTTCTCCAACAAATAGAACATGGTGTCGTGCAGCTCGTTGCGCAGCACAGAGCTATTGGCCATGCGATTCCCGGTATCGTCGAAGCACACCTCTCTCAATACACACATTTGGGCGATGCGGTCACCAAGACCGATAATAAGGTGTATAATCCCGAGCTTGACAGCCTTGAATCAGACGGATTCACGAGCGGAACATTCGACGACCGGTGGGCATTCACGAGCAAATCGAGCGCGTTGAATTACGGTTCTGCGGCGGCGCTGGCGGCCGCGAGCAGAGCATTACGCGGCTATGATAATGCGCTGGCCGACGAATGCTTTGCAATTGCCAAACGAGTCTGGGACGAAGAACACAGCCATTCGCCGGACGTTTTTCGGCACGGGAACACGACAGGAGGCCCGCTGGAAGACGAGGAGCTGAGTGCGGCTG
>Ga0209342_10005313_pt1 | contig 13222 bp, 12 predicted proteins | sample RifCSP16_2_FD_184023 | JGI IMG/M metagenome (GOLD analysis project Ga0209342, IMG submission 184023) | Soil microbial communities from Rifle, Colorado - Rifle CSP2_sed 16_2 (SPAdes) (version 2) | ecosystem: Environmental > Terrestrial > Deep subsurface > Rock core/Sediment | place: Rifle... | reverse complement strand
CGACATCAGCACCGTGATTTCCGCCAGGAATCCATGCGTCAATTGCCAGGAATCGTAGGATATGCGCAAGCGCTTTCGCCCTAGCGACACGGCCATCAAAATCAAAATCGCCGCCGCGGCGAGAACGCCCCAACGCATGGCCCAAACGTTTTCGGAAGAAAAAGGATTGAGCCATGCCAGTGGATAACCGCTGCGGAACATGAACACCGCGTGCCCCAGAATCAGAAACGCGGCGACGATTCCCATCTGCCGGTGGAACTGCATCAGCACGTCCTGACCGAACACGCTGGTCACCGGCCGGACCTTGGAAATAAGCGCAAACTCGAAAGCCATGATCGCAAAGGCGGCGAAACCGCAGGCCACGCCAAACTGCATCCAGAAGGGCCGCGCCGCTCCATCCGCGGGCCACAGGGCCGCGACGAGCAGCGGTAGTACGATGAGGAGGAGATAGGCCCCGAACCAGCATGCAGTTCTCAGGAGCGGCATGTTCGCCTCTGCAACCCTCAAGCCTAGTCCATTTCGAGCGGGCCGGCGGAGACCACCGCGCCATCCGGCGCAAACACCACTTCGTAGGCAAAATTCGAGGCTGGCGTGGATGTGGTCGCGATTATGCCCGGGCGGCGCGGGCCGACAAAGCGCACGTCGCTGATCTGCACCACCGGGCGGCCGTCGCGCTCCAGATAAGTGAATACGGGGAAGCGCGCGAACCACAGGAACGTCTGCACGCCCGGCAGCGCGCGCGCCTGCAGCACCCAGCGATTCCCGGTCGCGCTGCGGTACACGTCCAGCCGGGAGGTTTCTCCGCCCATCAGGTTGAACTGCACGCGATAGACGCTGTTGCTGGTGGCGATCAGTCCCGACCAGCGGCCCGGCCAGGGAGGCAGCGGCAGCGCCGCGAGGTGGTCATAGTCAATGTGGCCATCTACGGCGTACTGGCGCACTTGGCCGAGCGCTACGTAGTGCATTCCGGCCGCGAAGCCGATGTAACCAGTCACGAGCCCGAGCCCGATGCGGCACCAAATGACCCGTCCGAAGCGCGACTTGCCTCGATGCCGCAGCGGCACCAGCAGGAACACAGCGAAGATGATGCAGGCGGCCGTCGCGGCTTCATTCGACAGCGGCACATCCAGCGAGCGCACCCACGGCGCCAGCGTAAACATCCCGATGCACAGCGCCAGAAATACCGCCGGCGCTACCCACAGCGGCCGTTTCGGCCCGCCGTGGCTCCATGCCGCCAGTTGCGGAACCAATACGGCGGAGGTCACCGTCAGGTCGATGATGAAAAGAGAATCCCAAGCCAGCCGCGTGTGGTCCAGCGGACTCCAGGCCATCGTGCCCCAGGAGGTCAGCAGGTCCAGCAGAATGTGTGAAGTGATCGCCACGCCGAACACCGAAAACAGTTGCGCGAACGGCGGCGCGGGCCAGCGCACCGTGCGCGCCAGCCACACGGCCAGCAGGGCCAGCCCCACCGCCCAGACCAGAAGCATCAGCAGCGAGTGCGTCATGCCGCGATGCAACGTCAGGAAAGCCAGATTGTCCCGGGTGAAAAATATGAAGAACACGTCGATATCCGGAAAAATGGCGCCCAGCGTGGCGCAGAGAATCGCCACGCGATCCTCGTTGCGCGGCCGCTCCAGCCAGGGAGGCGTTCCTGCCGCGACGTCGCCGGCGAAAAGGGCTTTGCCGATGAGCGCGCCGACGATTCCGTGGGTGATCGTATCCATGTATTCGAGGCGCGTGGATTATATCCCGCTCCCACCGCAAAGCCCTTGGAAACAGGAACGCGGACGGGCCCCGCCCCTTGGGGCGGAGGATGTGCCCGAAGCGCCATGAGGAGTGACTGTTTCACGGCCTCGTCGCGGCGATCTGCTCTGCTTTCCCGGCAGCACTCCTAAGATGGGAATACGCACACTGCGGCGCCCTCGATGAGGTTGGGCGCTCAGGTCTGGCGGAAATGACTGCCGCGGAGGCCCATCCGTGATCATCCCTCTTCGCCACGAAAGCAACCACGGCCGTCGCTGGCCCTACGTCACCATCACCATCATTGTCTTGAACGTGCTGCTGTTCATCGTCACGCACGGCACTCTGGACCGGGAGTTCACCCAGCTTGCCCAGGTGCAGTACCGCACCCTGCGCCTGGCCGCCGCGCACCCGGAAGCGCCCCTCACGGACAGCCAGCGGCAGTTGGTCGATAGCTTCCGCCGCAGCCAGCCCGATCTTTGGGACCGCTTGGCCTCCGGCGATCGCGAACTCGACCAGATGCTGGAACTCGAAATTGGCGAGTCCGATCCCGACCCCGATCAGGCCAGTCAGGAAATGATCGAGCTCGGCCGGCAGTGGGACACCTTGCGCCAGCAAACCCAATTGTCCCGTTTCGCCTTCTTCCCCTCGCAGCCCACCCTGACCAGCTACATCACCGCCAATTTCCTGCACGGCGGCTGGATGCACCTGATTTTCAATATGTGGTTCCTGTGGCTGGCTGGAGCGGTACTCGAGGACGTCTGGGGACGCCCTCTGTACTCGGCCGTCTACCTGGTCTCCGGAATGGGCGCCCTGGCCGTCCACGGGATGGTTCATTCCGGCAGCACGGTCCCCGTGATCGGAGCTTCCGGGGCCATCGCCGCGCTCATGGGCGCTTTTCTGGTGCGCTTTCCGAAGACCAAGATACAGCTTGGTTTCTTTTACTGGATATTGCGGCCCAGGCTTCTGCGCTTCAGTTGGCCGGCTTACGCCGTGCTCCCGCTATGGTTTCTCGAGCAATTCCTCTCCGGCGCCATCGCCGGTGAATCTGGTGGCGTTGCCTACTGGGCCCATATCGGCGGCTTCGTGGTCGGACTGGTCCTGGCCTTGATCCTTCGCCAGTCCGGCATCGAACAGAAAATGGACGCGGCCATCGACGCCAAGGTGGGCTGGTCGGCCGGCGCCCGTATCGTGAAGGCCAACGAGCACATCGAGAAAAACGAAATCGACGAGGCCATCGCCGAGCTGCGCGCGGAGATCAAGGAAAAGCCCGATTCCCTCCAGGCCTGGGAGATGCTGCCCAATCTCTATTGGAAAAAGAACGACATTCCGAACTACCAGGCGGCGCTGGATGCGGCTTGCCGCCTGCACCTGAAGGAGCACAACTTCGATGCGGCATGGCAGGACTACGAGGAGCTCTCCCGCTCGGCCGACGCGAAGATATCCTGCGCCACCTGGATGGAACTTTGCCGCAACGCCGAGGACCAGCAGCAGTGGGACCGCGCCGCCGGCGAGTACGAAAAACTCGCCGAGGCGTATCCCTCCGAGCGCGCTTCTGTCCTGGCGCTGATATCCGCCGCGCGGATTCACCTGCGCCTGGGCAACCTGCCCCAGGCCAAAAAGCTCTACGCCGCAGCGCAGGCTTCGCCGGTACCCCACCGGGATTGGGACGAGACGATCCGCAAAGGCTTGGAAAAGGCCGGCGGAGGGAGCAAGCCGCAACCGGCCGGGGTATCGTCCGAATCTTCGCAAAAGTAGGCCTACACCCGGCGCTCACTTCTGAAGACTGGCGACCCGCGCCTGTCATCGTCCTAGAGGCTTCTTAGCCTACAGGTCGTAGTGACTCAGTTTCGCACCGCGCACTCCAAGCCGCGTCATCCCGAGCAGAGCGAGGGATCTGCTGTTAGGTCCAGGCCATCGGCAAAGCAACTGAGTCACGACCTACAGTTCAGCCCTGCTGCGCCGCGCGAATCGGTATGGTGATTGGCTTGGCCGACGACGTCGCGGCCAGCATGTGGCATTGCCCGTCGAAAATCCCTCCAGCCTCAATGACCACGCAGGGGGCGTGAATTTCTCCGGTAACGATTCCCTTGGGCAATATCTCCACCCGCCCCTTGGCAAAGATCACGCCGTCAAACCGGCCGCAGACCACGACGTGGTTTCCTTCAATCTGGCCTTCGACTCGCGCCCCTTCGCCCAGGGTCAAGCTGCCCGTGGAGATGATCGTGCCTTTGACTTCGGCCTCCAGCCGAAATGTTCCTGGCACCTCTATCGTGCCGTCGAAGCGGACGGCCTTGTCGAGAAACCCTGTCCAGTCTCCCGGGTTGTTGCGTGGCTTGGATCGCTTCCAGTTCATTGACGAGTCCCCTGTGCGAATATATACTACATATATAGTAATACGCTACCTGGTCAGACGATCATACAGCCCGGCAAGCTGCTCATCGTCGTAATATTCGATCTGCAATTGCCCAGGGCGCGTCTTGGTCGGCGGCCGTAACGTCACGCGCGTCCCCAGCGTTTGCTGAAGCTGCTCCATCGCGGATCGCGTGTTCGCGTCCAGCGCCGGCGGCTGGGGAACAATTGGCGCCCGGCTGCGCCGCGACGCCAGGCGCTCGATTTGCCGCACAGTCGCTCCGCCGCGCGACACCCGTTGCGCCAGCGTCAGGCGCAGCTTGGCGTCGGCGATGCCGAGCAACGCGCGCCCATGTCCGGCGGAGACGCGCCCGTCCTCGATCAGGTCCACGATGGGCTTGTCGAGGCGCAACAAGCGCACGGCATTGGCGACGGTGGCGCGATCCTTGCCCGTGCGCAGCGCGACTTCCTCCTGCGTCAGGTGAAAGTCGTTCATGAAGCGCTCAAACGCCCGCGCTTCCTCGATGGGATTCAGGTCCTCTCGCTGGATGTTCTCCACCAGCGTGATTTCCAGCGCCGCTTCATCGCTCACCTCGCGCGTAACGACCGGCACGCGACTCAGTCCGGCGCGCTGCGCGGCCCGCCAGCGCCGCTCGCCCGCCAGGAGCTGAAAGCGCGCGCCCAGCGGCCTCACCACCAGCGGCTGGACAATCCCACTCGACTGGATCGATCGGGCCAGCTCCGCGAGGCTTTCCTCGCGGAAGCGCGTTCGCGGCTGGAATGGACTGGGCTCGATCAGGTCAATGTCAACGAGCTGCGGTCCCGCGGGAGACCGTGCCGGCGCTGTGGCCGTCGCCGCGCCCGTCACGCTTGCGGTGGCGTTCGGCGCCGGCTGCGGATCCGGATCACGAATTAATGCTCCCAGCCCCCGCCCTAAGGCGTTTCTGGCCATTGGTGATAACCTCCACGGCTAATTTTTCGTAGGCTTTTGCTCCACTACTATGTACGTCGTAGACGAGAATCGGCTTCCCGTGGCTGGGGGCTTCGGCAAGCCGCACATTCCGAGGAATAATTGTCTCGAAGACCTGCGCCCCGAAGAAGCTTCTCAAATCCGAGGTCACCTGGCGCGATAGCGTCGTCCGCTCATCGTGCATTGTCATTACGATGCCTTCAATCGCCAGGTTCGGATTAAGTGTCCGGCGGATGCGCATCAGCGTGTCCAGTAGTTCTGACACGCCCTCGAGCGCCAGGTACTCGCATTGGATCGGCACCAGGACCGAATTGCTCGCGACCAGCGCATTGAGCGTAAGGAAGTCCAGCGCCGGCGGACAGTCGATAATAATGAAGGAATAGTCCTGCAGAATTGGCTCAAGCGCCTGTTTGAGCCGATATTCACGGTTTTCCGCGCCAACCAGCTCCACGGTAGCCCCAACAAGATTCTTGTCGGACGGGATGATATCCAGCCCGCTCACCTGCGTATTCAGTATGACGCGGCCGAGCGGCTCTCCGAGAATGAGCGTGTTGTAGAGCGTCCTTCTGGACGGGTCCTTAGGAAACCCCATCGCGGTTGTCGCGTTTCCCTGAGGATCCGTGTCAATCAGGAGGACTGTTTGTCCCGCGGCAGCCAGGTACGCAGCCAGATTGACGGCAGTAGTGGTTTTTCCGACTCCGCCCTTTTGGTTAGCGACAGCGACGATCCGCGCCACAAAATTCTCCAGATTCCGAGTGGGAATCTACCAAATGAGGAACTGGCATGCAAGATGTTTCACGTGAAACAAAATGAACACGGCCGCACGCCAAAATGTTTCACGTGAAACATTTTATCCGCCAACCTGCCGGCCCGATAAGATGACACGCCTGCGCGACTCTGGTATCGGCGCCGGAACTTCCCATACGAACTCCTTCCTGCGGCTAAGCCGTATCGATTCTTCCGTGCCCAGCCAGAGCAAAACACGCCCCCTGGGCTTGAGCACGCGGCTGCTCCATGGCAGCAGGATCTGGTAGTCGCCGAGAGCCCGCGCACAGACAAAGTCAAATCCCTCACCACCGCCACCAAATTGCTCATACCGCTGCCTCTGGACCTCAATGCCAGCCAGATCGAGCCGGTGCGCCACCTCCGTCAGAAAGGCGCATTTCTTCAAATTCGATTCGAATAGCGTCAACTTCATACTCGGGCACGCGATTCTAAGGGGCAGCCCCGGGAATCCGGCCCCGGTGCCAACGTCGGCCAGCCGACTTTCGCCGAGATTGAAAAGCGAAAGTGCGTACAGGCTCTCGCCAAAGTGCCTGGAAAGTATCTCCACTGGATCTTCTATCGCTGTCAAACTAATGGACTTATTCCATTGCAGCAGCAGCCGAAGGTATTCCTGCACAGCCCCCAGTTGGCCCACTGACAGGTTGCACCGAAACGGAGCGAGAACGGCTGCAATCGTTTCCAGGGACACAACGCCGGCCGGAGCGTCTCCATGTGTACTCATAAAGTATTACTCACTGTCTATATAGACGCCGAAGGCGCGCTCGTCTCCGCTGCTGCCTGCCGCCCCGCGAACCCCGCCACCGCGTCCACCGCCAAATGCGTCATCACCGCCGGCAACAGGCTGTCCGACCAGCTCCGCGCCCCCGCCAACAACAGCCCCAGCACCAGCGTGTTCAGCACGCCTCGGCGGCCCTGATACGCGTGCCCGATCCCAAACAACGCCGACGAGCCCACAATCGCGAAAACCGCCGACCCTCCGCCCAATTCCTTGAACGCCGCGAAAGCAAAGCCGCGATACATCAGCTCTTCGCACAAGCTTACCGTGCCCACCAGGGCCGCAAAGACCAGCCCATCGATCAGCTCCCGCGGCATCAGCCTGGCGGTGATCTCGTAGAGACGCCCGCGCTTTTCCGGCGGCACATGTTTCATCTGCCTCAGGCCGGCAATCTGCAGCGTCGCCAGCGCCGCCGCCATGGCCGCGCCCAGCACAAGGCCCTTGGCTGGCTCTTCTGGCAAAAGACCCAGGTCGGCCGGGCCGAACCCATGCGCAGCCGATCGCCAGACTACGATCGCCGTGGCCAGCCATTGGAAGGCGATCGTCGATCCGTACAGCGTAATACGCTGGCCGACGCTCAACGCCGGCAGCGCCAGCAGCATGCGCACGCGAACCATCCCGCGCCACGGCACCACGACCGCCAGCGCCAGAAAAATCAACACGAAATCCCAGGGCAGCGCGCTCCATTGCATGGCACCGATAAAAGCATCATTTCGCCCGCCAGGCAACAGGTCTTCGCCGCTCCGGGCGTTGACAGCGGCGCGGCCCTGCGCTTATTGTGAAGCGACCATGAAAATATTGGTGATTGGCGGCGGCGGGCGCGAGCACGCTTTAGCCTGGAAGCTGCGCCAGAGCCCCGCGGTCGAGAAACTCTGGTGCACTCCCGGCAATGGCGGCATCGCGCAAGTGGCGGAATGTGTTCCGGGCGATCCCGGGGACATCGCTCAGCTCGCCGGCCTGGCCACGCGTCTCGGCGCCGACCTCACCGTCGTCGGTCCCGACCTGCCCGTTTCGCTGGGCATCGCCGATGAATTTGCCCGCCGCGGGCTTCGCCTGGTTGGACCTCGCCGCAAAGCCGCACAGCTCGAGGGCAGCAAGATCTTTGCCAAGGAATTCATGGTCCGCCACGGAATTCCCACCGGACGCATTTACGGCATCTGCGATACGGCTGCCGAGGCTTACAAGATTGTCGCCGCAATCAGCGGCCCCGTCGTGCTCAAGGCCGACGGCCTGTGCGCCGGCAAAGGCGTTCTGGTCACGGCGTCGCAGGACGAAGCCCGCGCCTTCATCGCCCGCGTGATGGAAAGCCGCGAGTTTGGCGAAAGCGGCGCCCGCCTGCTCATCGAAGAGGAGCTCACCGGTCCCGAGCTCTCCTACATGGTTCTTTCCGATGGCGAGCGCTTCGTCTCCCTCGCGCCCAGCCGCGACCACAAGCGCGTCTTCGACGCCGATCGCGGGCCAAACACCGGCGGCATGGGCGCCTATTCGAGTGCCGGCATGCTTCCGCCCGATCTCGAGGAACGCATCCTTGAGACCATCGTCCGCCCGGCGCTGCGCGGCGTCGCTCATGAGGGACACCCCTACCAGGGCTTTCTCTATTGCGGCCTGATGCTCACTCCTGCCGGCCCCAATGTGCTCGAATTCAATTGCCGCCTCGGCGATCCGGAAACGCAGCCTATCCTGGCACGCATGGATTGCGACCTGGCGGAAGCTCTCTCAGCGACGGCCGATGGCAAGCTTGATCCCGCCAGGGTCTCCTGGAAACCCGGCGCCAGCGTCTGTGTGGTGATGGCCTCTGGCGGATACCCTGGCAAGTTTGAAACCGGGCTGGAGATTACCGGTTTGTCGGAAGCAGCTGCCATGCCGGGCGTCACCGTCTTCCATGCGGGAACTAAGCTGGAAGGCAATACATACTACACATGTAGTGGTAGAGTTCTCGGCGTCACTGCTACGGCCTCATCCCTCGAGGCTGCGCGCGCCTCGGCCTACAAAGCCGTCAACGTCATCCGCTTCCCGGGCGTTCATTACCGCACGGACATCGCCGCATCCGCCGAACGCGCCAAAGTGGCCGGTGACTGATTGCATGGGTTACGTTCAACTGGCGGCCGCGAGCGTCGCGGCGCCCAAAATCGGAGGCGAGCTTTGAGTTCAACGGGTGATGGCAGCAAGCCGAAAGCGCTGGTGGGGATCATCATGGGTTCCGACAGCGATCTGCCGGTGATGACTGAATCGGCGCGCATGCTGGACAAGTTCGGCATACCCTTCGAGATCGAGGTCGTTTCAGCCCATCGCTCCCCGGCGCGCACGCACGAATACGCCACCACGGCCATCTCGCGCGGCCTCAAGACGATCATCGTCGCCGCGGGCGGCGCGGCGCATCTGGCGGGCGTCGTCGCGGCGCTGACCACGCTGCCGGTCATCGCCGTACCCATGGCCACCACAGTGCTCGCGGGAATTGATTCGCTGCTCTCCACCGTGCAGATGCCCGCGGGCGTTCCCGTCGCCGCCATGGCCATCGATAAGCCCGGCGCGACCAACGCCGCCATCTACGCGGCGGAAATTCTGGCCACATCCGATCCGAAAGTCGCCGAGCGATTAGTAGCCTACAAGCAGGAACTCGCCAAATCCGTAGCCGAAAAGAGCGAGCGCGTGAAGCAGCAATTCGCGGGAAACAAATCCTGAAAACGTAGGAAACGAGCTTATCTCGTGGTAGCCGGTCCAGCTCTGCGCAGCGATGGCCGCTGCGGCTCTCCCGTCGCCGGCTGGCCCGGCTGTGCGCTGGTTTCCGCGGGTATGGCCGGTGCATTCTCGGGCGCCAGCAGCCACTGGAAGCGTTGCTGTTGATCGACCGCTCCCACAGCCAGCTTCGCCTGCGCGCCGGCCACAACGGGAATGGCCAGCCGCAGAAAATCCTCTGTGGGACGCGTGTTGGCCTTGTTGCTTTCACCGTTCAGGATCGCCGTCACCGCCTCGTTGATCTGCGGCGATGAGTTTCGGATGGGCGCCACCGCCGGATCCGACTGCTCGGCGCGCGCCAGGGCCAGCGGCTCGAGCCGCGCCGGGTATTGCGCTTCCACAAACGTCCGCGGCTGCCCCTTTTCCGGCGGGTAGAGCTGGAAATACGAAGGCCGCAGCGGCCGCGTGTCCCAGTAGTCGTTGCCCAGGTTCCGCTGCGCTACGCGATATTTCAAATCCCACAGCTCGAAGCCGTAGCCATCGGTAAAGCCGCCGATGAGCACTTCGATCAATGGTTCATCCGCCGCCAGGTCCAGCTTGTAGTGAATGCCGGTGACGAAGGGCCGCACGAATTCCAGGATGGTCACGCCGATGGATTCGATGTCGTTGGCCGATTGGTCGAACGGATCGAGCTTTTCCGTGGCGCTGAACACCTTGCGGGCCAGCGCAGGCATTTCTTCATCCAGCAGCACCGGCTGGCCGTCGTCGCGAGTCCAGTCCGTTGCGCCCAGCACCACCGCGACCCGCCCCGCGCCGAGCGGCGCGATGGCCGGCATGCGCGGAGGCGTAGCGTTCGGCGCCCGCAAAGCGGCCGCCGCGCCGTCATCCACCGCCGCGACAATCATGGTGTCCTTGGTGATGCAGAAGACCACGCGCCCCACCGCCTGCCGCAGCGCAATGTTCACCGCGCGAACCTGCGGCGCGGCCCTCACCGGCGAAACGAAGCGGCCCAAAAGGATCAGTGCCAGCGCGCACAACCCCAGCGCGCAGCCCACGCAACCCGCAATTCCTGCAACACTCGCGCGATGAGGTCGTCGCATGCCGCCACCCTCCTTCGCCGCAGCAAGGCCCGCGTTCAGCCTGCTCCCGCCGCGCTGGCTTCGCGCCGCGCGATGGCCTGCAGCGCCGTCACGGCCACCACGTTCACGATATCCTCCGCCGAGCAGCCGCGCGAAAGATCGTTCGCCGGCCGGTCCAGACCCTGCAGGATGGGACCCACGGCCTGCGCTCCGGCCAGCCTCTCCACCAGTTTATAGCCGATATTCGCCGAGTCCAAATCCGGGAAGATCAGCACGTTGGCGCGCCCGGCAACGCGCGAGCCGGGCGCCTTGCCGGCGCCCACGGCGGACACCAGCGCCGCGTCGGCCTGCAATTCGCCGTCCGCCGCCAGTTCCGGCGCGCGCGCCCGCAGGATGCGCAGCGCCTCGCGCACCTTGTTCACGCGCGCATGTTCCGCCGAGCCCTTCGTCGAGAACGAAAGCAGCGCCACGCGCGGCTCCGCCTCCAGGAACACCCGCGCGTTCTCCGCCGCCGCGGCCGCAATCTCGGCCAGTTCTGCCGGCGAAGGTTCCGGCACCACGGCGCAATCGGCAAAGATCAGCGCGTCGCCCTCGATGCCCGCCGTGCCCGCGCCCGGCCGCAGCAGCATCAGGAAAAAGCTCGAAAGCAGCCTGGCCTGCGGCGAAAGCCCGATGCAATGCAGCGCCGCGCGCACGGTTTCCGCCGTGGTATTCGCCGCGCCGCCCACGCTTCCGTCGGCGTCCCCGGCCGCCACGGCCAGCGCCGCGAAATACAGCGGCCGCCGTGTCGTCTGGGTCGCTTCGTCCAGCGTCATCCCGTGCGAGCGCCTCCGCTCGTGCAGTATCCGCGCATAGTTCGCCAGCGCCACGCTGCCGGCGGGGTCCACCAGCTTCGCTCCATCCAGCGACACGCCGGCCCGAGCCGCCGTTTCCCGCATCGCCGTTTCGCGTCCGACCAGCGTCAGACTCGCGCAACCCTGGGCCATGATCTGCCCCGCCGCGGCAATCACGCGCGGGTCCTCGCCCTCCGGCAGCACGATGCGTTGCCGGTTGGCGCGCGCCCGTGTTTTCAATTTGTCCAGGATGTTCAACGCCGTCGTCCCAAGGCTTCACGTTATCACAACATTCCCACGCCGGTGTCATTTCGAACCCGGTCCCGCCCGCCAATCTTGATGGCGGGGGAACGGTGGTGAGGAATCTGCTTTTCCCTCGATTTCACCAGCCAAGAGCGCACCATGCATGTTCTTCGTCCAGCTTTCGAGTAGAATGGTTGGCCGCCGGCGAGGCGGCAAGCTAAGTACCGCCGGGTCCGCGTTCGCGGCCCGGCAACCGCAAATCTCTAGGGGTCAATGATGGGATTGCTTGATCTTTTGTCCGGAGGCGGGGCCAAGGGCCTGCGCAAACCGAAGAACATCCGCCACAATGGCCGCACGCTCGCTGAAATTCTCGAAGCACACGAGAATTTCTGCCTCGGCCGCGACGGCGGCGTCCGCGCGGACCTGCGCGACGCCGATCTGCGCCTGGCCGATCTGCACTACGCCAATCTCACCGGGGCGCTGCTGGCCGGAGCCAATCTCTCCGGCGCCAGCCTGCGCCAGGCCAAGCTCGGCCGCGCCGATTGCACCGGCGCCGATCTCCGCGGAGCGGACCTGCGCAATACCGATCTCACCGAGTCGCATTTCCCCGGCGCCAATCTCGCCGAAGCCCAGGCCAGCGGCATCGAATGCTTCCGCTGCGATCTTTCGAACGCCAATCTCGAGCGCGCCAATCTCCGCAACACTAACTTCCGCGCTGCCAACCTCAAGGGTGCGCGCCTGGCCGGCGCTGACATGAACGTCACCATCCTGCGCGAAACCGATCTGGAGGGCGTGGACCTCTCAGGCGTCGATCTCACCACCACACTGATGCCCCGCGGCTATCAGTCCAACGCAAAAAAAGCCGCCGCAGACCACTAGGGTCTAGGTTTGCGTAGCGCCGCCCTTTTAGGGCGGCATCTTGTTGAATTGAGTTTTCGCGGACGGCCAAAGCGTTATACTTTGCCCACCTGAGGCACGGATACCCGAATGCTTAGTTCCGGTACGAAACTCGGTACCCTATGAGGTCGCCGCGCTGCTTGGCGCCGGCGGCATGGGCGAGGTGTATCGAGCCCATGACACCAAGCTCGGCCGCGACGTAGCCATCAAAGTCTTGCCCGAGCAATTCGCCCGTGAACCGGAACGCCTTGCCCGATTCCAGCGCGAAGCCAAAATGCTGGCCGCGCTCAATCACACCAACATCGCAGCCATCTATGGCTTGGAACAGTCCGGCGGCATCCACTACCTGGTGATGGAACTGGTCGAAGGCCCCACGCTGGCCGAGCGCATCGCCGCCGGCCCGGTTTCCGTCGAGGAGACGCTACCCATCGCCAAGCAGGTGGCCGATGCGGTCGAATACGCGCACGACAACAACGTCATCCACCGCGATCTGAAGCCCGCCAACATCAAGGTGAAAGCCGACGGCGTCGTCAAGGTGCTGGATTTCGGCCTGGCCAAGGCCATGTCGGACGAGCCCACCGCCGCCGAAATCGGCAATTCGCCCACGCTGAGCATGGCCGCAACCAGGCAGGGTGTAATCCTCGGCACAGCAGCCTACATGGCGCCCGAGCAGGCCAAAGGCAAGACGGCCGATCGCCGCGCCGATGTCTGGTCATTCGGTGCGGTGCTGTACGAACTGCTCACCGGCAAGCAGGCCTTCCGCGGCGACGACGTAACCGAAATCCTGGCGGCTGTGGTGATGAGAGAGCCCGCATTCGACGCTCTGCCCGCCAAGACGCCGCCCGCGATCCGTACTCTACTGCGCCGCTGC
>Ga0209342_10005311_pt1 | contig 13223 bp, 24 predicted proteins | sample RifCSP16_2_FD_184023 | JGI IMG/M metagenome (GOLD analysis project Ga0209342, IMG submission 184023) | Soil microbial communities from Rifle, Colorado - Rifle CSP2_sed 16_2 (SPAdes) (version 2) | ecosystem: Environmental > Terrestrial > Deep subsurface > Rock core/Sediment | place: Rifle... | reverse complement strand
GAAGCTCGCGATCGTGCAGCGACGCCCGGCGCGCAGCCGGCGGCCGTCGCTGCTGCGCGGGTGCGCCCAAGAGGGCACATCCCAGGTCAGGCGACCGCGGCGGTGGTCGAGCTTGCGGACGATGCGCACGGCGCGGCCGCGGGGGCGCTTGCCCCGATAGACGCCGCCTGTGAAGAGGTCAGCGCGCCTCACTCGCTGGCCTTCAGAGCGTTGAGGGCTAGCGTCATCTCCAAGACGTCCCCGCCGGCCATCGCCACGACGCTCTTCTCCAGCGCTGCATCGAGCGCGGAGCCGCCGAACGTACCGACGGGGCCCAGCGCCCGATACACCTGCCGCAATTCGGCGACGCGCAGCTGCTCGCGATTCAACGCCTCGATCAGGTTCATGCTTCGTCTCCTCCGCTCTTGGGTTCGCAGGCCTTGCGGGTCCGCATGGCCCAGTCGATGCGCTCCTGGCGAGGCCCCTCGCCGCTGAACTGCGCATAGAGGTTCACGCCCCTGGGCAGCTCGCCCACCTCGAGCTTCTCGGCCTCGCTCAGGAAGACCGCGATCGGCTGCCCGGGCGCGGGCTCGTAGACCTGCCCCCCCACGACGACCTTCATCTGTCTCCCGAGAGTGGCCGCCGGGACCGCATGGTCTCGACGAGCTGCGTGGGGTGGATGTGCTCGAGGTAGCGGCTCGTGGTGTTCAGCGAGCGGTGCCCGAGCTGCTGCTGGATGACGTTGACAGGCACGCCCTCGAGCGCGAGCTGCGCGCTGAGCGAGTGGCGCAGCCCGTGCGGGTGGACGCGCTTGGCGATGCCGGCCCGCGCCGCGAGCCGCGGGAGTAGGTGCCGGCAGTAGCTGGGATCCAGGCGCCGGCCGTCGAGCGTGCAGAGCCAGGGCGTCAGCGGGCCGAAGAGGTTGGGGCCTTCCGTGGGCACCTGCACCACGGGGGCGACGGCGCGCACGGCGTCCCACTTGCGCAGCGTCTCCAAGTTGTCGGCGTCGATCCCGACGGCCCGCCGCCGGTTGCCCTTCCCGTGGAGGACGTGGAGGATCCCGCGATCCAGGTCCAGGTCCTTCCGGTACAGACCCAGCGCCTCCGATAATCGGAGACCGGCGCCGTAGAGCACGGCGAGGAGCGCCCGGTTGCGCAGACCGGTCGCCGAGCGCCCGCAGGTTCCCAAAAGGGCAATAAACTCGTTGGGAGTGATGACCTCGATGGGCAGCCTCAGACCCCGGTTCTGGCCTCCTGTCGTCACCCCTCGCCCCCCGATACAGTCACGCTCTTGCAGAGAAGCGGGATTCTATTTCGTGACTCGGAGCCTTTCCGGGGCCTCGCCGGCCAGCCCAGCGGAAGTGGCCCCCAGATCCGCTTCGCCCTTAGCGGGGCAACCTCGCGACCCAAGCAATGCGCCACCCCCCCATGCCGCTCTAACCTCTTGTTTTCGATGGCATAGCGGCCGTCGTGGGAGGTCAAGTAGCGCCCCGCGGCGGCCCGGTGGGCCCGCTGACACACCCGCGGGTCACCCTGGCCGTGAGCAGGGAATTCCCCCGGGGCGCCTTCCCAAGCGCTTGGCACGCGCAGGGTTGCGCCACAGGCCCCGCAGATGAGGAGCCGGGAATTCGGGCGAAATTCCCCCGCCCAGGTGACACGGTGACCCGCGGTGAGTCGGCCCTGTGTCACCCCTTCACCACCCGGGTCAATCCCGGCGCCCGCCACGCCCGCAGGCGGCTGCCGCCAGCAAGCTGGATGTCCACAACGCCGCCATGGAACTCCAGGCTGATCACCTGTGAGCCGAGATCGAAGCCCAGGAGGGTGAAGGTCCTCGAGAGGGGGAGCGGGAGATCGAGGACGAAGACCTGCGAGGTGCCGCTTGGGCCGCAGGCTTGCCCCTTTTCGACGATCACGTCCTGCTCGGACATCGGCCGCGCCATGGGGCCCGGCGTCTCGCGTTTCGCTGCCGAGATTGCGGGCTTGGCGCCCCTGGCCGGCTTCCCCGCCGGCGCGACGGCTGCCGCCTCCTGCAGCGTGAACCGCGCCCGCGCCTTCGCCAGGCGCCTCAGCTCGAGCGGGTCCCGCGGCGGCCAGGCCCTCAGCGCATGCGCGCCAGCGAGCCAGGCCAGCTTCACGCGGCCCTTCCGGGCGAAGACCTCCTTCGCCAGCTTGATGCGCTCGGCCAGCTCCTCCGGGGTGATCTTGCTCTTGGCGTCCGAGACGCCGGTGGGCTCGGCCATCACTCGCCTCCCTTCGTCGCGGCCTTCTTCTTGGCCTTGGTCGTCGCCGGCGCGGGCTCGCTCACCTGCTCAGCCCGGGTCTTGATCTCCTGGCGCACGGCCTCGGTGATCGCCGTCTCGCTGATGCCGAGTGTGACCAGAGCCTCCTCACGCAGCTCCAGCTCAACGGTGCCATCGCCTTCGGTGTCCTGGAGCCAGAAGAAGCACTCGATCAGCAGCGCCAGGATCTGCTCTGGGTCCTGGGCTGAGCGCACCCACGTCTTGAGATAGGACCCCAGCACGTTGTCGCTGGGCAGGCTATCCTCATCGGCTTCCAGACCACGGCGCACCGCAGCTCGGCCGGCGATCGTCGCGTCGAAGAGAAGGCGATCGTCGATCGCGGCCAGCGCGAGCAGCCGCAGCTCTGCGAGCAGGAGCGTTGGGTTGGCCGCCAGCGAGGCGCCCTCGACCGTGGCAACGGCCGCCTCCCAGATGCGGCGTTCCGCTTGCGCAGCGATGCTGCGCTCAAGGCGCATTTCGGCGAGACGTTGCTTCTCCTCGGCACTGCTGCCTGAACGCTGCTCGCCCTTCGACTTCGGCGCGTGCCCGGCCTTCTTCATCAGCGCGGATACCTTCTTGCGCTCGACGAGCTCGACCACCTGGCCGGTCGGCGCGAGCGCGATCACGGGCTCGGCCACCTTGCCGATGAGCTGGCGCAGGGTGCGCATCTTGGAGTCGATGTAGTCCTTGTCGTCGAGGCTCTGCCAGCCGGAGGCGGCATTCACGTAGACCACGCCATGCGATGCCGCAGCGCCCGCGAAGACGCCCTTCGTCTCCTTGGCGGTCAGCACGCGCCGGCCCGCTGTCTTCGCCTCGGCGAGGCGCCGCTGGCCCCAGGCGGCCAACTTGCTGCGGTAGCAGGGCGGGTCCGTGCAGTGGTCGTGCTTCTCGAGGTCGGCGAAGAGCTCGGGCTCGTTGCCCGTGCGCTTCGGGCACGTCGTGCAGGGCCCCGCGGGCGGCACCAGCTCGGTATCCTCGAGCGCCCAGGGCGCGGCCTTCATGGCGACCATCAGCTCGTCGGCGATGTAATCGCGCAGCTCGTTCGTGGTCATCGGCTCCCCGTCGCCGGCGAGCTGGTGCAGCGCGCCCTTCGCGGCGTGGACGGCCTTCGCCTGCAGCGTTGCGTCCGGGATGCGCGCCACGAGCAACGCGGTGGCCGGCGTGAGCGAACCCGCGTAGAAGGCCTCGCGGCCAGCCTTGCCCAGCGCCGTCAGCCGCATGCGCTGGCGCACGTAGCTCACGCTGCGGCCGACCTTGGCGGCGATCTCCTCCACTGGGAAGCCGTGCCGGTCCTTCAGCGTCTCGTAGGCTTCGGCCTCCTCGAGCGGGTGCACGTCGACGCGGTGGCAATTCTCGACGAGCTGCGCCTCGAGGACCTCGAGGTCGCGTAGCTCGCGAATCGTCGCCGGGATCTGCGCCAGGCCGGCCTCGCGAGCGGCGCGCAGGCGGCGGTGGCCGAAGACCACCTCGAAGACGGCGGGGCTCGTCGGTGTCGCCTCGCAGGGCCGCACCAGGATCGGCTGCAGCACGCCCAGGCGCTTGATGCTGTCGACCAGGTCCTCCATTGGCCCGTAGGTCTTGCGAGGCTGCGAGGGCGCCTCGCGGATCGCCTCGAGGACGATCTGCGTCGGGCCGTAACCCGCAGTGGCGAAGTCTGCCGTGCTCCCGCTCATCGCCCACCTCCGCGGAAGAACCCGCCCCAGATCAAGAGCGCGACGAGCGCAGCGCCGGCGATGAGATTCGTCCAAAGGTTGTAGTTGCCCTTCGGCTCGCCGTGCTTGGCCACCGCGAAGCCGAACTCCATCGCCAGCCAGATCAGCAGGATTATCTGCGGCGCCTTCATCGTCCACCTCCCCGCGTGCTCACGAAGGCCGGCGGCGTCCCGGCCTCGCGCACGCTGCGCACGATCTCCCGCGCCGCGTTGCGGAGCGCGTCGAGCACCAGCTCGCCTTCGCTGCCGTCACGGCTGAGCGTCTCCTCGAGCACGATCCGCCGGTCATCCTTGCCGATGCGCTCGCGGATCACGAGCTTCTGCTTGCCCGGGCCGGCGCGCTTGCCGGTGCGCGGCCCCAGGATGATCTCCAACACCACGGTCTGCCTCCGTTCGTCAGTGTGCGAGAACCAGTCGAACCACCCAGATCCAGAAGCCGATGCACAGCAGGAGCGCGACGCCGGCCACGCGAATCGGCACGGGCCAGGGCACGCGGTCGCCGGCGCGCCGGCGCGGCAGGCGCTTCATGCCGGCAGCTCGGCGCCGGCCTCGATGAGCGCGATCAGCGTCTTCGCCTCTTCGAACATCCCATCCGCCTCGAGGCCGCTGGACGGCGGCGCGGCGAGCAGGCGCTCGAAGAGCTCGAGCTTGAGCGCGTCGGCGTAGTCCAGGCGCGTGTACTCGAAGTGGCCGAGGTCGGCGAAGCGGAAGCGACCGCCCCAGCTGAGGCCCAGCCGCTCACCGATCGCGCCGATGCGGTCCCACTGCTCGCGGGGCGCGTCCCACCAGGCCTTGCCGGCCGCGTCCAGGATCACGACGTCGAAGGCCCTCGAGTACTCGTGCCAGCCGTAACCCGGCTTGGCATTGGTGACGATCTTCCCCTCCCGCGTGCGCCCGGCGGTGTAGAGCCAGGCCTGGCGTGCACGCCGGCGCAGGGTCTCGATCACCTTGATCGGGATGCCGGCGGCGGCGGCGCGCTCCTCGAGCTGGACGGCGCGAGTGCGCGTCGGCGGGGTCAGCAGGTTCAGGTCGCTCAGTCGTTCGGGCTCGCTCATCGTCTCCCCCTCGCGTTTAAACCCGCCGGGCCACGGGCACCCGGCGGGCCACCCCGGATCGTCAGAGGACGCCCTCGGCCACGTGGCCGATGAGCGTGTAGATGCTCGCGTCGGGGCGCGTGCGGTACGACAGGCCCACGCGCAGGCTGAGGTCGCCGGCCAGCTCGCAGGCCGTCTCGTAGACGACCTGGAAGCTCGTGCCCAAGGCGAAGCCGCCGTAGCGGGCGCCGTCGTCGTCGACCGTCGCCCAGCCCTCGCGGTCGGGCAGCACGCCGTTGACCTGGATCAGGTCGCCGGGCTTCGCCTCGGCGACGATCTGCGACGGCTTGACCCACTGGCCGAAGCCCTCGAAGAGGCGACGGCCCTGCTTGCGGGCGCTGCCATTGACCACCACGCCGTCGAGGCCTTCCGCGCACATGGCCAGTGCGAGGTACTCGACCGACTGGATGCGCTCAAGATTCCAGTTCACGCCGTCACGCCAGCCGGGCTTGCCGTCCGCCGGCGCCCAGACGATGTCGGCGATTGCGGGATCAAGGCCCCAATGGCGGCGATCGCCACTCGCGTCGTCGACGAGGACGCCGACGTCCTCGCGCTCCTTGCGCACCGATGGCCAGAGCGCCTCGACCAGGAGCCAGCGCAGGTGGGCGTCGCCCATGCGGTACAGGTGCACGCCGCGGCTGGTCACGTAGTCGGGCAGGCCGATGTCGCCGGGCCCGGGCTGCCAGACGGGCCACGGGTGGGTTGCCGTGCGGTAGCTCGACAGGCCCCAGGGGTTGAAGTACAGCCGGCAGCGCGGCTTCAGCTCGGGCATCAGCTCGGCGAAGTGCACCTCGAGCTCGTGGTAGACGCTGGGCTCGACGATCAGCAGCTCGCGCTGGAGCAGGATCTTCGCGGCAGCGGCCTTGCTCTCAGCGTCCGCGAAGGCATTGGCCCGCGTGAGAGCGCGGTCGTAGAGGATCGAGAACGTACGCATCAGAGCGGCAGCTCCTCCTCGGCGTCGGCGGCGCCGCTGTGCTTGGGATCGGGCTCGCCGAGGGGCCCGACGATCTCGGTGGAGGCGTCACGCGGGTTGCGGGCGGCGTAGACGGCGTTGGGCAGGGCGAGGTCCTCCTCGTCGAAGCTCGTGGCGATCGGCAGGCGGTCATCGGCCACGCGCCGCCGCTTCGCCCAGCGCTTGCGCAGGGCGAGGCCGAGCGCGCAGGAGCAGGGGATCACGGCGCGGGCGCGGCGGATGGCCTTGCCGTCGGGGCGCACCTGCGGCTTGCCGTCGCGGTCGGTGAGGGGCTTGCCGAGCAGGTGCACGTAGCCGCCCGTGTAGCGGCTGCCCTCGTCGCCGGAGACCTTCCGGGCCAGGCAGACGGGGCAGTAGATCCAGGTCTCGGTGGTGCGGCCGCTGCTGTCGGTCTCGCGCAGCAGGTAGCGCGGCTTGCCGAGGTCGAGCTTCGGGCGCTCGGCCTTGCGGGCGCCGCCGAAGGCAGCCTGCGAGGTGTCACGCATCGACCACCTCCGCCGCCTGCGCGGCCGCGCCGCCCTTGTGGCGCCGTCGATGCGCCTCGATCCCGTCGTCGAACTCCTTGACGCTGGCCGCTAGGTCTCTGGCGAGGCCGCGAGCAGCGCCCAGGAGCCAGTGCTCGTCGGCGACGCCGGCCTTCAGGTCGATGTACTTCTCGAGCGCGAAGAGCATGGCCGATGGGGTCTTGCCGGCAACCTTCACGAGCCCGGCAAGCAGATCACGGCGTCGCGTTGGCGTGTAGAGCCCTCCGCGCTTCTCGTAGAAATCCACGAGGCCCCGCTCGGCCTCCTCGAGGTAGAAGCGGCAGACGACGCCGGCGACGGCTCCCTTCTCGCCGGCGAGGTCGCAGAGCTCTCGGGCCAGGCGGTCCGCCTCCTCGCCGCGCTCACGGTCGCGCTGAGCGACAGCACCGAGGGGCGCGGGCGCAGCCGCAGGCGAAGCCGGCGCCACCCTCTTTTCTTTTTCTTTGGGAAGGGAAGGCAAGGGAAGGAGAGGGAAAGCGCGTTTGGTATCCACTGCGTCAGCGACGTGAAACAGTTGCGCACTACCCCCATCGTCCGCCGGCGTGGAGTTCCTCACGAGATCTTCTGCTCTCGCCTGGATGTCCTCCGGGATTTCCCCAAGCTGGGCCCCGTAGTGCTCTAGAAATTCAACGAGTAGGCGCGTTTTCGGTATAGCGCGCAGCTGGGCAAAGACCTCCGGGCGCTGCTTCGCGTTCGCCAGGTTGATGCTGGCGTCGTTCTCGATCCCGTCGACGATCCAGACGACGGCCTGCTTCGGGTCGTGGCGGATCAGGCCCGCCTTCTCGAGTTGGGCGAAGAGGATCCCGAACTGACCGTTGACCCAGCCTTTGGCGGCGGTGAGGCCCGTCTGCGCCTGCAGGGTGTCGATGTAGTAGCGGAAGATGCCTGCGAAGCCGTAGGCCTGGCAGGTGGTCAGAGTGGCGAACAGCAGGCGCGCCTCGGCCTGCAGCGCTTCCTGCAGGTCGGGGTCGTCCCAGTAGCTCGCGTAAAGGCCCCGGTAGTCGCCGCGCCGCTTCGTCATGCGTCGCCCTCGTGGCCCATCGCCTTCTTCTGCTTGGCCGCGTAGGCGTCGGCACCGAGTTGCCCCAGGAGGTCGCGGTGCATCGCGAAGGCGATCTCCGCGAAGGCGTGCGCGGCGTCCATCGTCATGATCGTCATGCCGAGGGTCTTGTGATCGTGGGTCTCGATGCCCCGCTTGAGCCTGTTGAGAACGTGCAGGTGCGCGTCAATCGCCTCTGCCAACTCGGGCTCACCGGAGGCGCGCACCTCACGCACTGCGGCCTCGAAGAGCTCCACGAACTTCGGTTGCTGCTCTGCTGTCACGACGGTCTGCCTCCGTTCTCCAAGCGGCAGGCCCCGGGTGAGCAGGGCCCGCCGCACCGCACGAGCCCAAAGGGCTCAACCCCACCAGCCGCGGGCGCGGCCGACGTTGAAGACGACAAGCGCGGCGAAGGCCGCGGCGAGCAGGAGCACCGCCCGCCCGCCCGTCAGCGCGTCGCTCAGGCGATCGTGGGCGCGGACGTAGCGGCCGGCGAGCTGCTCAGCGAGTCTCGAGTTCATCGGGCACCTCCTGATGTGAGAGCGCCCACGCGATGAGCGTGGGCGGGTGGTAGCGGACGAGGCCGCCGAGCTGGACGCTGGGGATCCCGCCCTCGGAGGTCTTCCGGCGGACCCAGGAGAGCTTGACGTTGAGGAGGGTGGCCGCGGCCGCGGCGTCGATGAGGCGGTGGCGCTCGAGGTAGGCCTCGCGCTGCTCGACGAGCTGGCGGGCGAAGCGGGCGAGGGCATCGAGCAGCTCGGTGGTGAGCTGCTCGACGAGCTGCTCGCGCTCAAGCGCGGCATCGATCGCGGCGCCGGCGCTCACTGCTCTTCCACCAGGTCGAGCGCCGAGACGATCCGCGTGCGGGACTCCTCGCTGGGCTGTGTACCGTTGAGGATCGCGCTGACCGTGTTCCGATGCAGCCCCGTCTTCTGGCAGAGCTGCACCTGGCGCATGCCGAGATCGACCATCCGCTTGCGAGCCCTGATGTGGAACGGCTCGTGAGCCGCTTGCTGCGCCTGCTGGACCTGCTCCATGTGCTCTCCCTTCGCTGTGCTCTGTCACAGCGGGCAGGACCTTATCCCTGCAAGGGCAATCGCACAAGGGAAATTTCACTTGTTGCTGGGAAATGTTACCTACTTCAAGTTAAGCCGTTGGCGTGCAGCCATTTTCGTCATCCCAGGCCGTGACTTTTCCCGCCTTGCATGTGATAATGCACGGCGCTGGCAGGATGAGCCGGCAGACGTGGCCGTTAGCGTGAAGAATGGTAAGAGCAATGCCGGTCCTTGTGCGCCATCCCGATGAGAGCTTCGGGAAATTCGTTCGGCGGCTCCTTGTCGAGAACGACATGAAAGACAAGGACTTGCGAGAGGCCGCCGGCATCTCGAAGAATGCTCTGTCCACGATCTTGAACGGGAGCCCGCCGCGCTGGGAAAGCGCAGAGGCGATCATGCGGGTGCTCAACGTGAAGATGGTCCAGTGGGGAGCCGGGGCGCCGGCTGAGGAGGGGAACCTGACCGCGATGATCCGAGAGGCCGTTGAGGAGTACTTCGCTGGGGGCGGGGAGCACCCCAAGTAGCATGGCCACGGTCCGCCGGATCCGCGAGAAGTGGTATCTCGACTACGTCGACGCCCGCGGCCGCCGGCATCGGGTGCGCGCTGGCACCGGGCGCACCAAGAAGGTCGCCGAGCAGCTCCTCCGGAAGAAGCTCGACGAGCTGGACCGCGGTATCAGCGGCGCGGGGCGGCAGCTCCTCGCTGAGTATGCCAAGCGCTGGATCGAGCTGAAGCGCCTGAGCGTCCGCCCTGGCACCCTCCATGACTACCGTGTGAAGCTGAAACTCTACGTGCTCCACGAGAAGCACGGCCTCGGCGAGGTGCCGCTGGCCCGCCTGAGCAAGCCCGCCATCGAGGACTGGCTCCTGGCTCTGCGCAAGCGGCGGCCGAAGCTCTCCGCGTCCACGCTGAACGCGATCCTGCGCGTGCTGGGCGGCATCATCGAGAGCGCCGTCGACGACGGCATCATCGATGTGAACCCCGTCCGACGCGTGAAGAAGCTGCCCGTGCCCCAGCCCAAGGTGGACTTCCTCACGCCGGCGGAGGTGCGGACCCTGCTCGCCGGCGCCGAGACCGTCGACGAGGACCTCGCGCTGCTCATCCGCATGGCCGTCTTCACGGGGATCCGCCGCGGGGAGCTGCTCGCCCTGCGCTGGATGGATCTGGACCTCGAGGCGCGCCGCCTCTACGTGCGGCGCAGCTTCCGGGCGGGCATCTTCGGGGAGCCTAAGAGCCGCCGCAGCCGGCGGCCGGTGGACCTGCCGCAGGGTCTCTGCGGGCGGCTGGCCGAGCGCCGGGCCGCCGCGGTGGACCCACGGCCGGAGAGCCTAGTCTTTCTCCGCGCCGGCGGCGAGCAGTGGGAGCCCTCGGTCCTGAGCTGCCGCTTCTGGCATCGGGCGTTGAAGGCCGCTGGCCTCCGCGAGACGCTGCGCTGGCATGACCTCAGGCACACCTGCGCTAGCCTGCTGCTGGATCAGGGGGAGAGCCTGGCGCTCGTTCAGGCCCAGCTCGGCCACTCGACGGGGGCGCTCACCATGGACGTCTACGCCCATGTCATGCCGGCCGCTGGGGTGGCGGCTGCGGACCGGCTCGAGTTGACGGTGGAGGGGAAGTCGGCCATCCCTGCCCGCACCAAGGGCAGGGATTCTCATCGCGCTTGATGTACGAGAGGCACTTCGGGCAGCGGATCGTGCTGAGGGACTTCTCGCAGTTCGGGCAAGTTCCGAAGCTGCGGGGGATGTACCGATTGCAGTGAGGGCAGACGATCATGGGGCTCATCCCCGGGGAGGCGGCGGGCCCGCTCGCGGCCTCCGTCTTGGCCACGATCGGCATTGCGGCGGCGGCGATCAGCGCGAAGATCCCGAAGAGCGCCCCGAGGACGAACCAGCCGAAGCCGCTCCGGCCGCGGCTGCTCGCGATGACGGCAGTGAAGATCGCGCAGACGAACCATGCGCCCCAGAAGAGACCCAGCATTGGCCCACCTCCCGCAGCCTGACTTTCGGCCGTTCGGCCTAGTAAGGATCCTTGTGGCCCTTCCCCTAGCCGTCGCTCGGGAAGTAGAACGGGGCGCGCTCGGCCACCGATCGCGTCTGTCCCGTCTTCCAGTCGATGATGTTGTAGCCGCCGGCGTCGTTGGGGAACTTGAGGTAGCGGACGCCGGCCTTGTAGAGGTCCAGCTTCGACTCGCCGATCTCACCGAGCACCTTGATAATGTGGAGCTTCACCGTCTTCTTGGTCCAGTCAATCCGGAGGGTGTTCGATGTCCAGCCTTCGAGCTTGGCGCTACAGACCCCGCCGTAGTAGACGTTGACGAGTGCTACAAAGTCCTCTTTGTAGCCGGCCTCGGCTGGCGGGGCGTGGACCACCAGCATGGCGAGCAACAAGGCGCCGGCCAGCATGGCACTTCTGGGCAACCTCTGCATGACTCACCTCCTCACGGCTGCCTGTCGACTACCAGCCAGGCAATTGCCCGGCCGTTGCCCACTTGGGCGCACAACAGGCTGAACTAGCCTCAAGCGTACATCCGAACGGCCAGCAATATCAACGGTCCGGTGTGGATTAGTTGCTGTCACTATGCCCTGGGCGCTTTTTCAATCTGGCGACACGGGTTCGAATCCCGTTGGGGACATTGATTTTACAGCGTTTACGGCCGCGCCGAGAGTGGGCAACGGGCATCTGAGGGGGCGTTGCCCAACCGTTGCCCGGTCCAGAACGGCGCCAGTGCCCCCTGGGCTGGCCCGCTGCGCTCGCCCAGTGCATCCTAACGGGGCGGGATGACCGAAGCGCCAGCCCTCCCCGCGATCGGCCCACCTGGGGCTTCCTATAAGGCCGAACTGGCATGATACCTGCTATTCCTATAGTATACTATACTCCGCCGTTGATCGCCAGAAATCACACGATAGCGCTTGACTCTGCCATACTCCATACCTATACTCATGGTGTCGCAGGCAGAGACCTGCATCACCAGGAGGCAGACGATGGAGACGATGAGCAAGCGCTGGGCGATCACTAACTGCACGAGCGGGACCGAGCTGGGCATCTACGCGGGGGAGACCCGCGAGGAGGCGATTGACGCGCTAGACCTGGATGCCGGCTACACCCGTGGCGACATCCCAGAGATCGACGCCGAGCGCGACGCCGGCTCCCCTGATCTGATCGTGCGCGAGGTGGATGCGCTGGCGGTGGCACTGGTAGCCGGCGATCGTGACGAGCTGCTCGATGCGATCCGCACCTGGTGCAACTGCGCCGAGGCTGATATCTCGGCCCTCGGCGATGTGTGGATCGCAGAGCCGCAGGCCGGCCACTGGCTCTCCGCCGGCGAGCGCACGGCCCTCTCCGCGCACCTCGGGATCGGGGCCGGCGATGCCGACTGACCGTACCGTGCCGGAGCAGAGCTACTCAACCGCTGAGGCCGCAGCCCTGCTGGGCCTCGGCGACGACGAGATCCGCAGCCGCATCCTGGCCGGGGATGTCGCCGCCTACAACGTCTCCCGGCCTGGCAGTCGCCGGGCGACGTGGCGCATCCTCGCATCCGAGATCGTCAGGATCCAGCGGGGGGCGTGAGCAGCAAAAAGGCGCCGGGGCTGGCTGCTGCCCCGACGCCCGGCACGGGGGCAGACCTTCCCGCGCCTATGCCTTGCTCTTCGCCGTCGTGGCGGCGATCTTCTCGGCGCTGCGGCCGATGAACTTCACCCCGACCAGCGCGCCCGTGAGCCACCACAGGTCCTCAGGCAGCTCGTGGGGCACCTTCCCGAACATGGGGAAAAACCCGAAGTCGACGACGATGATGCCTACCAGGGCCACGATGCAGATGGGCCGGTAGTTGCGGGTGAGCCAGCTGTCGCTCGTCACCTCCGCGGCGCGCAGGGCGTTGAGGCTCTTGTCGCGCTCCAGCTCGACCTCGGCCAGCGCGATCGTCAGCTGGTTCTCGACCTTGGCCATCTCCACCTTGGCCATGACCTTCTCGGCGCTGTCGGGCAGCAGGTCGACGGCGGCCTTCGCGCCCTCGAAGAAGCTCCCGACCTTCTGCGCCACCTTGGTGAGCAGCGTGATTCCCTCGGCGATCATGTCAGACCTCCTGGAAGGTGAGCGGGTCGCAGAGCGCCCCGTGACTCGTCAGCGTGACGCAGGCCCAGGCCTCCTCGAGCTGGCGCGCCGTCCACTCGAGGTCGCGGGGCAGCACCGCCCCGGGCCGCAGACGCTCCCGCGTGAGCCGGCGCCGGAAGTCGTAGCCGTCAGCGTGGTGGTGTAGGCGCGCCGCCAGCTCGGAGCAGATAGCGTCGTCCGCCCGCTGCCGGCTGACCAGCTCGGCCAGCGGCCGGCCGACCAGGTGCGCGAAGAAGGTCGGCCAGGAGTAGCGCTGGCCCTGGAGCTCGCGGCCGAGGCTGATCAGGCGCTGCCGGGCGCCGACGTCCAGGAAGCGGCGTACCACGGCCAGCGAGTAGCGCTCGCTGCCCCAGCTCTCGGTGGGCCTGAGCGCGATCCCCCGGAAGCCGGCATCGAGCACGCGGCCGCCGTCCAGCTCGACGGCGACGTGGCCGTAGCCGGTGTGCCGGCCGCTCTTGATCA
>Ga0209342_10005310_pt1 | contig 13224 bp, 10 predicted proteins | sample RifCSP16_2_FD_184023 | JGI IMG/M metagenome (GOLD analysis project Ga0209342, IMG submission 184023) | Soil microbial communities from Rifle, Colorado - Rifle CSP2_sed 16_2 (SPAdes) (version 2) | ecosystem: Environmental > Terrestrial > Deep subsurface > Rock core/Sediment | place: Rifle... | reverse complement strand
AGGCGGTCCACCCAGGCGGTGAAACGGTCAAACCAGCTGGGAGGGTAAGGAGGCACGAAAGCGCTGCCTCTGCTTGTGGGTGGCCTTGGCTTCGTGTTTCGCTGCTTGGGCATAGGGCAACTCCCCTCGACGATCGGGCGGCGCTCAACGGCATCGAGCCGCCACCGGTCCTGGCGTTCTCCCCGCACCTCCCGAAAGATCGCCGGGGCCTTGGGTGGTTCGTGTCAGGTGTTCAGGGTCGCAGATCCCGCGTTTCTTGCGGGGAGCCGTCCCGCCAGCCAGGGCCAGTATCGCGCCAAAGAGGATACCCGGCTGGCCGGCCCTGATGGCAGGCCGCGCACTGCGACGGCCTGGCTGTGCCAACGGCTCGCTCTCGGGGGTACGGCGATGAAGGTATGTGAACAGGGACACAATGCCGACGAAGGCCGAACGACGCCCGGAGCGGACAGTGCCACGAACTCGCCCGAAGGCGCGACGTTGCGCTGCTCAGCGCCTTTCACCCGCCCAGAAGCTGCGAGCTCAGCTTCACGGCGGGGTCTTGGCTCTCCACCCTCACCTGACGGCAACTGGGCATTGATGACAAGCCGCATATCTTCGCCCGCCAGCCGGGTGGACTGCGGCGAGGTGTCAGGCCGGCGCAGGCACGCGCCTTGTCATGAGCTCCATCGCGAAAGGCTCGCCGTGCCCCGGGTAGACCGTGCCCACATTCAGGCCTTCGAGGTTCGCGACACTGGCGTTTGCGGCTGCGGGATCATCCATAAGGGAGTTGAGGGTTGGCCCTTTCGTGTTCTCAAAGAGATCACCGCAGAACAATTCCCCGCTTGCGGTCAGGATGCCTACGGACCCCCGGGAATGCCCAGGCAAGGAGACTACTTTGGCCTCGAGGCCGTGTTGCGTGCGTTCGATCCTCCTGTGTCAATCAAGACATGGCCGGCAGCAGTCTGGATCAGGTAGCACTTCACCCTCCCCATACCAAGGGGCAACGGGAGACTAAGGATCTTGATGTCTGGCGGCATGTTGGACACCCTCCGATTCGGGCTGTGGCCAGTGGGGCCCAACGGCCTCGAGCTGCCGTAGGTCCTGCGTTGTGTGCAGGGCGCAGTCCCGCGCGCTCTGCGGGGTCGCAGATCCCGGGTTTCTTGCGGGAAGCCGCCCGGCTGGCCAAAGCCTTGATCGCGCCGACCTCAATCCCCGGCTGGCCGGGTCGGTCTGGGACGCAGGGCCTCCCCGAACACCACCGGGACGATGTGCGCGCCCACCGCACTTGCACACGTGTGCCTCCCGATAGGACACCGGGACGGTGTGCGGCACTGTGCAGGCAGCACGCACACCTGCCCCGAACCGCAGGTGCGGGGAGTGCGGTGCAAGTGAGCGCAGTGCCAGTGGGTGTGTCCTTCGGGAGGCTCACGTGGGCGGGTGTCCAGGTGCTTTCACCGCACCCACCTGCACCGCACCTCCCGCAAGGACACCGGGACGGTGTGCAGTGCGCTGCAGGTGCAGGTGTGCGGTGCGGCGCAGGTGTCCAGGGCTCCAGTGAGTTGTCGGGCTGCCTACCACGAGAAAGGCAAGGAGTTCTAGCTGTCGGAGATCCAGCCGTTGGACGCTGGAATCGTCTCCAATAGGGCCTCGATTTCGCACAGCTGCGGCGGCGCAATATCGAGATCAGTGCCGCAACCGACGCCGTAGTGAAATACGCTCTTCGTCCGGCCCTGCATTGTGACCGTGGTCGTGATGGAGGGGAGGTCGGTGGCTGAGACAGCATAGCTGTCTTGAAGGGCGAAGAAGTCGGCCGATAGGATTGCTTCCACCAGCTCCTGCACTTGTTCCGTGGGGATGGTGGTTGTCTGTTCGCCCTGAACATCGACGAACTGAATCCCGTCAAAGATAGCTCTTCCATCCGCCGATACTGTGAGGGAATAGACGGGACATGTCCCGAAGCAGGGGCCTCTCTCGAGAGTGACAAGGAAGTCCGAAGGAATGGAGTTGGACGGGGCGGGTCTGCAAGCGCTGAGTATTGAGAAAACGACCAGCAGGTAGGTGGCGCTGGCGGTGGATTGGAGCGTCCGGTTCATCGGGGGCCTCGCTGCTTACCCCAAACATCGCCTGAGCGACCGAGTGAGGCGAGCCTCGGTGGTGTAGCTGCCGGATGGGAGGGCTTCGGAGCTAGCAACTCTAGGTTCTCCTCGTTACTGCAGAATAGGCGAGCGTCGCAACGAAGACGATGGCGGCGGCGCCGGTGAGGTATTCGTAGGGGCCAGGGGCGTACGGGATGTCAATGTGAAAGACACTGTCGGCGACGAAGATGATGACGATCGCAGTGACGACTGCTGCCCATCCATCGATCAGGAAATAGAGCCTTGGAGGCAGCGGGTTGTCGGAAGTTCTGATGAACCACTCGAGAGCCCTCCATAGGACTGTGCCGAGGGTCCGCTGGAAGAGCTCGCTAAGCGCGAACCCAAATAGAAGGGAGATGACTGGATTGGCCAGTCCGAACCTAGCACTGACGTAGTTGATCAATGAGAAGAAGAAGATCGATGCGCAGAATATCCAGATATACCTGTATGAGAGGGCGAAGACCTTCTGGAGGAAGGAATCGGCGTGCATAGGCGCGTCCGGCTGGAGCTGGACCACGCAAGGCCTCCTGAGGGCCGCATAGCAGCCCTGTGGGCGAGCCGGCCGGCCAGCCTAAGCTAGTATCGCGCAAGACTCGACACATGGCTGGCCGGTCCTCGGCCTTCGAGGGCGAGACGGCCCGCGATGTCCGGCGCTACGGCGGGGTGTTGGACAGCAGGAAAGTATTCAGCGCTCCCGGTTCATCTTCGCGAGTATGTGCTCTACGGCACTGCCCGTTCGGTCAATGCCTGCGCTGCAGTGAACAAGAACAGGCTTTGGCAAGGATTGGTAGGCTTTCCAGACCGCTTCGAGTTGCTCCTCGCTTATTGGCGGACTCCGGCGGTCGGGAACAGGAATGCGGGCAGTCTGGAACCCATTCGCGCGGTAGTAATCAAGGAGCCCGCCCGGCACAGATGCGTACAAATCCAATTGGTCGTCCGAGAGGAGACAGATGATCCCTTGGATTCCTAGCTTGCGGGCTTGGCCAAGCCACTCATCGACTTGACGCCTAGTGACGGGGATTGGCTGCGCGTACGCGTATCCCGGCCGCGAGGAACGTGCCAGCAGTTGCGGAACCGCCCAACGCATTGTGCCTCCTGCGTTCGACTCGAAATGCTGCCCCTGCCGCCCATCCTGCGTTGTGTGCAGAGCGAAGTCCCGCGCTCCTTGCGGGAAGCCGCTCGGCTAGCCATCAGTTGTCTCGGCAAGGGCACAAGACCCGTCAAACTTGGTCACCTGCAGCCACTGACAAGATGGTCTGGGGGGCGCGCTCTACTTGCCCTTCTTGCCCCGTGCTCACCCTCTGCCTGATCGACGTCTTTGGGTGCCGCCGCGCCGTGGAGGGCTTGATGAACCTGCCAGTGATGGAAGACCCGTGGACCGTTCGGGTGCCGCTCCCCTTGGCCATCCTCCATGCCGTGGATCATAGCTTGTCCCAACGTCCCAGGCAATAGGGTGGGCGACGCATAAAGGGGGCTGCCGTCTTCGGTGCAAGCTTGGGTGTGGTGAGTGCCCCCCATACAGGGTGATCCCTTCTGGGACCCAGCGCGCCAGGGCTCGGCAAGCGTTCTCCCCGCTATGGCTCGACCCCGAAGCGCGCTTGTCGTCCCAATGCCGTTCTGCGAGCCCCCCCGTTGTCGTGGGAAACCTACTCCCGGTGTTTCGGCAAGCCCCGCGCCTCTTCGACGGCCTTCCAGAACTCGGCCTCGGTCAGGCCCTTGCCTTGGCGAATGCTGCGGCGGGCCTATTCGATGCGGGCCAAGAAACGTGGCGAGCTAGCCAGTAGCAGAGTCTCCGAAGGGAGCGGCTGTTGCCCGCCAACCCCCTTGAGCTTCGCGCGGGACCCTACGGGCACGGCACATCGTCCCGGCGCGCTCTCGGAAGCGGATCGCCCCCTCGCTAGCGGCCCTTTGGGCTCGCCCAGAGAGGATCCCGAAAGTCCCGGCTGCGGCTGCATGTTGTCAGCCGGCCTCGTCAGGTTCCTCCACGGACGAACCGGTGCAGGCAAATGCAGACGCAATGAAGTCTGCTACCGACAGCCCGGCTGGCCAGCATTGCCAGGCTGCTTAGCCAGAGCGGCGGAGGGGAGGCGAGATCCCTCCGGCACGCTTTCCCCGGTCTGGTGTTTACTCTATCAGCAAGCTCCAGAGATGTGGGACAATAGCCTGCCTGAGGAGAAGACATGCAGAAACGGTATGGCAACATTATCGGCTGGGGCAAGTATGTGCCCTCCACCGTGATCACCAACGCCGACCTCGAGCGCATGGTCGATACCAGCGACGAGTGGATTCGTGCCCGCACCGGCATTCGTGAGCGCCGGGTCGTCGCCCCGGGCGAGAATACCTCCGATATGGCCGTCGCAGCCGCCCGCGACGCTCTCGCCATGGCCCGGGTCGCGCCGCGCGACCTGGGGCTGATCATCGTCGCCACCTCGAGTCCCGACTACCTCACACCACCGGTCTCTTCCCAGGTCCAGCACGCGCTGGGTGCCAAGGACGTGGGCGCCTTCACCCTCGTAGCCGGGTGCACCGGCTTCCTCTACGCCCTTGCGACCGCGCAGCAATTCATAGCCTCAGGCGCCTGCGACAACGTACTCGTCGTGGGTGTGGAGCTCCTCAGCCGCTTCATCGATTGGCAGGATCGCTCCACATGCGTGCTCTTCGGAGACGGGGCTGGGGCGGTCGTGCTGCAGGTGAGCGAAGAGCCGTCCGGCGTGCTCTCCTACGTGCTCGGCTCAGACGGAGCTGGCGCGGAGTTCCTGATCATGCCGGCCGGGGGCGCGGTCTTGCCACCCAGCCCGGAGACGCTCGCCAAGCGCCTGCACTACGTGCGCATGGACGGCAACCAGGTCTTCCGCTTCGCCACGCGCATCCTGGGCAAAGCCTTGCGTCAGGCGATACGGGAGGCGGGGCTGACGACCGAGGATATCGACCTCTTCATCCCCCATCAGGCCAACAAGCGCATCATCGACAGCGCGGCGCGCGCGGTGGGCCTGCGCGAGGAGAAAGTGTTCCTCAACATCGAACGGTATGGGAACACCTCAGCGGCCTCCGTGCCCATCGCCCTGTGCGAAGCATTTGAGCAAGGCAGGGCCAAGGTGGGGGATACGCTGGCGTTCGTCGCTTTCGGCGCCGGCCTGACGTGGGCCTCCGCAGTGGTGAAGATCGCCCCTCGCCCTGAGCCCATCCCCGTGCAATCCAAGGTGGGCCGTCTGTCCGTCTGGCTCAAGGCGCTTCACCCACTGGGGGTCGTCACGCGCGGGCCCCTGGCCGGGTTGCGCGCATGGGCCAGAATGATCTTCCCTCGTCGGAGGAACTAGGCAGCGGGCCTCGCTCGACCTCGGGGGATCGAAGCCGGCAGAGAGCCAGAGGTGTCCTCAGCCGTGGGCGGCGATGACCGCCTGACGGTCGATCCTCCCCTCCGGCGTGCGTGGCAGGGCCTCGACGAACTCAACATGCCGCGGCTTCTTGTAGCCGGCGATGCGGCTGGTCACCGCCTCGACGATCTTCTCGGCGGTCACTTGCTCGCCGAGCTTGACCTCGACGACGGCCTTCACAGCTTCTCCCCAGACATCATCCGGTACGCCGATCACACACACCGCCGAGACTTGCGGCAGGGAGGCGATGGCGTGCTCGACCTCCGCCGGATAGACATTCTCGCCACCCGTCTTGATCAGATCCTTCTCGGGCTTGCGCCCCAGGTAGTAGAGATACCCGTCTTTGTCGAAGCGGCCCATGTCGCCCGTATGATGCCAGCCATCGCGTGAGGCGAAAGCCGTTGCATCGGGATCGCGCCAGTAGCCTCGAAAGACTAATGGGCCGCGGACGACAATCTCGCCCGGGGAGCCCACCGGCAATTCCTCGCCGGTCTCGTCGAAGCACCTCACCTGCGCCGCAGGCAGCGGCCGGCCGGCGGACCCCGGCTTTTCCATCACGTTGACCAAGGTGACCACGCCCGAGGTCTCGGATTGCCCGAAACCTGTCCAGAACTTCGCGTGCGTCTCGGCCAGAAGGCGTTGGATCACCTCCGGCGCGTCGAGGCCAAGGACGAATCTCAATGTGCTCCAGGAGGCCCCGGTTTCCCGGCGGGCGTCGAGCAGCGTGGCCAGCATAGGCGGGAAGCTTGCCAGATAGGTCAGGGCGAGCTCGTCGATCATGCGCGCCGCCGCATGCGGATCGAAGCGCTCGAGGACAGCGTTGGCGCCGCCGGCCTGCAACGCGGCGATTGCCAGGACCAGCCCGGTGACGTGGAAGAGGGGCAGCGCGGCCAGGTGGCGATCCGCGGCTGTTAGCCCGAGCGAGAGGATGATCTGTTCGCCTGCGGTGAGCAGGTTTTCGTGAGAGAGCACCGCTCCGCGCGGCGTGCCCTCGACGGCCGCCGTGGTGAGGATCACGAAGGGATCCGCGCTGGAAGCCGCAGCTTGCCCGCCTGCGGGCGCGGCGAAAAATCCCCCAAGCGGAAGGAAGCCCAGTGCGGAGGCGTCGCCTAACGTGGCACGCACCTGGATCGAATCCAGGGCGATCCCCTCGAGCTTCTCCAGGTTGGCTGCATCGACGATAAGGGCCTTGGGCTCCGCCAGTGCCAGGGATCGGCCGATCTCCTCCGCCGAAAGGCGCGTATTGAGGGGGAAGGCGATCGCCCCGCAGTGTGCACAGGCGCCGATGAGCACGAAGTAGTCCACCGAATTCCCCGCCAGAATGCAGAGCCTATCTCCGGCGGCCAGGCCGCGCGCCTCCAGTCCCGTGGACAGACGCTCCACACGATCCAGGAACTGGGCGTGTGAGAGTGTTCCCTCAGGGGAGGCGAAGGCCGGCTCATCGGGTCGTGTCTCGGCCATGTGCTGAAGCAGGTGGTGGAAGGTCGCGTGGGAGGCGTGCATCTTCACTCCTTACCGTGGCTCAACCCCCTGTCGTGCTCAGCCAAGCCAGCGCTTGCGGCGCTTGTAGTGTTTCATCTCACGATAGCTCTTGCGCTCGCCCAGCTGGTTAAGGCCGAGGTAGAACTCCTTGATGTCCTCGTTCTGGACGAGCTGCTCCGCCGGCCCGTTGAGGACGATGCGGCCGTTGTCCATCACGTAGGCGTAATCCGCCACGCTGAGGGCGATGTGCGCATTCTGCTCGACAAGCAGGATGGAGATACCCCTCTGATCGCGCAACAGGCGAATGACGCGGAAGATCTCCTGCACCAGTAGGGGGGCAAGCCCGAGCGACGGCTCGTCGAGCATGATGAATTCCGGATGGGCCATGAGCGCGCGGCCGATGACGAGCATCTGCTGCTCGCCGCCGGACAGGTAGCCGCTGATCCGGCGGTGCAGCGCCTGCAGGCGCGGGAAATAGGCATAGACCTGTTCCAGGTCCTGCTTTAGGGAAGGCCCGGCGCGCGGCGAGCCTCGCGCCACCCTCCCGACGATCAGGTTCTCCTCAACGGTAAGGTGCCGGAACAGGCGCCGGCCCTCGAGCACCTGGATCAGGCCCAACTTGACGACGTCTTCGGGTCGCATGCTGTCGATGCGCTTGCCGTTGTATTCCACCATCCCGCGGGTTACCTTGCCGTCCTGGCTCACCAGCAAGCCCGATGTGGCCCGCAGCGTGGTCGTCTTTCCGGCGCCGTTCGGGCCCAGCAAAGCCACGATCGTCCCACGTCGCACCGAGAGGGAGACGCCGCGCAGGACCTGGATTACGTCGCTGTAGACGACCTCGACGTTGTTCAGGATCAGCATCGTTCGGCCCTTCGCCTCATCCCTGGGGGCGTCCCCAGGAGGACGCCCCCAGGGGCCGTTTGAACAGACCTACTCTGCGGGCCGCAGGTCTGGCGTGTCCGTCCAGTCCTGGATGACGACGAAGGCGTCCGGCCCGCCCTGGATCATGCGTATCTGCGACGAGTGGGGCGAGCGGCTCCCGCCGGAGTAGTCGACGCGGAGCACCCCGTCGAGGGCCTCGAAGGGGCTCATGGCGATGAGGGCGTCATGCACCGCCTCGCCGGACAGGTTCTCGTAGCCTACGGTGTCGATGGCGAGGGTGATGGCCCTGGCGGCCATGTCGACGCCGGCGACCAGCAACAGGTAGCCGACGTTGTGCTCGCCAGCCGGCCGCTCGTTGGCGTCAAAGAGGGTCTGCGCGTACTGCACTCCGGCGTTGTCGGCGTCCGTCCACCATAGATAGGGGAACGCCGTGATCAGGCCCACGCCGTAGGCCGGGTCGGCCAGGAAGGCGTAGGTGGCCAGGTCCATGGCCCAGTTGTCGCCGGCGACGACGAACTGATCGCGAAGGCCCAGGCTGTTCAAGTCGTTCATGATCACGGAGACGCCGAAGGCCAGCGTATTGGTCCAGATCACGTTGGCCCCGGCGGCCTGGGCGTTGAGAACGGCGGTGGTGGTGTCGGCGGTGGGCGAGAGGTCATACGTTTCCTCGCTGACGACCTCGATGCCCAGCTCGCCTAGGAAGGTGCGCGTTTCGGGTGTCAGCGCGCCCTGGCCAAAGGCGGTAGGCCAGCTGATATAAGCCAGCCTGATCACATCCCCGGCACCGGCGGGACGGTAGGTCTCCCAGTTCTCGGCGAGGAACGACATCACCATGCCGAACTGGTCGGGGTAGATCGGGCCCAGACCGAACGTGTAGCCCGAGTCAACGTAGAAGCCGCGGGCGCTCAAGCCGGCGGTGACATTTACTATACGATCTTCGGCGAAGCGCTGCGCCAGGGCCTCGACCTCCCCGGAGCCGTAGGTAATCATCAGCAGTGGGTTGTCGTCTGCGCTGGTGAAGCGGTCGTAAGCCGCCACGGCCTCGTCGATGCTCCCGGCGGTGTCGGCGAACTCGACTTCAAGCGTGGCGCCGTAGATCCCGCCGGCTGCGTTGATCGCCGCCACGGCATCCTCAGCGCCGTGCACGAGCGGCGAGGTGATAGAAGCATAGGGGCCGGAGAGATCCCCAAAGTGGTAGATGGTGATCGTCTCCCCGGTCAGATCCGGGGGTCCCGCGATGACCTCCTCGGTCGGTGTGGGCTCGGGCGCCTCGGTGGCCGTGGGCTCCGGCGGCGCTTCCTCGGTCGGCGCGGGCCCGCAGGCCCCAAGAACGATGCCGATCAAGAGGACCAACGTCAGGGCTGGGTAGAGACTCTTGCGCATTGCGGTTCTCCTCCTGGGCAAAATGTGTCCGGTTCTGTTCGCTCATGCGAGTGGGGCTAGTTCGATCGTCGGTATCAGGGCTGTGTTCACCTCCTTGCGTGCCTCAATGCGAGAATGGCCGCAACCGCCAGGCAGCCTTGATCAGGTGCCAGCGATAGGCCAATCCGCGCGGTTCGAAGATCAAGAAGAGCATCAGAGCCACCCCGAAGAACAGGGGGCGGAGGGCCTGGACCGCGCCATACGCCGTCGCGGGCAGGATATCGGAGAAGAGGGGGCCCAGGAGCGTCGCGATCTCGATTAACAGCTCGACGACGATGGCGCCAAAGAAGGGGCCCAGGTTGGATCCCAGGCCCCCGATGACGAGCATGCCCATGAAGAGAATCGAGTCGATCAGGTTGAAGGTCTCGGAGTTGATGTGGCGCAGCTGATGGGCGGCCAGCGATCCCGCCAGGCCGGCATAGACCGCAGCCAGGAAGAAGGACTGCAGCTTGTACTTGAAGAGGTTCACGCCCAGCACCTCCGCCGCCAAGTCGTTATCGCGGATGGCAATGAAGGCGCGCCCCAACCGTGAGCGAGAGACATTGTGCGCCACGATGGTTGTCAGAACGAGCACGCTCAAGGTCAGGTGGAGGTAGCGCTGCGGGGTGTTGAACTCGAACCCGAAGAGGGTGGGCACGGCGACGTTCAGCCCCTGGGCGCCGTTGAGCACGTCCCGGAATGCGTTGCGAGTGAACCAGGGGATGATGAACTGCGCCGCCAGTGTGGCCATCACCAGGTAGAAGCCCTTCACGCGCAATGAGGGCAGACCGAAGAACAACCCCACCAGGCCGGCTCCCAATGCCGCCAGCGGCAGGGCGGCGAAGAAGGACCAGCCCAGGTTGTTGACGAGCAAAGCGGAGATGTAGCCACCGGTTGTCATGAAAGCCGCCTGGCCAAGCGAGATCTGGCCTGTGAGGCCGGTAAGCAGGAACAGCCCCTGGACAGCGATGATCGCGATGCCGGTGCGGTTCACGAGAGCCACGGCGCTCTGGCTACCGTAGGCAGGAAGCATGAAGAGTCCAGCCAGGAGGACGAGCAGCAAGGCCCACTGCCACGGCTGGCGGATGGTCGCCATGTCGTGGGCATAGCTGACGTCGAACTCACCAGCGGGGCGCAGGATGGCCAGGAGCTAGATCCTTTCGATGCGTTTCTGGCCGAAGAGGCCTTCGGGGCGGATGATCAGCACCAGGAGCAGCAGGACGTAGGGCACGATCTCAGCGGCGGTGCGCACCGTTTGCAGCCTGGACGCCGCGACCAGGCCCTGGGAGAGGCCGATGACCAGGCCTCCCACAATCGTTCCGGGAATGGATTCGAGCCCGCCCAGGAGCACTGCGGGGAAGGCGGCCAGCACGACGACGGAGAGGCTCAAGTCTAGGCCGCTGGAGGTGGCCAGGAGGATGCCCCCTGTCGTGGCCACCACTGCGGCGAGCATCCAGGATCTGCCGAAGATGCGGTGGATACGCAGGCCGAGGCTCTGCGCCAACTCGTGATCCTCGGAGACGGCGCGCATCGCCAATCCCGACTTGGTGAATTGGAAGTAGGCCCCGATGATCACCACGCCCAGGACAGCGATGAGGAAAGACCAGACCAGGTTCTGCTTCAGGATGACGACGATGGGATCGCCCTCGAACGTAAAGGGCGTGGTGATCCTGTAGGGGTCGGCGGCGGAGAAGATCTGGGGGAAATTGCGCTGGCTCCCCCCGAAAAGGAGCAGCGCAAGGCCCTGCAGCGCCTGGCTCATTCCGAGGGTCATCAGGATGATCGAGAGCAGGGGTTGGCCGGTCATGGGGCGCAAGGCCAGGCGCTCGATCGCCAGCCCCAGCAGGGCCGAGATCGCCAGGGCAATCAGGATCGCGAGCCCGAGCGGGAGCCCGGCCTCGACTGAAAACCACCAGGTGATCAGCGCCCCCATCAGGAGCAATTGGCCCTGGGAGAAATTGAAGATGTAGGAGGATTTGAAGATCAACACCAGGCCGAGCGCGGTCAATGCGATCGGGCCGCCTGCGAGCAAGCCGGTGACGGCGAACTGGGGGACCAACTGCCAGTTCATGCGCTCAGCCTCTCCGCTCCCAGCCCTTCCACACGCACGGTGGTGGTGATCTGGCCTTCTCTGCCGTCGCGATAGCGCACCGTCGCGCTCACTCGCACCTCCCTGCGGCCTGTGTACAGGGCCTCGAGGATCTCCCGGTAGTGGTCCTCCAGGGTCCGGCGACGCAGTTTGCGCGTGCGGGTGAGCTCGGCCTCGTCGGGGTCGAACTCCTTGTGCAGCAGCACGAAATAGCGCACGCGGGCCTTCTCCGGCAGGTTGCGATTGACCCGTTCGACATCCTGCCGGATCAGCTCGTAGACTTCCGGCTTCTGCGAGAGGTCGACGAAGGTTGTGTAGGCCAGGCCGCGACGCTCGGCCCACCGTCCCACGTTCTCGAAATCGATGTTGATCAATGCCGAGACGAATGGTCGATCTTCCCCGCCGACTGACATCACATCGCGGATGTAGGGGCTGAATTTGAGCTGTCCCTCGATAAACTGCGGCGAATAGCTCTCACCTCCGGAGAGGGTGATCATCTCCTTAAGGCGGTCGAGGTAGATCAAGTGGCCATCCTTCTCAAGCAGGCCCGCGTCGCCCGTCCGGAACCAGCGCTCGCCCTGGCCATCGACGTAGAAGGCACTTTGCGTGGCGCCGGGGTTCTTGTGGTAGCCCTTGAAAACCGATGGGCCGGAGACCAGGATCTCGCCGTCCTCGGCGATGCGCACGTTCATCCCCGGCAAGGGAACCCCGACGGTCTCGAAGCGCACGTCGGTGCCGATGTGAAGGGTGTGGGTCTGCGCCTCTGTGGAGCCGTAGAGCTGCTTGATATTCACGCCGATGGCGCGAAAGAAGCGGATCACCTCCGGGCTCTGCGCCGCGCCGGAGGAGTAGGCCGAGCGGATCCGCGTCATGCCCAGTTTGTCGCGCAGCGGGCGGAAAACGGCGAGCTCACCCAGGGCGTTCAAAACGCGCCAGGCAGGGCCGATGGGTTTGTGCTCCTCATAGCGCAGGCCGGCGACGCGATAGCCCACGGGCATGAAGAGGCGGTAGAGCTGCCGGTTGAGGAAAGTCGTCTCGGTCATCTTCACCTGCACAAGCGAAACAAGGCTCTCCCAAAGGCGGGCGCTGAAGAGCTGGGCGTGCGGCGTGATCTCTCGCAGGTTCTCCTGAACCGTCTCCGGCGCCTCCGGGAAGTTGACCAGCATGCCGGTGCGCAGGTGCATGGTCAGGCCGAGGACGTTCTCCGTGATCCACGCCGGGGGCAGGAAGGAGAGGTATTCATCGCCCTCCATGCGTGGGTCAACCTTGGTGGTCAGTTCGCAGCCGGCGATCAAGTTGGCGTGCGTGATCATCGCCCCTTTCGGCTCGCCGGTCGTGCCCGAGGTGTAGCAGAAGATCGCCAAGTCGTCGCCTTTCCCCGCATCCACGGTGCGATCGTAGAGATCGGGTTGCCGCTCGCCCAACTGCCTGCCCTGGGCCTGAACGGCGTCGTACGCGGCCAGCCACCGGTCGTCATAGTTCCAGAGGCCCTTCCCGTCCCAATAGACGACCAGGCGCACGGCCGGGATCCGGGGCTTGAGCTCGAGCAATTTGTCGACCTGCTCCTGATCTTTGGCGAAGACGATTCTCGCATCGGCATGCTCCACGATGAATTCGATCTCGTTCGGGGTGCTGTCGGTGAAGATGCCCACAGCCGCGCCGCCGGCGGCCTGGATGGCCATTTGCGCCCAGAAGTATTGCGGGTCGTTGTCGCCGATGATGCAAGAGGTCTCGCCGCGCTGGAATCCGAGGCCCAGCAGACCCAGGCAGAGCGTGCGGACCTGTTCGTGGGATTCCTTCCAGGTGAAGGAACGCCAGACGCCCATGTCTTTCTGGCGCATGGCGATGCGGTCCTCGCCGTAGATGCGGCAGGCGGCCCGCA
>Ga0209342_10005308_pt1 | contig 13225 bp, 7 predicted proteins | sample RifCSP16_2_FD_184023 | JGI IMG/M metagenome (GOLD analysis project Ga0209342, IMG submission 184023) | Soil microbial communities from Rifle, Colorado - Rifle CSP2_sed 16_2 (SPAdes) (version 2) | ecosystem: Environmental > Terrestrial > Deep subsurface > Rock core/Sediment | place: Rifle... | reverse complement strand
CTCGCGCGCTGCGGTCGCCAACTGACCCCGCTGCTCGGCAATGACCGCCAGGTTGAAATGCAGGCTGGGGCGCTCTTCCCCCAACGCCAGGGCTCTCCGCAGGGCCTCTTCGGCTATCTCGAGCCGGTTCATCTGCAGCGCGATGTTGCCGCGGTTGACCTGCACCAGCGGAAGTCGAGGAGCCACGGTCGCGGCACGCTGGTAGTAGTCGAAGGCCTTCCGGAGCTCGCCACGGGCGTAGTGGATCTCGCCGAGATTCACGAGCGCCTTGAGGTTGTCCGGATCCAGCTCCAGGGTGCGCTCGAAGCCCGAGGCCGCCTCGTCGATGCGGCCGGCCGCCTGGTAGGCGAAGGCGAGGTCGAGCACCGCGGTAGCGGACTCCGGGTTGAGCTCGAGCGCGCGGCGCCCCGCCGCGATCGCGGCGTCCGCGTCCTTCCGGCGGAAGTGGACCGAAGCAAGGGCGAGATGGACCCCGGGGTTGTCGGGGTCCTTGCGCGACAGCTCCTCGAGCCGGCGAGCGGCTTCCTTCAGCTGTCCCGCATCCCGCAGCGCCTGGGCCCGCAGCAGCTCCTGCAGGAGCGGAAGCTGGTCCTTGGGATCCGGCAGCGGTCCTTTCCGCCGCGGTGCGGGCTTCCCGGTGGCGTCTCTCCCCCCCACGTAGCCCAGCGCCCGCAGGCGCTCGAGGGCCTCGGGATCGATCTCGCCCGGCGTCGGCTCACCGCCGGTCTTCAGCAGGTTCATCGCCTCGAGCTGGGCGGCCAGCGTGGCCACGATACGTGGGTAGCGGAAGGAGACGTCGTGGAGCTCCTTCGGGTCCGCCTGGAGGTCGTAGAGCTCGGGCCGTGGTGCTCGGACGAACCTCCAGCGCCCCGTCTCCACTACGACCAGCTCGCTCCAGCCGTAGTGGAAGCGAGGATAGTAGGTCTCGGCGTAGGAGACCGGTCCGACGAGCGCCTCCGGCTCGACACCGATCCCTTCTGTCCTCTTGGCGGGCGAGTCCACCCGGTCTGCGGCCAGAGCCGCCTCGTGGGCCACCAGCGGCAGGAGGCTCCCGCCGTCGAGAGCGTCCGGCACAGGCAGCCCGACGAGGTCGAGCACCGTCGGGGTGACGTCGACCAGCCGGGCCAGGCCGCGCACGCGCCGCCCGGCCAGCGCCAGGCTGGCTGAGCCGAGCCCGGCCCCCGCTGGGGGTGCGAGGATCATCGGCACGTCGAGGGTGGCGCCGTACAGGAAGATGCCGTGCGTCGACTCGCCGTGATCGCCCAGCGCCTCGCCATGGTCGGAGAGGTAGACGATCAGGGTGTTCTGGCGCAGGCCCAGCGCGTCGAGCGCGCCGAGCAACCGCTCGACCTGCGAGTCGGCGTAAAGAGCCTCGCCGGCGTAGGCCGTCGGTGCCCGACGGAGATACGCGTCCGGGGGCGCGTAGGGCTCGTGCGGATCGAAGAGATGGACCCAGAGGTAGAAAGGACGCTCGCCGCGGCGTCGCTCGCGGAGCCAGTCGAGGGCGCCGTCCACGACCCGGCCCGCGGGCCGCTCGACATCGGCGAGGTTGCGGCTCTCGAGCCCGGAGTAGTCGAAGGAATCGTCGTAGGTCTCGTGGCCCTGGGCGATGCCCCATCGCGAGGCGAGGACGTAGGAGGCGACGAACGCCGCCGTCTGGTAGCCATGCCCGAGCAGCCGCTCGGCAAGGGTGATGGAGTCGGGTTTCACCACGAAGCCGCCGTTGTCGCGCACCGTGTGGTGCGGAGGGTAAAGGCCCGTGAAGATCGACGCGTGAGAAGGGAGGGTCAGGGGAACCTGCGAGACGGCGCGCTCGAAAAGCACGCCCTCCCGGGCCAGGCGCGAAGCGGCGGCGGTCTCGAACGGCGCGCCGTAAGGAGCCAGATGGTCGCGCCGCAGCGTGTCGATGGAGATCAGGACGACGTTGGCGCCCGAAAAGCGTGCCCCGGTGACGGGCTCGTACTCGGGGATCCTGACGCCACCCGGCAGCGCCTCCGCCGCTTCCGGGGCCGGCGCTGGCGGCCCTGAGCCTCCGCCGCGGTCGACCAGGGTGGCGACGAGGCAGAGGATCAGCGCCGAAGTTGCGGGAAGTGACCTGGTGCGAGGATAGTCGTGCATGACGGTCGTGGAAGGAAGGCTCGATTCACGCGGCCGGCTACGGCGGCGTGATCGCGAACTCCTCTTTCTCGCTCTGCGCCCGGGCCTCGTTCGCCCGACGGATCTCCTGAAACTTCTCGAGCGCCTGATTCGCCCGGTCGGTCTGGCCGGTCTCCCGACAGGCTCGGGCGAGCTGGAAGTGCAGGCTGCCGTCTTCGTCGGTCTGGAGGGCGGCCTCCAGGTGCGGGACGGCGCGCGCGGCCTCGCCGGCGTCGAGGTAAGCTCGGCCCAGGACCGCGCGGGCCCGCAGCCGCTTCGGATCGCGGCGGACCGCGCGCTCGAGGTGGGCGACAGCCTTTTCCGGCTGCCGCGACTCCAGCCACGTCTCGCCAAGCAGAAGGTTGAGCTCGGCCGATTCTGGCTCGTGCTTCAGCAGGTCCTCGAGGATCGGTCGGGCCGCCTCGAAGTCGCGGGCGATGAAGAGCAGCGTCGCCAGGTCCTCTTGGATCCGTCGGTCTTCCGGCCAGGCCGCGGCCCCCTTCTGAAGCTCCTCCTTCGACTCGGCGTAGCGTCTCTGCGCGCGGAGGACCTGCACCCGGACGAGCGTGGCCTCCGGCGAGGGAGGGAGGCGGTCGAGACGGGCGAACGCCTCGCGGGTCAGCTCACCGGCGGCGCGGGACAGCCAGTACCGGCTCTCAGCGGTCCGGAGGGACCGCGTGGCCTCAAGGATGGCCTGGTAGTGGGTCGCACGGAACTCACACTCCAGGCTCGCGGAGCGGCAGTCGGGGGGAGGGAGGGCCTGTGCCTTTCCGTGCTCCACCGCTGCCCAGTCCGGGTGGCCGCTCCGCTCGTAGATTTGCGCCAGGGCCTCGTGGGCCTCGGCCATCCCGGCCTGCTTGTCAATCGCCTCCCGGTAGAGGCGGAAGGCGCTCTTGTCCCGCTCCTGGGCCACGAGCCCCTCCGCCACCAGCAGCAGGAGGTAGGGGGACTGGGGCGCCATCACTTTGAGCTCCTCGAAGGCATCCTGGGCCACTCCCTCGTAGCTGCGCCCCAGGCCGTACCACGCCCGAGGGTCCTGCGGGGCCTGCTCCGACAGCGTCCGGTAGTGGCGGGCGGCCGGCTCGCAGCGCTCGAGAGACAGGAGGGCGTCCGCCAGCATGCGCCGCGCGTCCTGGTGATCGGGCTGGGCGGCCAGAAACGTCTGCAGGGGCTTCACCGCCTGGGCGGACTGACCCAGCTCCACGTGGGCCGCGCCGAGGAAGAGGGAGGCGGGCAGCAGGTCGGGCGCGAGCTTCAGGGCGGCCTCGAGGTGAGGAACAGCCTCGCGTGCCCGTCCGGCCATGGCGAGCGCCATTCCGAGGTTCAAGCGCATGCCGGGCTCGTTCGGGAGCGCCTGGACGACCTCGGCGTAGAGGGTGGCCGCCTCGTCGAAGCGGCCCGCCGCCATCGCTTCCTTGCCCTGCTGGGCCGTGGCGGCTAGGTCCCTGACAGCGCGGGCCCCCGAAGCGGGTCTCCCGGGGAGGAGCAGGGCGGCCAGCAAGCCGGCAGCGAGGAATCGGGGCAGGAAGCGCACAGAGAAAACGGCGGATGCGGGACGGATCCCGCATCCGGCGCCCAGTATAGCCCGGTCAGAACCGGGCCGCCGCCCCAGCCGGACCTCGCGTCCGGGCGAGGGCTGACGCCTTCACCCACCGTCCAAAAGCGCTGTGAGTGTTTTTGACCGGAGTCAAAATTCACCGTGCGATCCCGGTCATGGGAACGCGGCGTCGGTACCTGGCGGCGCAGGTGCGCAAGGACCTGGGGCGGAAGATGGTGTTCGTGGCGGGCCCCCGGCAGGTGGGGAAGACGACACTCGCCCGGAGCCTGCTCGGGGCCTCGCCGGGATACCTGAGCTGGGACGTGGCCGAGCACCGCGACCACATCCTTCGGGGGGAGCTGCCCGCGTCACGCCTCTGGGTCTTCGACGAGATCCACAGGTACCGTTCGTGGCGCGGCCTCCTCAAGGGCCTCTACGACGACCGGCGCCGCGGGCAGCGCGTCCTGGTGACGAACTGAGCCACAAGAAGGTGGCGGGATGGCTGAGCGTGCTGGAGCGCCTCTACGCCGTCTTCCGGCTGCCGCCCTTCGGCGCACCCCGCATCCGGGCCGTGAAGAAGGAGCAGAAGCACTACCACTTCCACTGGTCGCTCGTCCCGTCGGAGCCTCCGCTACCTGAAGGCCCGCTTCCCCGAGGCCGACGCGTGGCAGGTCTCGGCGACCGGACGCAAGGACTATGTGACGCCGGATGGCATCCGTGTCGCGCCGGCGCTGGAGCTGCTCCAGGCGCTGATCTGAGATCGAGCTCCATTCTGGTGCGACCAGAATGGAGTCGACTCCGCCGCTTCGGCGCCGACAAAGGGGTCGCCCCGGGAAACGCCTGGCGAGCTCTGGAGGTGAGGAGCGGCGGCGGGACGGGAGCCGTGGCCGAGAGCGCGACAGCCACGGCTGGGGGCAACAAAAGACGGCGGGTGCGGGATCGCCCCGCACCCGCCGTTCAGTATCGACCGGTCAGAACTGGAGCCGCAGCCCCAGCCGGACCTGGCGTTCGGGCGAGTTGGTCGAGGTGCCGGTGATCGTCATGAACGCTCCCGAGTTGACGTCCCCGTTGGGGTTGTTGAAGTGAGGCGTGTTGGTCAGGTTGAAGGCCTCGATGCGCGCCTCCAGTGTGAACTTGGGGCCGATCGGGAACCGGCGGAAGAGCGAGAGATCGAGGTTCCACCATCCCGGCCCGCGCACCGAGTTGCGGCCTAGGTTGCCGGGGCGGACCTCGGTGACCGGCGCCCAAGCGCTCGGATCGTAGTAGGGGTTGTCCGCGCCGATCCCGCCCAGCTTGTTGGGTGTCCCCACCAGGTCGGCGTACTGGGTGTTCCCCGGCGCGTTGAGCGAGGCGCCGGAGGCGGTGACGGTGAACGGGGTCCCGGTGAAGGCACTCACGACGCCGTTGAGCGACCAGTCCTTGACGATCGCGTTGAGGCCGCCGGAGCCGCCCTTCCCGAAGGGCAGGTCGGCCACGAACCCGAGCTGGAAGATGTGTGTGCGATCGTAGCCCGCCGGGCCGTAGTTCTTGAAGAGCAGCGAGGGGTGGTTCCAGTTGGTGTTGTCCCAGCCATCGTCGTTCGCGCGGTTCATGGCCTTGGACCAGGTGTAGGCCCCCTTGAGGAAAAGGCCCTTGCTGAAGGGCTTGTTGAGCGCCACCTGCAGCGAGTGGTAGTTGCTGGCGAGCCAGCCGTCGAAGCGCCAGGTGAAGGCCGTGCGCCCGAAGGCCACGCTCAGCGGCCGCCCCGCCTGTCCTTCGCCCACCCCCGCCGCGTTGATGTCCTGAAAGCCGAGCTGGTCCGACGTCTTGGTGCCCACGTAGCTCGTGGCCAGCGACATGTCCCACGGCAGCCGGCGCTCGTAGGTCAGGTTCCAGGATTGGATGTAGCTTCGGTTGATGCGGTCGCGGTAGGGCGAGCCCATGCCGGCGTTGGTCGGCAGGTCGATGACGCCCGAGCTCAGGTCGGGTCCGAAGAAGAGGGGGATGCCTTGCTCGAGGGTCCCGAACGGCACGAATTCGGTGGGGCCCGGGAAGTCGAAGGTGATCGTGGCCGGGTAGAAGCCGCGGAGCGGCCGCGAGAAGGGAACCGGGCTGACGGTGATGCCGTAGCCGCCGCGGAACACGTTGTTCTCTCCCATGCGGTATGAGAAGCCGACCCGGGGCAGGAAGTGCGGGTGCTTGACCTCGATCCCGAGGTCCTCGGGGTTGCCCCCGCGACCGCCGATGAGCACCTGGTTCGTGGTGTCGTCGTAGTACTCGATCCCGCGGTCCGCGCGCGTCAGGAGCGGGTACTTCTCCCAGCGCAGGCCCAGGCTGAGGGTCAGGTCCTTCGTCACCTGCCAGCGGTCGCGGAAGTAGATCCCGTACTGCCACTCACGACCGGTCTGGAGCTCGTACTGGATCGACTTGGTGGTGGACCCTGCGAGCCCGAGCAGGAACTGGGCATAGGAGTTGAACTGGTCGGGCGAGCCCGTCGGCGCGAGCGTCGTCGCGCCGCCGTAGAAGAAGAAGAACCCCCGAGGCCCATACCCGAGCTCCGGCTGCCAGTGGTTCAGCTCCATCTTCACGACGTCGACGCCGAAGCGCATCTCGTGCTTGCTCTTCACCCAGGTGGCGTTGGCGGAGACGTTGTAGCTCCGATCGTTGCGGAAGATCGGGGTCCAGCCGTCGACGCCCCCGAACCACTCGAAGCCGGTGAAGGCGAACCCAGGCATGCCCGAATACCGGGCGTCGCCGCCCGCGCCGCCGTCGCCGTTGGTGCCCGGGATCCCGAAGACGTCCGTCCCGTAGTTCGTGCCGAAGTCCGGCGCCGTCACGTCCTGGTCGAAGCGGGTCAGGCCGAAGGTCCCGTCCACGATGAGGCTCGGCGAGATCGTCCAGGTGAGGCCGAGAGCGCCGAGCTTGACCTTGGTGTCGCCCGTGCCCGAGCCCACGCCGAAGCCGGCGCCGCCCGCACCGCCGTCCCCGGGATTGCCCAGCCACATGTCGGAATACACCGTCGCGTTCATCTGGCTGTACTTCGCCCAGACCTGCGCGGCGGAGCTGATGTTGTAGTTGACCTTGAAGTCGAAGTTGTCGCGGTTGAAGTCCACCAGTCCCGTGTCGGTGTAGTTGCTGGACGTGCCCGGCCCGCTGGGCAGGGGGAGCCGCGCCTGGAGCGCCTGCGCGATCGAGCTGATCCGGTCGGCGGGGATGATGTTGCCGGGGAAGGGCGTACGCCCCACGCCGGTGGTGGGGTCGCCGGTCAACGGGTCGTAGATCGTGGTGCCAAAGGCGCTGAAGTCACCGGCCCGCATGGCCGCGGTCGGGACGGTGCCCGTCCTCGTGCTCGGGGAGGAGGTGTAGTGCCCCTCCCAGCCCGCGAAGAAGAAGAGCTTGTCCTTGATGATGGGACCGCCCAGGGTGACGCCGCCGATGTTCCGTTTGCTGTCGGGCTTGTCGCCCGCATTCGCCCAGTTGCGCGCTCGGAGGCTGTCGTCCTCGTGCAGCCAGAATCCTGATCCGTGGAACTCGTTGGTCCCAGACTTGGTCAGCACGGTCACCGCGGCGCCGCCCGCCATCCCCTGCTCGGCGTCGAAGCTGGCGGTCGAGATGTTGACGGTGTCAATCGTCTCTGCCGGAGCAATGTAGACGGCATGGTGGGGGAGCCAGATGTAGATGTTGCTCGTGCCGTCGAGCCGGGTGTTGTTGTTGTTGCGGGCGGTGCCGTTGACGTTCGTGGTGAGGGCGCGGGCGGGGGTGTCGGTGATGGCGTTCTGGAAGCCCGCGGGTGTCGTCCCCGGCACGAGGTTCAAGAGGCTCTGGTAGTTGCGGTAGCCCCCGAGCGGCGCGCGTCCAATCTCGTCGCTCTTAAACTCGCTGTGCAGGTCGCCGCTGTCGGTCTGGAGCAGCGTGCGCTCGGACTGGACGGTGACGGTTTCGGTCATCGCGCCCACCTCCAGCGTGATGTCCACGCGGGCGACGGCATTGGCCGAGACCGGAACCGCCTGCTTGACGTACTCCTTGAATCCCGCGAGGGTGACCCGGACGTTGTACGTGCCGGGTATCAAGTTGACGACAAGGTAGCTTCCGTCGCTGCGCGTCGTGGTCTCGCGTGCCAGGTTGGTGCCCACGTTGATGAGGGTCACCGTGGCGCCCGCCACCGCCGCCTGGCTGGTGTCGGACACGCTGCCCACGACGCTGCCGTAAAGGACCTGCGCCTCACTGGGCCCGGCCAAGGCCAGAACCGCCGCGACCAGGACCGCAAGCAGCGGAAGCCGCTTCGGTCGGAGACCGTCGAGATGTCTCATGACATATTCCTCCTGACTTCCGGTTTCCAGGGCACGAACGGGACCGAGTGCCGACTCAGAATTAAGGGTCGCGCTGAGAGATGGGGGGTGATCATTCTGGAGCGCCGAGCCCATCGACACCAAAGTCCGCGGACGAACCCTCCGCTCAGACAAGATCGGAAACGCACCAAACGTATCGCACGACTTTACAAGAGGTCAACGGCTTTCTTATCTTGCATGCGCCGTGCCTTAATAATTTGCATGCGCCGTGCCACCGCGGCGGATAGGGCTTCAGTCCCTGCCCGTCGACTGCCCGGCTCCTCCGGGGCTGTGGAGAGCCCCTCGGGGCTGAACGGAGGCTCAAGCGTTGCCGCTACTTAGCGAGATTCTCGAGTCGGCCGCGGCGACGACAGCAGCTTGGGCTCAATCCCCACGACGCTTCGAACTGGATTCATGATCTCGTTCTCCGTAGGGCTCGATCCAAATCCTTGGTTCGCGCGTCTCCCTTGTCGCTTCCGGGAGCGGCCTCAGATCGATCCGGCGAAAGTAGATCTCCGCGCCCTCGGATTGGATGAGGATCTTCCCTTCGGTGAGGCTCGACCCATGGCCCTCGTTGACCACGGTTCCGTTGACGATGTTCGTGATCCGGTCGCCGTCCGTGATCACCTCGAGGCGAGTCCATTCCCCGTACCGGCCCTCGACGTCCTGCCGTCCACGGAAGCCGAGCCTGTCTTCCCAGTCCACATCCCGACCGTACCAGTTGATGCGGGCTCCCTCGAACTCCCGGCGATCGCCCCGCGGGTTGTAGACCGGCTCGCCGTCCCGGTCCGCAGTGACGGGCGCGGTGAGGCGCGGCACGACGCGACGGCCGTCGTGGTCGAAGCCCGCGACGAGGATGAAGTCGCCCACGCCGCCCTCGATGATCTGGGCCTCGACCGAACGCATCCACGGGCCCTTGAAGTCCTCCGCGGTGTTCCCGTCGGGTCCCTGGCAGTGGACGAGGATGCCGCTGTCCCGGGCGGCACTTCGGCGTTGGCCCCACGTGGCGAGACCCCAGCGGAACTCCACCACCAGGTGGTAGTCGCGGTAGGCGCGCTTCGTGATCAGGCCACCCCAGTGCTCACCGCTGATCCGGATGGCGGGGGCGCCGTCGACCTGGTCGACGACGCTGAAGACGCGGTTCGGGTCTTCCCGGCCGGAGTCGCTCAGCCAGGTGTAGAACTGCTCGAGGTCGTGGCCGTCGAACAGCGGGATCGTCTCGTCCGGCGAGAGGGCCTGGGGGGCCACGGGCCCAGCGGCCCCGACGAGCAAGAGAAGAAGGGCGACAGTCGTCCTCATCGAAACCCCCAGGGCCGGCGAGTCGACGGCGGTTGCGGGCGTTCGGGGCACACTACTGCCGTACGACAGCGACGGTCAAGACCGTGAGGGTGTGGCCTGGGCTACTGGTATAGACTGTCTCGTCGGACCCGTCGCCAAGCACTGGGGTGCCGCTCGGAGTAGACGCATGACCCGTAGGGCGTTGGCCGTCAGTCTGGTCCTCTTCCCCTTGTCCGTCGGGAGCGCCGGCCCTCAGGAGGCCGACACGAGACAGGAGCCCGCGCTCACCTTCCCCGCCCAGATCGAGCAGGTCATCGTGGACGTGGTCGTGAAGGACAAGAAGGGACAGCCGATCACCGACCTCAAGGAGGAGGGGATCGAGGTCTACGAGGACGGGGTGCGCCAGATCATCGCGAGCTTCGACATGTTCCGGGTCCCGGTCGCCCCGGCCGAGACGGCCGCCGCGGCCGAGACACCCGCGCCCCCTCGCCGCCCCAAGGTCTCCACGAACACGGCCAAGGAGGAGCGGCACGGGCGCACCTTCGCGATCGTCTTCGACGACGTCCACCTCACGGCCGCGACCGCCCACCAGGCCAAGGCGGCGGTGGCGGAATTCCTGAAGAATGAGACCCGCGAGGGGGACCGGGTGACGCTGGTGGCGCCCGGCCGCGGGGCCTGGTGGACGGCCCGCATGGAGGCCGGCCGCGACGAGCTGCTCGACATCCTGAAGCGCCTGGAGGGCCGCCTCCTCCCGGAGACCACACGCGACCGCATGTCCGACTACGAGGCCATGCGCATCCACGTCTTCCGCGACAACATGATCGTCAACCGGGTCCAGCGCCGCTTCGAGGCGTACGGCCTGCCAACCGTCACCGGACAGAGTCAACATGTCCGGGGTTTCGTGGCGACGGAGGACCCTTACGTCACGGGCCGTGCGGCCGAGCTCTATTACGCGGCCACCGCCCGCAACCGGGCCACCCTCGAGGCGGTGGCGCGCGCGATTGGCGCGCTCGTCCCCCTGAAGGGGCGTAAGTCGCTGATCCTGGTGTCGGAGGGGTTCATCTACGACCCAAACCTCGCGGAGTTCAGGCGGATCCTCGATGCCTCACGGCGTGCCAACACCGCGATCTACTTCGTGAACAGCCGCGGCCTGGAGGGGCTGCCCGCCGGCATGGGCGCCGAGGTCAGCACGCAGCTGCCACAGGAGGACCTGGGCTTCGCCTTCGCCGAGGCCTTCGAAACCGCGGAGGGCTCGGAGTCGCTGGCCGCGGACAGCGGCGGCTTCAGCGTCCGCAACACCAACGACCTGGCGAGCGGCCTCAAGCGCATCTCCGACGAGACCCGTGCCTACTACCTCATCGGCTACAACCCCTCGAACACGGCGCGCGACGGCGCGTTCCGCAAGATCCAGGTCAAGGTCCCCGGCCGGAAGGGGATCCAGATCCGGGCCCGAAGGGGCTACTACGCCCCCTCCGAGCAGGAGACGATACCCTCGGCGCCAATGGGGACGGAGACCGTGTTCCAGCGCGCCCTCGACTCGCCCTACGAGCGGGACGACATCGCCCTCCGCATGACCCATGTCGTGAGGGAGGAGACGGCCTTGGGCCGGGCGCGAGTGTACGTGGCCACCGAGGTCGACATCCGCGGCCTCCGCTTCGAGGAAAAGGACGGCCAGGCCGAGGCCAGCCTGCAGTTCCTCCTGGTGACGATGGACCGCGACAGCGGAGAGTTCTTCCGCTACGACCAGAATCTGAACCTGAAGCTCCCTCCCGACCTGCGCGAGCAGCTCGCCCGCGCTGGGCTGCCGATCGTGCGGGACTTCGAGCTGGGCCCCGGGCGCCACCGGGCCCGGATCGTGATTCGGGACAAGGCCACGGGGCGCGTGGGGACGGTCAGCCACGACTTCGAGGTCCCCGACCTCACACAGTTTCGTGTCTCGACGCCGGTCCTCAGCGACCAGCGTGAGAGCACGAACGACGGCGGGCCGGGCGAGCAGGTGGCCCTCATGGCTCGACGCGACTTCGCGCAGGGGGCTTCGCTCTACTGCCAGCTCGATGTGTACGGGGCGACCCGGCTGGAGGAGTCGGGCATGCCCCGGGTGTCGATGGGCTACGAGGTGCGCCGGAGCGACGGCACGCTCTACACGGGTGAGGCCCCCAGCCTCATCATGTCCACCGGGCTCGGGACGCTGTCGCGGATGATCGGGTTCTCGCTCGAACAGGCGACCCCGGGCGACTACGAGATCATGATGCGCGTCCGGGACGAGCTTTCGGGAAAGACGCTGGAGCTGCGCGAGCCCTTCCGTGTCTCGGCGCCGCCGCCGGAGGCCCCCGCCGCGCCGGCGGGCGGGTGAGTCGGAGCCACCGCGCCACCGCGTTTCCCTCCCCCGCGTTCGGGTGGCCAAGCCGGAGTGATACGGTGGAGAGTCGATTAGCGAGGAGCAGGCCGCACCACCGCGTTTCCCTCCCCCTACGTGGGGAGGGATAGGGTGGGGGGTCGACAAAGGAGGACGACATGACACCGATCGATCGACGTGGGTTTCTCGAGACGACGGCGGCGCTTTCGGCCCTGGCCGCGCTGCGGCCGCGAGTCGCCGCCGCCGCCGGCAACCCGAAGAAGGCCGTGCTCATCTCCATGCTGCCCAAGGAGCGGAGCTATCGCGAGCGGTTCCAGATGGCGGTGGACGTCGGCTTCGCGGGCATCGAGATGCAGACCGTGACCGACGCCGCCGAGGCGGCCGAGATCAAGGAGGCCTCCGACCGGACGGGCCTCAAGGTCCACTCGGTCATGAACGCCGACCATTGGGAGTACCCCCTCTCCAGCGACGACCCCGCGGTCGTGGCCAAGAGCGTCGCCGGCATGGAGACCTCGCTCCGGAACGCGAAGCTCTGGGGAGCGGGGGCCGTGCTGCTGGTGCCGGCGGTCGTGAACCCCCAGACGTCCTACCGGGACGCCTGGACGCGGTCCCAGAAGGTCATCCGCGAGCGCCTCCTTCTCCTGGCCGAGGAGCTGAAGGTGATCGTGGCGGTGGAAGAGGTCTGGAACAAGTTCCTCCTGAGCCCGCTGGAGTTCGCGCGGTACGTGGACGAGTTCGACTCCCCCTGGCTCAAGGCCTACTTCGACGTCGGCAATGTGCTCTTCTACGGCTACCCCCAGGACTGGATCCGCACCCTGGGCCCGCGCATCGTCCGCATCCACCTCAAGGACTTCCAGGTCGACCGCTCGAAGGGCCGTTTCGACTGGAAGAACCTGGGCGAAGGCGACCTCGACTGGGTGGAGGTGAGGAAGGCACTCTCCGAGATCGGCTACGACGGTTGGGTCACAACCGAGATCGACGGCGGCGACGCCGTCTATCTCAAGGACGTGGTGGGCCGGGTCGACCGCTTCCTCGCCGGCGGCAAGCCGGTCGCCGAGGCGTGAGCGCGCGGTGCAGGAGGCCGCGCGATCACGATCGCCCCGAACTGGAGCGCGGGGCGGAAGAGGTAACGCACGCCGGCGGCTCGGTGGCCGCTCGGAGCCATCTCCCCCACACTGGAGGAGAAACGGAGGACAGATGGCGACGCTGAACGTGAAGAACCTGCCCGACGGCCTGTACCGCAGGCTACAGGCGCGGGCGCGGCGGCAGCGCAGGTCGGTCGCCCAGGAGGTCACTCACATTCTCGCGCAGGCTCTGGAACGCCCGGAGCCGCTGTCGATCCTCGCCCTACGTGGCCTCGGCAAGGAACGCTGGAAGGGGATCGATGCCGCCCGGCACGTGGACCGGGAACGGCGGGCATGGGACTGATCCGCGACATCGGCCAGGGGCCGGTTGCGCTGGACAGCGTCGCGTTCATCTACTTCATCGCGGAGCATCCCCGTTACCTGGCCGTCCAGTTGAGCGCGGCGCTATCTGGAGGCTGCACGGCAATGGTGACCAACGACCGGCGGCTGCCGGCGGTTCCAGGGCTTCGTGTGCTCGAACTGCGGG
>Ga0209342_10005306_pt1 | contig 13232 bp, 10 predicted proteins | sample RifCSP16_2_FD_184023 | JGI IMG/M metagenome (GOLD analysis project Ga0209342, IMG submission 184023) | Soil microbial communities from Rifle, Colorado - Rifle CSP2_sed 16_2 (SPAdes) (version 2) | ecosystem: Environmental > Terrestrial > Deep subsurface > Rock core/Sediment | place: Rifle... | reverse complement strand
GCGCCTCGTCGGCCGTGAGCAGCTCGGCCTCGACCGGCACCCGCGCCGCCGCCGCGGCCGGGATGCCGATGTCGACGACCGAGATCTCCCCGGCGAACGCCGGGCCAGGGGGGAGCACGAGGCCACGCTTCTGGAACGCGAAGGTGACGGTCCGGTCCGCACGCACGCACGGGCCGAGCGGCCGGCCCGAGTCCGCCGACAGGCCGGAGGGGACGTCCACCGCGAGCACCCTGGCTCCCACCGCGCGCGCCGCCGCGATCGCCTCGACGGCCGCGGCGAACGGACCCTCGGGCGCGCGGGAGAGGCCAGTCCCGAAGATCGCGTCCACCACCACGTCCCCGGGCCCCGCGTCCAGGGCGCCCGGCCCGCCCGGCTGGTCGTCGATGGCGACCCCGGCGGCGGCCGCCGCCTCGCGCATGGCGCGGGCGTCCCCGGAGAGCCGCTCGAGCGCGACGAGCGCCAGGACGGAGACCTCTCGACCCGCGCGCCGCAGGAGCCGCCCCGCGACGTAGCCGTCCCCCCCGTTGTTTCCGGCCCCGCAGACGATCCGGAACCGCCCCGCGGATGGCGCGAGCGCGGTGGCCGCATGGGCCACCGCGGCGCCGGCCCGCTCCATGAGGTCGAGCCCGGGGATGCCCAACCCCTCGATGGCCGCCCGATCGATCGAGCGCATCTCCGCTGCGCTGGCCAGTCTCACGGCGCCCCCTCCAGGATCACGGCCGCGGCGGCCGCGCCGGCGTCGTGCGTGACGGTGAGGAACACGCGGGCCACCCCGAGCCGCCGGGCGGCGTCGCCCGCCGCCCCTGCGAGAGCGAGGGACGGCGCCCCCTCGGCCCGGAGGACCTCTAGGTCGACCCAGCGGACGCCCTCCGGCGTTCCCAGCGCCTTCACCGCCGCCTCCTTGGCCGCGAACCGGGCCGCGTAGTGGCTGGCCCGGTCCTGCCGGGCATCGCAGTAAGCGCGCTCGCCGGGGGTGAACACGCGAGCGAGGAACCGCTCCACGCGCGCGGGCGGACCCGCGAGGATCCGCGCCATCCGGGCGATGTCCACCAGGTCGAGTCCGAACCCCAGGATCACGTCCGCTCCCACCGTCCGATGAACGGACCCTCTCGATCGCGAACGATGAGCCCTCGTTCAGGGGCGCGCCTGTCGGAGCAGCTCCTTCATCTCCCGGACGGCCCGCTCGAACCCGACCAGCACCGCCCGGGACACGATGGCGTGGCCGATGTTCAGCTCCTCGATCTCCGGGATCGCCGCGACGGCGAGCACGTTCTGGTAGTTGAGCCCGTGGCCGGCTGCCACCGAGAGCCCGAGCTTCGCCGCCGCCTTGCACCCGTCCACCAGCCGGTTCAGCTCCCGGCGCCGGTCGCTCGCGAGCCGCGCCTCGCAGTAGCGCCCGGTGTGGAACTCGACGACGCCGGCCTCGGCCCGGTGGGCTGCCTTCACCTGATCCAGGTCGGGATCGATGAAGAGCGAGACGTCGATCTCCGCGTCACGCAGCGTCTTGACCGCCTTGCGCACACCCTCCCGCCCGCCCACCACGTCGAGCCCGCCCTCCGTCGTCAGCTCCTCGCGCCGCTCCGGCACCAGCGTCACCACGTCGGGCTTCGTCTCGTAGGCGATCCGGACCATCTCCTGGGTGGCCGCCATCTCGAGGTTGAGCCGGGTGGAGACCGTCTTCCGCATGATCAACAGATCGCGCTCCTGGATGTGGCGGCGGTCCTCCCGCAGGTGGATGGTGATCTGGTCCGCCCCCGCCAGCTCCGCCAGGAGCGCGGCCGCGGCGGGATCGGGGTACGGCGTGCGGCGCGACTGGCGCAGGGTCGCGACGTGGTCGACGTTGACTCCGAGGCGTGCGGACATGTCGAGCCAATACTAACCGGGATCCGGCGCGCATGCGCGGATCCGGCCCTCGGCAGCGTCACCCTGCCCGTGCCCGAAGCGCCTGGCACGGATACGCTGCTACCCCAGCGCCTTCCGCAGCTCCTCCGCGATCGCCTCCGCCAGCGCCCGGATCCGCCTCTCGTCAGGCCCCTCCACCAGCACGCGCGCCTTGTTCTCCGTCCCGGAGAAGCGGACCAGCACGCGCCCGGAGGCGCCCAACGCCTTCTCCGCGGCCCCGATGGCCTTCCCGACCGCAGGCAGCTCCGAGAGCGGACGCTTCTCCCTCACGGGCACGTTCACCAGCGCCTGCGGGAGGGGCTCGAAGCAGCGGGCCAGCTCGGAGAGGGGGCGTCCCTCCCGGCACATCACCGCGAGCACGTTGAGCGCGGCGGCCACGCCGTCCCCCGTGGTCACGTGGTCGAGGAAGATGAGGTGCCCCGACTGCTCGCCCCCGAAGTTGTAGCCGTTCCTGCGCATCTCCTCGACGACGTACCGGTCGCCCACCGCGGCCCGGACCACCCGGCCCCCCACCTCCGCGAGCGAGCGATCCAGCCCGGCGTTGGACATGACCGTCGCGACGACCGTCTTCTTCGCCAGCGCCCGCTGGCGGATCAGATCGCGCCCCACGAGCGCCATGATCGCGTCGCCGTCCACGATCCGTCCGGTCTCGTCGGCCAGGATCACCCGGTCGGCGTCGCCGTCGAGGGCGAGGCCCAGGTGGGCGCCGTGCTTCCGAATCGACCTCGCCATCGACTCGGGGTGGACCGCGCCGCACCCGTCGTTGATGTTCGTCCCGTCCGGCTTCACCGCCAGCGGCACCACCCTTGCCCCCAGCTCCTCCAGCACCGCCGGAGCGGTGTGGTAGGCGGCGCCGTGGGCGCAGTCCACCACCACCGTGAGCCCCTCCAGGGTCAGCTCCTTCGGGAAGATGGCCTTCAGGAACTGGGCGTACCGCCCCTTCGCGTCGTCGATCCGCTTCGCCTTGCCGATGCGGGTCGCGGTGGGCCGGAACGCGCGGAAGTCCTCGGCGCCCACGTCGTCGCCGGCCTCGCCCAGCGCGAGCCGCTCGATCTGCAGCTCCACCTCGTCCGGGAGCTTGAAGCCGTCGCGGGAGAAGAACTTGATCCCGTTGTCCTGGTACGGGTTGTGGCTCGCGCTGATGACCACGCCGGCGTCGGCGCGCATGGACTGCGTGATGAAGGCGATCCCGGGGGTGGGGAGCGGCCCGCAGAGCATGACGTCGACGCCCATGGAGCAGATCCCGGAGGCGATGGCCTGCTCGAGCATGTAGCCTGAGAGCCGCGTATCCTTCCCGATCACGATCCGGTGGCGGTGGGGCCCGTTGCGAACGAGGAAGGCCAGCGCTCGCCCGAGCTGGAGCGCCATCTCCGCGGTCATCGGGTGGACGTTCGCGACCCCGCGCACGCCGTCTGTTCCGAACAGGCGGCGCGCCAGGGCCGCCGCGCCGTTCGCCGGAGCTGGCCCCGGGCTCGCCCGGGCAGCCACGCCGTTCCGCCGCGGCCGCTCCGTCGCGCGGTCCGCGCCGAGGCGTGGCCTCCCCCCTCCGATGCGGTTCTGGCGCATGGTCCTCGCGTGGTTGGTCATCGCTCGCAGCTCTGGGTCGGAGCGTACCACGGTGCCGGGAGCCCCGCCCGTCCCTCCGGCGCGCGCAGCCCGAGCAGGCCGGCCGGTTCTAGGGCACACCCTCGCGAGCGGCGCCCCGTATCGCCGCGGCCACCGCCGCGGCCTGGCGCGCGGGCGCCACGTCGTGCACGCGCAAGATCTCCACGCCCGCCAGGACGCACGCGGTGACCGCCGCGAGGGTCCCCGGCAAACGCGCCTCCACCGGCGCCCCCGCGACCTGCCCGATGAAGCTCTTCCGGGACGGGCCCAGCAGCAGCGGCCGGCCGAGCGCCCGAAGCCGCTCGACGCGGGCGATCAGCGAGATGCTGTGGACCGCGGTCTTCGCGAAGCCGATGCCCGGATCGAGGATGACCCGCTCTCGGGCCACGCCCGCCCGCTCGGCCCTGGCGAGGGCCTCGGCCAGCTCGCGCGCGACCTCCTCGACCACGTCCCCGTAGACGGCGCGGGAGGCCATGTCGGCGGCACTCCCGCGCATGTGCATGAGCACCACCGGGACGCGCCCGGCAGCCACCACCTCCGCGAGCGCCGGATCGGCGAGCCCCGCCACGTCGTTTACCAGGTCCGCGCCGGCCTCGAGCACCGCTCGAGCCACCTCGGCCTTGGTGGTGTCGACCGAGATGGGCAGCGCAAAGCCGCGCCCGCGCAGCCGCTCCACCACCGGCACCACGCGCCGGATCTCCTCGGCGGCGGTGACAGGGATCGACCCCGGCCGGGTGGACTCGCCCCCAACGTCGACCAGGTCCGCGCCCTCCTCCGCGAGCTCGAGCGCGCGCGCCACGGCCGCGTCCGTCTTCAGATACCGACCGCCGTCGGAGAAGGAGTCCGGGGTGGCGTTGACGATCCCCATGAGGAAGGGGCCGGGCCCGTCGAAGAGCCTTGTCCCGATCTGCATGCGCATGTGGGCCCCCAACGGCAGGCTTCAGGCCACAGACCTCAGGCTCCAGGAAAGGCGGCGCGTGGGTCGCCGGCTTCTCCCGAGGCCTGAAGCCTGGGGCTCCCCATCAAGCCTTGCTGGCCGCCGGCACGCCACCCACCGCGTCGAGCAGCCCGCCCCGCTTCCCCTTCTCCGCGGCCGGCACCGCGACCGGCTTGGTCGGTGGCGGCCGGCTGAGCTCCCCCCCCGCCAGGAGCACGTCGATGTCCGAGGCGTCGAGCGTCTCGTACTCGATGAGCGCGTCCGCGATCCTGTTCAGCATCGTCCGGTTCTCGAGGAGCACCTTCTTCGCCCGGTCGTACTGGTCGGTGACGATCTTCCGGACCTCCGCGTCGATGTCGCGCGCGGTCTGCTCGGAGTAGGACTGCGCCGTCGCCAGCTCGCGGCCCAGGAAGACCTCGCCCTCCTTCTTGCCGAAGGCGAGCGGCCCCATCTTCTCGCTCATGCCCCACTCGCAGACCATGGCCCGGGCGAGGTTGGTCGCCACCTCGATGTCGTTCCCGGCGCCGGTGGTCTTCTGCCCGAAGGTGATCTCCTCGGCGATCCGGCCGCCCATCAGGATGGCCACCTGATTCATGGCGAACTCCTGGCTGATGTTGAGCCGGTCCTCCTGCGGGAGCTGCTGGGTGAGACCCAGCGCCTTGCCGCGCGGGATGATGGTCACCTTGTGGACCGGATCGGTGCCCGGGATGATCTTGGCGACGAGCGCGTGCCCGGCCTCGTGGATCGCGGTGGTCCGCTTCTCCTTCTCCGAGATGATCATCGATCGGCGCTCGGTGCCCATGAGGACCTTGTCCTTCGCGTACTCGAAGTCCTCGATCGCCAGCCTCTCCTTGTTGCGCCGGGCCGCGTAGAGCGCCGCCTCGTTCACCAGGTTCTCGATGTCCGCGCCCGAGAAGCCAGGCGTTCCGCGCGCGATCTGGTTCAGGTCGACCGCCAGGTCGAGCGGCGTCTTCTTGGTGTGGACCTTGAGGATGCCCAGCCGCCCGTTCAGATCCGGCCGCGGCACCACGATGCGCCGGTCGAAGCGGCCGGGGCGGAGGAGCGCCGGGTCGAGCACGTCGGGCCGGTTGGTGGCGGCGATGAGGATCACGCCCTCGTTCGACTCGAAGCCGTCCATCTCGACCAGGAGCTGGTTGAGCGTCTGCTCGCGCTCGTCGTGGCCGCCTCCCAGCCCCGCGCCGCGGTGTCGGCCCACCGCGTCGATCTCGTCGATGAAGATGATGCAGGGGGCGTTCTTCTTCCCCTGCTCGAAGAGGTCGCGCACGCGGGAGGCGCCCACGCCCACGAACATCTCCACGAAATCCGATCCGGAGATGGAGAAGAACGGCACGCCCGCTTCGCCCGCGACGGCCCGCGCGAGGAGCGTCTTGCCGGTGCCGGGGGGGCCCATGAGCAGCACGCCCTTCGGGATCCGGCCGCCGAGCCGCGTGAACCTCTTCGGGTCCTTCAGGAACGAGATGATCTCCTCGAGCTCGTCCCTGGACTCGTCGATCCCCGCCACGTCGGCGAAGGTGACCTTGTTGTGGTGCTCGGTCATGAGCTTCGCGCGCGACTTCCCGAAGCTCATCGCCTTGCCGCCGCCCGACTGGAGCTGGCGCATGAAGAAGAAGATGAGGAGGAAGACCAGGACGAGCGGGAAGTACTGGAGGAGCACCGTCACCCAGAGCGAGTTCTGCTCGGGCTTCTCGTACTCGACCGTGACCCCCTTCTCGATCAGCCTCTGGGCGATGGTGGCCGAGGCGTCGAGCGGTCCGGTCGTCACGAAGGTCGAGCCGTCCTTCTGCTTCCCGAGGTAGTCGAGCTCCTTGACCCTGACCTCGGCCACCTTGCCCGAGTCGACGAGCGCGATGAACTCGGACCAGCTGTGCTTCTTCGGCTGGCCCTTGCTCTGATCGAACAGCCTCCAGAGCGCGATGAACATCACGATCAGGAAACCCCAGAGCAGGGCGGTCTTGTAGGACTGTCGCAAACTCGCTTCCCCTTCCGTGGAGCGCCGATCAAAGCGAACCGACGGGACCGCGCCAGTCTTCCGCGCGAGATCGCCGCCGGCCGAGCGTGCGGCCGCGCCTGCGGTACCTTATAGCAGCCCCGCACCCCCTTTGCAGTCCGGCCGGTCACCCGGTGGGGACAGAGGCGATTCTCACCTCCAGCCCGGCGCCCTCGGGCCCGGTCCCCTGCGCCTGGGCCTGTAGCTCGGGGATGGCCAGGACCGCCGAGCCCCCCGCCAGGACCAGCAGGCCGTCGCGCTGTTCCAGGGGCACCTTCCGGTCGATGAGCCAGGCCTTGAGCTTCTTCGAGCCCCGGCCCCCGCTCGGCCGGAACCGATCGCCCGGCCGGCGGCCCCGCAGCTGCAGCGGCCACGGGACGAGGGCAGCGAGGCGCGCCCTCACCTCGACCTCGATCCCACGCTCCGGCACGGAGTAGCGGCCCGGGCCGGGCACGGAGATCGGAATCATCAAGGCTGGCGCCGCCACGCGGTGTCCCACCTCCAGGGCTCCGTAACGACACCGCGCCTCGAGGTCGCCGGGGAGCGTCACGCGACCTGGCCTCGCGCGGCGCGTGAGCCGCAGGACGGCGTCCACGTGCCGCGCCGCGAGCTCGCCCCGCGTCGCGGCCGCGCGCCAGAGCCGCCGCACGATCCGGCGCCGGATCGCCGGCGGCTCGGCCGCCAGCGCTGCCAGGGAGACGCGCGCGCCGCGGGCGCGGGCGCGCGCCCACGCGGAGAGCGCGCGCTCGTCCTCCCGGAGAAGATCGGCCGCGCGGGCGAGCGCCGAATCGAACGCCGGCGAGAGCCGCTCCAGGACCGGCAGGAGCTCGCTCCGGACGCGGTTCCGCGCGAAGCGAGGGGTGGCGTTGGTCGGGTCCTCGCGCCAGGGCAGCCCGGCCATCGACAGGTAGGCGATCCCCTCGGCCCGCGCCCTGTCGATGAGCGGCCTCACGATGCTGCCGCGACGCGGCGGGATCCCGGAGAGCCCACGGGCTCCGGCCCCGCGGAGCAGCCGGAGCAGAACGGTCTCCGCCTGGTCCGTCCTCGTGTGCCCGGTCGCGATCCGCGTGGCGCCCGCTCGCGCGGCGGCGGCCTCGAGCGCGGCGTAGCGGGCTCGTCGGGCCTGGGCCTGCACGTTGCCCGGCAGGACCGTCACGCGGGCGCGCTCGAGCGGCACACCCAGCCGGGCGCACACCTCGGCCGCGCACGCCGCGTCCTCGACCGTCCCGGGCCGCAGGCCATGATCCACGTGGAGCGCCGTGATGGCCCCGACGAGCCCCGCCTCCCGCAACGCGGCCAGGGCCGCAACCAGGGCGGTCGAGTCCGGACCAGCGGAGAGCGCCACGAGCACGCGATCCTCCGGGCCGAACAGCCTGCGGCGGCGCACGGTCGCGAGGACGGCGGCAGGGTAAGGATCTAGGGGCTTGGTGCGCACGGACGAGCGGCGGGGGAGGCCGGCCTCTATACTAGCTTCGTCGTTCCAGGGTGCGGGGCGAGAGTGGGAATGGACTCCCGACGCAGCTGGTTGGAATGGGCGAGGAGCCGAGGGGGTAGTCCCGAGGGGTGCTGTTCGCGGCCAAGCAGCGAATCACGAGCAAGACTGAGACGTTGAGGGCTCCATTCCAGGCGATACACGCGGGACGCAGGACAGATTTCAAGCGCTGGGCCTAGGGGTCCCCCCCTCCCCCTCTGGGCCCACGGAGAGCCGGCAGCGATGCCGGCTCTCCTCTTTTTTCTTCCCTGGGTCCCGGCGCGCCGGGACTTCCAGGGTGCGCCGGTGGCGGCGCGGTCACGGCGCCGCCGTCCAATCACGAACCGTGACAAACGAACCCCCGCCGAGTCGCTGGCGTCTTGACCCGCGGAACAGGTCAGCGTACAAACCCCTTGGCTGTCCCACACCTTCGGAGTTGTGATGCCTGGCACTGACAAGCGCAAGCAGTCACTGTACTTCCCCGAGGACATGCTCAACGAGATCCAGGCGGAGGCGAACCGACAGGATCGCTCCCTCTCCTGGATCGTCCAGCAGGCCTGGCGCATCGCGCGCGGCGAGATCATGCGGTTCCCCAGCGTGAACGACGTCCTCTCGGGCGTCGCGCGCGAGGACGAGCGCGAAGAAAAGAGCCCATAGCTCTCCTGCCCGCCCTGGGCTGCGAGAGATCTTGCGAGCGCGCCTGCACCGATTCCGCGGCGCAGGCGCGCTGGTTTTGACGAGAGCACGCGCGGGAAGTACGCTCGGTCGAGAGAACCCGGTCTCGACCGATGCCCAATATTCCCCCGCCCGATCGCGCCGTGGAGCCGGACCCCGGCTCCATTGAAGAGAACTTCTACGAGATCCCGAAGGAGCTCGCCGCGGGGCCAGGCGACCCCGGGGATGGTCCGGTTGACGTCGCTGCGCCAGCCCGGCGCGCGCGCCCCGGCGCGCTCAAGCTCGCGCTCGCCGTCGGAGCGGTGCTCGCGCTAGGCTCCGCCCTGCTCATCTACCGCGCGCACGCGCACCGTCAGGCGATCCGGGACGCGATCGCCCGGGCCGAGGAGCTCATGCGCCAAGACACGGCCACCGGGTACCGGCAGGCCGCCGAGCTCCTGCGGCCTCTCGCGGAGGCCGACCCGCTGCAGAGCGCGAGCGCGCGGGCCTTCGCGCTCTCCATGCTCGCCGCGGACTACCGGGACGCGCAGGCAGAGGCGGAGGCGGAAGCCCTCCTCGTCGCGCCGTCGCGGGCCGAGGAGATCCCTCCGCACGCCACGCTCGCCCTTGCCGCGCTCGCCCTGAAGAGGAACGTGCTCGGGGACGCGACCGCTGCCGCGTCCGGCGCGGCCGGGACGCCCTGGGCCGACGTGCTCCAGGCTCGCATCGCGCTCCGCGCCGGCACCATGCCCCTGGCCCTGGAGTCAGCCGAGCAGGCCGCCCGCGCGGGGTTCACCGCGGGGCGGGCGCTGGAGGGGGACCTGCTGCGCCGTGAGCGGCGGGATCCGGCCGCCGCCCGCGAGGCGTACGAGAAGGCGCTGTCCGACTCGCCCAACCACCCGCGCGCTGCGTACGGCCTCGCCAAGCTCGCGCTCTCCGGCCACGCGCCCGCCAGCCAGCGGGCGACGGAAGCGCTGCTCCGGGTCTCCGCGGACGAGGCGACACCAGCCGCGGAGCGGTCGCGGGCCAGGCTGCACCTCGCGGCGCTCCTGCTCCGGACGGGCGACCGCGCTGGAGCCGACGCGACGCTCGACCAGGCAGGGCTCGATCCCTCCGCCCGGACATGGGCGGGGCGGGCCGCCGCCGCGGAGGCTGCCAACCGGGGACCGTTCCGCGGGGTGAGCGGCGCCCCCGCGGCGCTGGTGAGCGCGAGCGACGACGATCCCGCGGAGCTGCGCCCGCTCGCTCCGGAACCCCCGCGGGCCGAGGCTCCGAAGCGGATGCCCGCCAAGACCGCCATCCATTCCTCCCGGGCGAAGGCGACGAAGAAGGCGACCACGGCCAGGTCCACCAGCAGGCCGCCCAAGTCGCCCGCGAAGTCCAGCCGGCGCTCGCGAGCCCACCGCTGAGCTGACTTCAGGCAACACCCGCGCCAGGGTTTCCGCTCGGCCTCCGGGTCCGTTCCGGCCCGCTCGTCGCCCTCGTACTGGACCGGGACCTCCTCTCTTCGCCTCCCCAAGGTCAGGGTTCTGCGAGAGGACGCGCAGCAGCCCCTTGGTGAGCTCGAACTTCTCCGGGTCCGTTCCGGAATGGGCCTCCGGCTCCGCACGCGGAGCTGGGTAGGCCGACCGGCCTCACGACTCGAGCAGCTGCCCGAGTCCGCGGCAGCGACGTCCGGCAGCCTGCCTGCATCCTGTCCGTCTCCTGCCTTGGTCCACGGCACCGATCCTTCTCATGCCGGCGTCGGCTCACCTCGTGCCTGACTCCATGGCAGCGACCAGCCTCCCGTCCGTGTCGGGGCCGACTCCTGCCTGACTCCGCGGCAGCAGCTTGCTCCCTTACCGTGCAGCCCACCGAGCTGCCGCTCCGATTGCTCTGACTTCAGGCCGTCCATGCTCGGCACACGGGCTGCACTGGCCGGCGGTCGGCGTGCCACCTGCTTCCCTGTCGAGAACTCACACTCTTCCGGAGAGAGTCGCTTGAGAACACTGATCGTCGCAGTCGCCGCGTGGGTCCCCGCGGTCGCGGCCGCGTCCGACGGCATCAACGCAGGTGACACCGCGCTCGTGCTGCTGAGCGCCGGCCTGGTGATGCTGATGACCCCCGGCCTCGCGTTCTTCTACGGCGGCCTGGTGCGCTCGAAGAACGTGGTCCACACCATGAACCTCTCCATCATCGTGATGGGCGTCGCGGGCGTCCTCTGGGCGCTCGTCACCTACAGCCTGGCCTTCTCGCCGGGAGGCGGGCTCGACAGCCTGATCGGCGGCCTCGGCTGGCTGGGCCTGCGCGGCGTGGGCGACGCGCCCGAGCCGTCCCTCTCGGCGACCATTCCGCACTCGGCGTTCATGCTGTTCCAGGGGATGTTCGCGGTGATCACGCCCGCCCTCATCTCGGGCGCGATCGTGGAGCGCGTCCGGATGAAGGCCTACCTGCTCTTCGTCGCGCTCTGGTGCGTGCTCGTCTATGCGCCGGTGGCCCACTGGGTCTGGGCGCCGGGCGGCTGGCTGCGCGGGATGGGCGTGCTCGACTTCGCCGGCGGGACGGTGGTTCACATCAACGCCGCCGCTGCGGCGCTCGTGGCCGCGATCTTGCTCGGAAAGCGGCGCGGCCTCCGCACGCCGACGGTGCTCCCGCACAACGTGCCGTTCGCGATCCTGGGGATGGGGCTGCTCTGGTTCGGCTGGCTGGGCTTCAACGGCGGCAGCGCGCTCGCGGCGAACGGTCTCGCCGGGAGCGCCTTCGCCAACACCTTCTTCGCGCCCGCCACGGCGGCGCTGACCTGGGGCCTCCTCGAGCTATCCCGGCACGGCAAGATCTCGGGCGTCGGCCTGGCCTCCGGCGCGGTGGCGGGCATGGTCGCGATCACCCCGGCCGCCGGCTTCGTCACCCCGGTGGCGAGCCTGGTCATCGGCGCCCTCGCGGCGCTCGCCTCGTTCGCGGCGGTTCGGCTCCGCCCGAAGACCGGGCTCGACGACTCGCTCGACGTGTTCGCGGTGCACGGCGTGGCCGCCACCCTTGGCGCGCTCCTCACCGGCGTCTTCGCCACCACCGCCGTCAACCCCGCGGGCGCCGATGGGAGCCTCGCCCTGGTCGGGAAGCAGGCGATCGGCGTCGCCGTCACCATGCTCTACTCCGGCATGCTCTCCTTCGGCCTCCTGAAGCTCGTGGGCGCCATCACCCCGCTCCGCGTCGACGAACAGGACGAGTGGACCGGGCTGGACGAGACCGAGGCAGGCGAGCGCGGCTACATCACCACCGACCTCGACTCCGCCCCGGGCGCCGCGCCCGAGACGACCCGTCCCTCCGCCCTCCTCTCGCAGCATGCGGGCCACGCGGCGCCCCGAGCGTAGCGGCCGCGCCGGTCAGGCAGTGAGCTGGGCGAGGATCGCGTCGAAGACGAACAGCTCCATCCGCTCGCGGTCCGCGGGCTCGAGGCCCATGAACTGGAAGGAGACCCGCACGTTCCCCTGCTGCGCCTTCACGTCGGTCACCCGCACCCTCCCCGAGAGGGGCTCGGAGGCGGGGATGCGCAGCGAGAAGCCGACCTCGTCACCGGGCGGCAGCGGCTTGGCGAGCAGGCAGGAGAACCCGCCGGTGGACAGGTCGATGGTGATGGCCCGGGCGCTCGAGGTGAGGAGATCGAGATCCACCTGGAGCGCGCGGGCCACCCGGAGCGACTGGCGCGGCGTCTCCCCCGGCTTCACGGTGAGCCGCTGGGCGGCGAGCAGCGCTCGGGCAAGCTCGTCGCGGCCCGCCCTGTAAGCTGCCTCCTCCTGCTTCGAGAGCTGGGCGCGGCGGGCCTTCTCGTGGAGCTCGCGGAAGGCCTGGATCCACTCGGCCAGGCTGACGGGAGGAGGCGGCATCGGGTTCCCCTTCTCGGGCGACCGTAGCGCCCCCTCCCGGGGCCGTCAAGCGACGGCGCCCTGGACCGGCGCGCGCGGTCACCGCTCCGCGCGCGGCGCGATCCCGAGCAGCCGGCGCGCCTCCGCGGAGCTCGCGGGCACCCGGCCGGCGCGGCGGGCCATGTCGACTGCAAGTGACACCAGGTCGTCCGAGCCGCGCGCGAGGACGCCGCGTGAGGCGTACAGGTTGTCCTCGAGCCCGACGCGCACGTGCCCGCCCAGGCGCAGCGCCAGCTCCGCCATGGGGAGCTGGTGGCGCCCCACCCCGGCCGCCGACCAGCGCACCGCCTCCGGCAACCCCTCCACCAGGAACCGGAGGTTCCGCTCGCCCGCGGCCATCCACCCGAGGATCCCGAGCACGAGCTGGACGTGGTAGGGCGCGGAGAGGTGGCCCTTCTCGAGGAGCCAGCGGAGCGTGTCGAGCATGCCCGCGTCGTACACCTCGCACTCGGGGACGAGCCCCTGCGCGCGCAGGCGGGCCGCCACCTCGACGATGTCGGGCCGGCTGTTCACGAACACGTCGTCCCCGAAGTTCATCGTCCCGAGGTTGAGCGTCCCCATCTCGGCGCCCGGGACGAGCGAGCCGAGGCGCTCGCCGAGGCCCATGCCCACGGCCCCGCCGGTGGAGCACTGGATGACGAGGTCGCTCCCCGCGCCGCGGATCCGGTCGATGATCTCCCTGAAGTGAACGCTCTCCTGGGACGGGCGGCCGTCGGGCCAGCGCGCGTGCAGGTGGACCACCGCGGCGCGGGG
>Ga0209342_10005304_pt1 | contig 13234 bp, 8 predicted proteins | sample RifCSP16_2_FD_184023 | JGI IMG/M metagenome (GOLD analysis project Ga0209342, IMG submission 184023) | Soil microbial communities from Rifle, Colorado - Rifle CSP2_sed 16_2 (SPAdes) (version 2) | ecosystem: Environmental > Terrestrial > Deep subsurface > Rock core/Sediment | place: Rifle... | reverse complement strand
ATCAGGGCGCGCGCGCCATGAGCGATAGGGCTGTGGCTGCTGAACAGGACCCAGCCATCGAAACGTGGTGGCCGGTGGAACCAGATGCTGTGGTCCAGGCTGGCCGCGTAGCCCTCGTGCCCGCCGGTGTCGCTCCCCTGGTCAAAGCCGGTTTCGAGGTGCTCGTCGAAGCCGGTGCGGGCGAGTCGGCCGGATACCCCGACAAGCAGTATCTCGACAAAGGCGCCAAGATCACGACCAACCGCGACGAAGTCTTCGCCGCCGACGTCGTGCTTCGGGTCCGCGCGGCGGGAGCCAACGCGGGCGCGGACGCGGCGGACCACCGCCGGTTGAAGCGTGACGGCCTGGTCATCGCCATGTGCGATCCGCTCGGCGTGCCCAAGGCGGTCGAACCCTACGCCGCGGCGGGAACCTCGTTGTTCGCGCTGGAACTCTTGCCCCGCATTACCCGGGCACAGAGCATGGACGTGCTTTCGTCGATGGCCACGGTGGCCGGCTATCGGGCCGTGTTGCTGGGGGCCCTGGCGCTACCCAAGATGTTCCCGATGTTGATGACGGCCGCCGGCACGATCACGCCGGCCAAAGTGTTCATCGTGGGCGTGGGCGTGGCCGGTTTGCAGGCCATTGCGACGGCCAAGCGACTGGGCGCGTTGGTCTCGGCCTACGACGTCCGCGCGGCGGTCAAGGACCAGGTGACGAGCCTCGGGGCCAAGTTCGTCGAGATGCAGCTCGACACGGCCCAGGCCGAAGGCAAGGGCGGCTACGCCCAGGCGATGGACGAAGCGTTCTACCGCAAGCAGCGGGAGATGATGGCCCGAGTCGTCGCCGAAAACGACCTGGTCATCACCACGGCCGCAGTGCCCGGCAAGAAAGCCCCCATCCTCGTGACGGCCGAGATGGTCGCCGGCATGGCTCCCGGCTCGGTGCTGGTGGACCTGGCGGCCGAGCGCGGCGGCAATTGCGAACTGACCCGCCCCGGCGAGACGGTCGTTCACCAGGGCGTGACGATTCTCGGCCCGGCCAATTTGCCGTCGGAAGTGCCCTACCACGCGAGCCAGATGTACGCCAAAAACGCGAGCAACTTCCTGTTGCACCTTGCCAAGGGCGGCCAATTGAAGCTCGACCTCGAAGACGAAATCATCCGCGAGACGCTGGTCACCCACGGCGGCAAGGTCGTGCTCGCCCGGGTCCAGGAATTGTTGAAAGCATCGTAATCGTACTCCTCACGCTCCGCGTGAGGTCTTCTGTGTTCTTCATATTCCGCATGCAAGTTTTCATCACGCGGAGCGTGATTAGTACGTAGTAGGCGAAAGGTTGAAACTGATGAAATCTGACTTCATCACGCTGTTGTTTGTGCTCATGCTGGCCACGTTTATCGGCCTTGAGGTGATTCGGAACGTGTCGCGATTGCTGCACACGCCGTTGATGTCGCTGACCAACGCGATCTCGGCCATTGCCGTGGTGGGATCGATTTTGTTGGCCGGCAAACAGGAAACAACGTTCTCCACGATCCTCGGCACCGTGGCCCTGGCCGCTTCGATGACCAACATCGTCAGCGGCTTCCTGATCACCGACCGCATGCTCAAGATGTTCAAGAAGCGGGAGCCCAATAAGTCATGAGTCCGGATACAACCAACGTTATCACGCAATTAATTTATCTCGTCTCCACGGCGCTGTTCATCCTTTCGCTGATGTGGATGAACCACCCGAAGACGGCCCGCCGCGCCATCGTCGCCGGTGTCGTCGCCATGTTGCTGGCCGTCGGCGGCACGTTGATCAGCCCCGAAATCGTCACCTACAAGTGGATCGCGGCGGCCATCGTCATCGGCTTTATCGTCGGCGTGCCGCTTTCGTGGGTGCCGTTGACCGCGGTGCCCCAGCGAACGGCCCTGTCGCACGCCTTCGGTGGGTTGGCGGCAGGCCTCGTCGGCGTGGCCGAGTATTACCTCTGGTTTCATGAGCTTTCCGAAACCGGCGCGAACAAATTCACGGCGTTTGGCACGGGCGCTCTGGTCGCGGAAGTCCTCTTGGGCTTCCTGACGTTCACCGGCAGCTTGATGGCGGCCGGGAAGCTCCAGGAGTGGATTCCCACACGGCCGATCACGTATCGCGGCCAGAACCTGTTGAACTTCGCCCTGCTCGCCATTGCCCTCGGCGCGGGCGTATGGCTGGTGAACTATCCCACGCATTGGTTGTTGTTCCCCATCATCGTTATCTTGTCGCTGGCGTTCGGCGTGCTGTTGATCATCCCGATCGGCGGGGCCGACATGCCGACGGTTATCGCGCTGTTGAACTCCTACGCGGGCCTGTCGGCCGTGGCGATGGGCTTCGTGCTCGACAACAAACTCCTGATTGCCGCCGGGGCCTTGGACGGCTCGTCGGGCTTGATCCTGTCGATCGTCATGTGCCGCGCGATGAACCGCTCGTTCACCAACGTGCTGTTCGGCGCGTTCGGCCAGGTCCAGGCCAAGTCGCACGCGGTGGAAACGCGGACCGCCAAGAGCGCGACGGCTGAAGAGGCGGCCCAGATCATGGAAGTCGCCCGCACGGTCGTCATCATCCCCGGCTACGGCATGGCGGTGGCCCAAGCCCAGCACCGAGTGCGCGAGCTCTACGACCGCCTGACCAAACGCGGCATCGAAGTGAAATTCGCCATCCATCCGGTTGCCGGACGCATGCCGGGCCACATGAACGTCCTGCTGGCCGAGGCCGAGATTCCCTACGACCAACTGATCGAGATGGACGACATCAACCCCGAAATGGGCGAGGCCGACGTCGCGCTGGTGCTCGGGGCCAACGACGTGGTCAACCCGGCCGCCCGCCACGACACGTCCAGCCCCATCTACGGCATGCCCATCATCGACGCCGACAAGGCCAAGACCGTCATGGTCATCAAGCGGAGCATGAACCCGGGTTTCGCGGGCATCGAGAACGAACTGTTCTTCGGCGACAACACGCTCATGCTCTTCGGCGACGCCAAAGCCATGCTCGGCGAATTGGTCAAACAACTCGGCGAAAACAACGGCTGAGGTTCTTTCTTAACGCAAAGACGCCAAGACGCAGAGACGCAAGGGAAGAATTTGATAAAGCTTCGTGGCTCTCGAATTCTTTGCGCCCTTGCGACTTGGCGTCTTTGCGTTTCCTTCTTTTTTAACGCAAAGGCGCGAAGACGCAGGGACGCAAGGGAAGAATTGGTTAATGCTCGGTCCCGCGACAAACGTATTCTTGCCACCGCGGTCCACGACGACGGTCCCCTTGGGGCGACTCAGCGCGGCTCGACCACGATCCACGCCACTTCGTAGGCCGACATCCGTCGGCGGCCCGCCGGTTCGCCGATCTCGCGTCCCGTCAGCAGGTCCGCGACCGGCCGAAGGCCGAATTGCCCCTCGACGTCGATCGTCCGCTCCTCTCGGGCAAAATTAGCCAGCACGAGGATCCGCTGCCGCCCGTCCAGGCTCGTGCGCAGCAATGCCAGCATCGTCGGCGGGCCGCCGGCGAGCCATCGTTGGTCGGCCTCGGGATGAAACGCCGGCTGATTTCTTCTCACGGCCAGCATCCGGCGATAGGCGGCCAAAACGTCGGCGGGCGTCGAGTCGTGCTCCAACAGGATCGACCGCAATTCGGCGGCCGTGTATTTACGGCGGTTGATCGACCGCGCGCGGCCCGTCCGTTCGCGCCCCGCGTAGTCATTGGATGTGGCCACGAGGCTGTGGAAATACACGGCCGGAATGCCCCGTAGCGACAACATAATCGCCTGACTCGCCATAAATCGGGCCTTTTGGATCGCCGCCCGATCGGCCGCGCCCGGCTCGTCCAGCGCCGAGAAATAGCTAACGTTCAGTTCATAGGGACTTTCCGTGCCGTCCGCGTTTCGTCGCATGCTCGCCTCGCCGCCGCGCCGGCGGACCGTGTCCAACAGCCGCGCGAAGCGATCCGGCGGCATGATGCCCTCCAGGGGACGCACGCCGATGCCGTCGTGCGACGCCGTGAAATTCAGCGTCGTCGTGCCCGGCGGCGTCGGCTCCTGTCCAGCGAGCCATTGGGCAAGCAGACTCGGATTGCCGGTCAACAAGGCTTCGAGCAGCAACGGAGCCAGGCTGAACTGGTAGACCATCTGCGCCTCGTCCCCCCGGCCGAAATAAGACACGTTCTCCTCGTGCGGGACGTTCGTTTCGGTCAACAGGATCGCGCCCGGCGCGAGCACGTCGACCAGATCGCGGTATATCTTGACCACCGTGTGCGTCTCGGGCAGGTGGACGCACGGCGTACCCGGCCGCTTCCAAAGATAGGCGATCGCGTCGAGCCGGACGATCCGCGCGCCGCGGCAAAGATAGCCCAGCAGCACGTCGATCATTTCGACCAGCACGGCCGGCTCGGCGTAGTTCAGATCGATCTGGTCGTCGCTGAACGTGGTCCAAACGTGCCGCGGGCCGCGCGACGTTTCGACGGGCGTCAGCAGGGGTGAACTCCGCGGCCGCGTGACGCCCGACGTGTCGGACGCCGGATCCACCTCGATGAAGAAGCGAGTGAACGGCTCGCGGCCCGCGAGGTAGTCCGCGAACCACCGACTTTCGCGCGAGACGTGGTTGAGGACTAGGTCGAGCATCAGCGAGTAGTTTTCGCCCAGCGCGGCCACGTCGCCCCAATTGCCCACCGCAGGGTCGATCGCGCGATAGTCGATCACCGAGAACCCGTCGTCCGACGACGCCGGAAAACAAGGCAACAGATGGATGGTGCTGACGAGTCGGTCCAACTCGGCCTCGGCCAGGAATCGGCCCAAAGCCCCCAGCGGCGCGCGGCCCTCGTCGCGCACCTGGTCGCCGTAGGTGATGAGCACGACGTCGCGCTCGTCCCAAAGAGAGGTTCGCGGCGGCGGAAGGGGCTCGGCGGCCTCAACCCGCCGCAAGATTTCTTCAAAACACGCGCCCGCCCGCACACCATAGAGCAACGCCAACTTCGGAAGCAACCGGGAACGCAAAGTCTGTTGGATCGTCATCCGCCCGTTTCTTTCGTTATCCAGTTAGCGTAGGGTGCGTCCAGACGCGCCACCGTATTCCTCACGCTCCGCGTGAGGTCGTCGCTGAACGCGAATACCGGTCTATCGTGACATCACGCGGAGCGTGATGAGTACCGACCTGCCCACGGTGCGTCCAGAGGCGCCACCGTATTCCTCACGCTCCGCGTGAGGTCGTCGCTGAACGCGAATACCGGTCTATCGTGACATCACGCGGAGCGTGATGAGTACCGACCTGCCCACGGTGCGTCCAGAGGCGCCCTACATTTCATCCAACCCGGTGAAATTCGTCAAGAGCGTGCGGAGCCGGCGGCGCAACACGCTGTAGCTGAAAAACGCTTTGCCCAGCTCGTAGTTGTAATCGACCATTTCCTTCCGATACGCTTCGTCGGCGATCACCTTGCGGACGTGGTCCAACACGCCGCGCGTGAGGAATCCGTCCATCGCGATCACCTTGAACCCCTTGGGCTCGATGTCCGCAATGAAGATCGAGTAGCGATTGACCACCACCGGCTTCCGATAATAAAACGCCTCGAGCAGCGCGTTGCCGAAACCCTCATAGAGGCTCGGATACGTGATCAGGTCGGCCGCCGCGTAGACTTCGCCCAGCGCGGGACTGGGCAGCACGGCGGTGCGCAACTCACCCGACTCGCCCGGCTCGCCCGACGGCGCGACGTGCGCGTGGACGAACCGCAGATCGACGCCGGAGGCCTCGGCCAGCTCGGCCAGCGCGCGCTGATAATCCGGCCCCTCGTCGCCCGACTCGTGCGACACGACCAGTTTGCACCGCGGGTCCTTGAGTTGGGCCACCAGCGCGATCGAATGTTCGATCCCCTTGCGCGGCACGACCCGGGTCGGCTGAAGCACCATGATGTCGTCCGGCGCCAGGCCCATCCGCTCGCGGAACGCGGCACGGACGTCCGTCGCGTCGGGCGGGGGATTTTCAAAGTCGAGCACATTGGGAATGAGCACCGACGAGGCGCCCTCGCGGTGCGACAAATTGTTTTGCGCGAACGAGTTGATCGTCACGTGCTGGATCGACGGCAGGCCCGGCGGGAAGGCCATCGTCAGAAAATCGCCCACCGAATTGACCGTGAATCGCGTCCGCTCCCAGTAGAAATCGTGGTGATGCGCGATGGTGGGCATCTCGGTTTCGGCGATGAAATGGGCCAGCGCCACGCCCAGCGGAATATGCATCGGCAGACACAGCACGTTTTCGGCGATGAGAATCTCGATCCTGAAGGCGTCGACGAAATCGTAAAGCGTGCCCTTCAGGTAATCGGCCACCTGATAGATCTTCCGCGTCATCTCCGGCGAGCGCCGCCGCGTGCCGAACGCCCGCTCGTTGATCCACACGTTGTCGCGGTCGTAAAAATACGCCTCCGGCACCAACATGCTCACCGCCGGATCGCGGTCCAACCGCCCGGCGTACCAATGGCTCACGTGCTGGTGGTCCCAGAGAATCTGCGCCCACTTGGCGCTTTCCAACGACACCCCGTCGGTGCCGGCGAATCGGGTCGAGACAAAACCGATGTTACAGGCCACGGTCTTTGAGTTCTCCGTTAGAAAAACAACACGACGGGTCGGACATGATTGCCGGCATGTTCGCATAAACCAAGCCGCGACCACAAACCGAGCCGCGACCGTAAGGGAGCGGTAGTGGCTCGTGACGCCGGCAACCGCTCCCTTACGGTCGCGGCTCGGTTTCTTCCATGTCGCAACCTATCACGGCCACCCTGCCGTCAATAAATAATACACTCCAATAACTGGCCAAGTCGGGTCAAAATCAGGTCGGGCTTGACTTCCTTCACCTGGGGGTCGTCCTCTCGGAGTCGCAGGCTGCGGGCGTCGCCGGCGAACAGGGCCGTGCGAAAGCCCACATCGCGCGCCGCCAAAACGTCGTTGAGCATGTCGTTGCCCACGCAGAGGGCTTCCGCCGGCCGGATCGACCGCTCGGCCAGTTCGTGGACCGCCATCTCGAACAGCCGCCGGCTCGGTTTCCCCCAGCCGTGCTGGTAGGAATAAAACTGCAACGCCGGGTCGAACCCGAGCGGCTCCGCGCGGAACCCGAAGAGGGCCTCCATCAGATCGAGCGTGTAAAACTGCGCGTTGCTGATGATCCCCAACACCCGGCCCCCGGCGCGCAATCCGGCCAGGCATTCCGCCGCGCCGGGCATCAGCCACGCGGTATTCGCCCGCGCCTCGTACTCGACGGCCAGCCGCGCGACGTCCACTTTTTCACACGCCGCCGGGTCCACGCCGCCTTCCGACGCCAGCGCGGCCAACACCCGCGGCCACACCACGCGAATGTCCACCTCGGGCCAATCGCGGCCGGCGGCCCGCAACTCGTCGTGCATCGCGAGAATCGTGTCGAACAGGCATTGCGTGATCTTCACCGAGGGCACGGCGGTTTCAAGTCCCACGGCCGCAAACGCCTCGGCCGCCGCCGTGTCGCTCGCCGCGGCCGCGATGCCGACCTCGCCGCTGCCGCTGACCAACAACGTCCCATAAAGATCGAACAGCACGACCCGAATCCCCTCGAGCCGGCGCAGACTGGGCTCCGCGCCCGTCGGCTCCGGATCGAGCGGCTTGGCCAGTTGTCGAAAAATGTCTATCGCGTTTGCCATGCCGATTACTCCCCTGGATACTCACCCTTCGTCTCTTTTTACGTTCGAATCATCCGAAAACGCCGAGGATCGAGCAAGGCGTCCAAAATCCGCTCGTGCCGGGCCAACCGCGCCGCCGGGCCGCCGCGCGGCGACCCGGCGACGCGCGCAAGCAGTTCCGCCAGACGCCGCCCGCTGGGCACGGGCCCAAACCGGCGCTCGACCACGCGCGCGTTCCGTTCGATGGTCGCGGCCGACGACGAGCGATCGACCGCGAGCGTCTCCTCCAGGCCCGGATTGCGCGCGAAGACCTCCCGCCGGTCCTCGGGCGACCCGGCGACGCGGCCGAGCACGTCCCGCTGCATCGCTTCGTCGAGATCGGCGAAATCGACCGCGCCGTTGCTCATTTTGTCGCGCAAGGCGTCCTCCCAGCCCGTCGGCAACGGCCGGTCGAACACGGCCATCGCGCGGCGATAGGCGGCGCGCGCCGCGTCGGCAAATCGTTCGCGTCCGACCCAGGCAAGCGGCGCGTCGAGCCGTTTCCACAGCCCGTCGAGCCGCAGGCCGGCCGCGGTGAAGTCGGAGGTGATCTCCGGCAAATCGCGGCCCACCAGCGCGCGGCCCGTGAGCCACGATTCCAGCATAACCATGCCGAACCCTTCGGCCACGCTCGTGGTCATCAGCGTGTCGGAAGCCGCCAGGTTCTCAGCGATCGTCAACGCGCCGGCCCCGCCCACCTCGAAGCGGCACGGCAGCTCCAGCTCCGCGGCCGCGTCCTTCCACTCCGCGTAAACCGGCCGCTCCGCCGGATTCAACGGCGCCAACGTCACGCCAACCACCGTCCCCGGCGGCGAAAGCACTCCCACCAGCAAAGCCTCGCCCACGTTCTTTCGCCGGATCGCCCGCACCGGATAAAGCAAAAACCGCCGGCCGGGACCCACCCCGAAAATCGTCTCGAGCTTCGCGCGGGCCACGGCCCGATCGGGCAGTGCGCCGCCGGGGCACACGGGATTCGGCAAGAAGTGAAGACGCTCGTCGGCCACGCCCGCCGCAAGCAGCATCGCGTGGTCGCGCCCGTTGAGCACCGCGTAGTGAATGCCGGCCGCCTGGGGATACAACGTCTCGGCGCCCAGCGACGCCACGCGCCGGTAGTTGGCCGGGCGGAAATCCTCGGCGAAGTCGTGGATTTGCAGCAGCAGGTTGTAGCCCGAGGCGGCCAACGCTCCGACGCTCGCGGAAAGCGCGACGTTTTTGCCCAGCGAATGATTGTGGATCTGCACGACGGTCTCGCCGGGCGTGAAGCCAAGCCGGCCAATCGCGTCGGTCAGTTCGAGCAACAGCCGCGATCCCTCGTCGGGCGGCGCATTCTCGGCGGCCCCCGGCTCGTCGTATTCAAGCCCCGGCACGACGGCCAACTCCAGCCGGATCGCTCGAAGCCGACCGGCCAGCCCGTCGTTCCACCCTTCCTTGCGCCCGCCGTGGAGAATAGCCGCGTGCCACGGGTCCGCCGGATCGAGCACGGCGTCCAAGGCGAGCAGTTGATTCTCAATCACCCGCGCCACCCCGCCGCGATTCAGGTGATAGTGAATGATGGCCAGATTCATGGCAAACTCGCGGACGGATTCGGAAAAACCACGGCACGGAGGCGGTTGCCTTTCTTTTCCGTGTCGTCTTTCTTGCTCTAAAACCTAGCAAAATACCCCACCGGGGCAAGCCCGGCGGGGAAACACAATAGCCTGACCTCCGATGTTTCGACAACAAATCGTCTCCGTGACCTCCGTGCCTCCGTGGTTTATTCAACGTCTCGGCTTCAGGCGGACTCCGGGTGAAATTTATGACGATACGCCTCGACTTCGAGGATCGGCTGGCGTTCGACTTCCTCAATGACGTGTTCCACCTGGGCGTAGCGGCCGTCGCTCACTTGGAACTGGCGCATGATGCTCGGCAGCGTGTTTTGCAGGACGACTTTCTGGTCCTGCTGCAACCGCGACATGAAGGTGCGCAGCACGCCGAACGCCATCCGGCCCAGCGCGATCGTGTCCTGGTTGCGGTGGATGCGGCTGTCCAGGTCGGTCTGGGCCAACGCGCCGAGTCCCAGCCGCTGATAAATGTCGATCAGCATGGCCGTTTCGACGCCGTAGCCCACCGGAAACGGAATCCGCTCGAGCACCGACCGCCGCCCCGCGTACTCGCCCGACAAGGGCTGAAGGATCCCCGCCAGCTCGGGATAGAAGAGGCTGAACAACGGGCGGATCAGGATTTCAGTGACCCGGCCGCCGCCGGTGGGCCGCAAGCCGCCCGAGTAGGCGATCGGCCGGTCGTAAAACGCCTTGACGTACTGAATTTCGGGATTTTGGATCAACGGGCCGACCAACCCGTAGACGAACCGCGGATGGATGTTCTTGATGTCGGTGTCGACGTAAACGATGATGTCGCCGCGGAGCAGATAGAGCGCCTTCCAGAGGTTTTCGCCCTTGCCGCGGTGGGCGCCGCACTCGACCAGGTGGTCCGACGCGATGTAAACGTCCGCCCCGAAGCCGGCCGCGATCTCGCACGTCCGGTCCGTGCTGCCCGAGTCGACCACGGCGATCTCGTCCAGCAACGGATAGCGGTCGGCCAGTTCGGCCTTGAGGATGACGATCTCCTGGCCGATGGTGGCCTCTTCGTTCAGCGTCGGCAGGCACAGCGACACCGTCAGCCCCTGACGCTGCTTCTCCTCGACCAGCCACTTGATGTCCCAAAAATTCGAGTGATGGAACGTCCGCGAGGCGAGCCACTGGCTCGTGTCGACGGCCGCCGCGGCGGACGGTTCGTGATGGATGGTTTCAGGATGCATCGCACACCCCCGAATCAATGGCCAGCACCGCGCCGACCAACTGGGCCACGCCCGTCAACAGCGGGCCGATGTGGACGTGGTCGGGTTCCTGCTGGCTTCCCCGTTTGCCGTAGGTGATTCCCAGGGTCACGCTGGGGATGCCGCGGGCAATCAGCTCGGACAATTCCGACGGGGCGTGGCTCTGGTCCGGTTCAATGCCGAGTTGTTCCATCACGTCGAGGACCGCTTTGACGAGCGGATGGGAAAAAGGAACGCCGCCCGCCTTGGTCGAGAAGAAAACGTCCAGCGCGGCGTCGACCGCGTGCTGGGCCGAGGCCTCGCCCACAATGTCGCGAATCTGACTACATATCTGCTCGATCATCTCGTCCGAGTGGCTGATGATCTCGAGGCCCAGTTTGGCCTGGTCGGGCTCGACGTCGTAGTCCACCCCGGCCCGAAGCTTGCCCAGCCGGATCATCGTATAAGGTTGGCTTGGCGTCGCGATTCCGAGAATCCGGCCGACAATGTCGTTCAACGCGACGATCGCGTTTTTTGATCCGTAATTTCCCGAGGTCTCGTTCGTCTCGCGCACGGTACACGTGACGTCGGCGCGGGCCGTTCCGACCGAAAAGAAGTTGAGCCTTCCGAGCCGAATGCCCTCGACGCAAATGCCCGCGTCGATTTTTTGCGGCGGATGGTCGAGGAAAAACCGCAACCCGGCGTGGTTGCCGCGGCCCACCGATCGCGTGGAACCGACCAATAGCAGGTCGCTCTGGAGTTGGATCCCCAGTCGTTCGAGCACGACGGGCATGAGCGAGACGACGGCCGCGCCCAGCGCGTTGTCGGCCACCGCCGGGGCCAGCACGCGATCGGCTTCGACACGAACCTCGTGCGGCTCCAGCGCCGAGACGATCGTGTCGAGATGGGACACCAAGAGAATGGTCCGCCGGCCGGCCGCTCCGCGGAGCCGTCCCACCGCGTTGCCCGCCTCATCTGCCGAAGCGTCGGTCATGCCGGCCTCGGCGAACCGGTCGAGCAGAAACCGGACCCGCGGACCCTCCCCGCCGGTCGGCGAGGGAATCTGAGCGATCATCACCAGATTGGCCAGTATCCGCTCTCGCAGCGGCGTCAACGCCTCGGGCAGCGTCTTGAGGGCGTTTGGATCGGGCAAGGATGCGTTCATGGGCCACCTACCTCCCTTTCATGCGAGGCGCGGTTTGCTCGACTCCGCTTCGTCTCGTGGCGCTTCCCTGCCGGGCAGAGCTACTGCCAAATGACGCGGTTGCTCGCTCTGGATGGTCCTTTTGGTTGCGATGTCGGATCGGATTCGGGACGACGAGGCAAGGTCGCGGTGATTTTTTGACGAGGAATTTTGGGCTAGTTGCGTTGTCGGACAAGGCGGTTTGACTTCTTGAGCCCAATACTCGCGTCGCGCCTCGTCCCGATTATACGGATACCGGGGACTTTGTTCCACCGGGGCGCGAGTCGGCCGGAAGGGTGTGACAAGATACCCCCCTGCCCGAAAACGTTTGCGCCACAACGAGTTGAGACGTTTTTGAGAATCCTCGACGCCTCGGCGCGCGACGGGCCGTGCGCCCTGCCCACGCCGGGTGCCATGCCCACGCCGGCCGCCGAGTCACTTGCCATTTCAAACACACGTTGACGGCGGCGTGGGCATGATCGCGACGTTCCGAAGGAATTGCGCGAACATGTCCACGGCGAAAGTCCTGCGTGACGTTCGACCGAGTCGTGATTCCCACTTTTGTGTCATGGTGTGCTTTCACTGGCCGTGGACATGGCACCCGGCACCCGGCACCATAACATCAACCGCCGACCACCGCCGCGATGCGTTCCGTCGTGACTGGCCGGATAATGCCCTTCTCGCAGAGGATCGCGGTGATCAGCCGGGCCGGCGTCACATCAAAGGCCGGGTTGTAGACCTTCACGCCCGACGGCGCCGTGCAGCGCCCGAAGCCGTGCGTCACTTCGCGCGGATCGCGCTGTTCAATCGGGATCGCCCGGCCGTCGGCGATCGCCGGGTCGAACGTGCTGGTAGGCGCGGCGACGTAAAACGGAATCTTGTGGGCGGCGGCCAGGAGGGCCACGCCGTAGGTGCCGATTTTGTTCGCCGTGTCGCCGTTGGCCGCGATCCGGTCGGCGCCGGTGATGACCGATTGGACGCGGCCCTCGCGCATGACCACCGCGGCCATCGAATCGCAAATCACCGTGACGTCGATGCCCCGCTCGCGCAGTTCCCAGGCGGTGAGCCGCGCGCCTTGGAGCAAAGGCCGCGTCTCGTCGGCCCAGACGTGGAGCTTTTTGCCCTGCTCGGCGGCCGCGTAGATCACGGCCAGCGCCGTGCCGTAGTCGGCCGTGGCAAGAGCGCCGGCGTTGCAATGCGTCAGCACGCCTTGGCCGTCTTCGAGCAAGTCGGCGCCGTGCAGGCCGATCGCGCGGCACATTTGCCGGTCCTCTTCGTGGATCGCCCGGGCCTCGGCCAGCAGGACGGCGGCGATCTCGCGTGGAGTGTGTCGGCCGCGCAACGATTCGGCCGTGCGCCGCATGCGGTCCAACGCCCAAAAGAGATTCACGGCCGTCGGCCGGCTTTCGGCCAATCGGGCCGTGACCTGATCGAGTCGTGCAAAAAACGCCGTCTCGTCCGCGTCCGCGACCGTCTGCATCCCCACGCACACCCCATAGGCCGCCGCAATGCCGATAGCCGGCGCCCCGCGAACGCGCAACGAACGGATCGCCTCCCAAACGGCCTCCAGGTCGCGGCACTCGATCTCGGTGAATTCG
>Ga0209342_10005303_pt1 | contig 13239 bp, 11 predicted proteins | sample RifCSP16_2_FD_184023 | JGI IMG/M metagenome (GOLD analysis project Ga0209342, IMG submission 184023) | Soil microbial communities from Rifle, Colorado - Rifle CSP2_sed 16_2 (SPAdes) (version 2) | ecosystem: Environmental > Terrestrial > Deep subsurface > Rock core/Sediment | place: Rifle... | reverse complement strand
CGGGGGTCGTGGGATCGTGAATGGAGAAGAAGACTTCCAGCAGGTCGCGATAGGAGATCTGCCGGGGGTCGAAGCGGATCTGGACCACTTCGGCGTGGCCGGTTCGGCCGCCGCACACTTGCTCATAGGAGGGATTGGCCATCCCCCCGCCGGCGTATCCCACCTCCACCTGCTGTACCCCGACCAACTCATCGAACACGGGCTCCAGGCACCAGAAGCACCCACCCCCCAGGGTGGCTAACTCGGTGGCCTGATCCAACTCACGGAACGAACGATCTGCGTCGCGCATTACCGGCACCTCCTCTGGCTATCTGACCGTTACTCCTGCAGCAATTGCCTCAGGGTGGCTTCATCAAACGGATCGTCGCCGCGCTCCAGGGTCTCCACCCATTCTCGGCGAGACGGCGCGTATTGGGCATAGGCCGACGGGTTGTTGACTTCCAGCCGCGCCAGGAAGTTCTCGAACTCGATCGCCGCCTCCTGCGGCCGGCCGAGCAGGGCCAATGTCAGACCGCGGCTGTCGTTGCTGTTTCCAGAATCATCCAGGCCGACGGCCCGGTCGCAGTGCGGCAGCGCCTGCTGCGGTGAGCCGCTCAGGCCGAGGAACCAGCACAGAGCATTTTGCACACCCGCCGAGTCCGGGTCCGCCTGTTCTGCCCGCTCCAGCAATTCCAGCGCCTCGGGCAGGTGCGGCTGCCCCTGCCGGGCCAGCGTCAGGGCCAGGTTGAAAAGGGGGACGAGGTCGTCCGGACGATAGAACCGCGCCCGGCGCAGGTCCGCCTCTGCCCTTTCCAGGTCTCCCGACGATCCCCGCTCCAGGTAGGCCACACCGCGGTTGTTGAGCGCGGCGGTCTGGGCGGGCTGCAGTGCCAGCGCCTCAGAATAGTATGCAATCACTTCATTAAGATCGGCTTGCGGCTGCTGGCTCTCAACCAGCCCCAGGTAGTAATCCACGGCCGCCCGCGCCCCTGGATCGGAGGGCGGCGCAGCCAGAGCCCGGGTGAGCGCGGCATCGGCCGGATCCAGGCGGCCGGCCAGGAAATGCACCCGCCCCAAAACGTAGAGGGCCATCCAGCGCACTTCCTGTGGCAGGTCGGTGTTGATGGTGGCGCTCAACTGCTCCGGGCTCAGCACCAGCCAGCGGCGTTGGACATTGGGATTGGCCTCGGGCGCGCTGACCCAGGCGATCACCCGCCCGCTGTCGTACTCGCCCCACACCACCAGGGACGCCCCCCACCGCGCCCCCAGCTCGCGGGCGGCCTGCTCATCCGCAGCGGTCTGCTCGGCCGCGGCCACCCGCACCTCGGTCAGCCCCGCCGACTGGAACTCCTGCTCCAGCGCTTCCTCCAGGCGACCGGCGATGTTGTACCCGACCTGCGCCCCGGAGTAGTTGGCGAACTGGCTGATCAGCACCAGGGTCTCGCCCGGCTTCTGGGCAAGCTCAGGGGTGTCCCCTTCAGCCTGCCCCAGCAAGTCGGCCAGCCCGCGGCGCGCCTCCGGGAAGGCCGCCGCGGCCAGCAGCAGGGTGAGCAGCGCCGCCACAAACCAGCGCGTCCGAATCCGTCGAAGGGGCCGGGCACCGGCGGGCGGCCCGGCAGGCTGGACGACCTCCCGGGCGAGCCCGACCGTTGAATCCGGAGCCTGCGGCGGGAATCCGGCGGCCAGCAGCAGGGCATCTCGCTCAGCGGGCGAAAGCCTCAGTCGAGAAGAGATTTCGAGCACGTCCTCCCGGCGGCGGGGCCGCCGGGTGAGCCCCTCTCGCCAGCGGAACACCGTCTGCCGGCTTACCCCCAGTCGGCGGGCGAGCTCGGCATCGCTCACCCCGACCCGCAGGACGTATTCCGATAGTTGTTCGGAGAAGGATTTCATTGGACAGGGCCTGTTGCACGCAATGTAACACAGCTGGTTCTTGAAGTGAACCGGCCCGGCGAGAGGATAGCCATAGACCGATCAACACGCTGACCGAAGGAGGTCCCGATGTCCCCCACCCGTACTTCCCGCATTCGCCTTGCCTGCGCCGCCTTGCTGGCCCTGAGCGCTGCCGCCTGCGCCCAGCAGGATGCATCCATGGCCTACAGCCGCGCCGCCATCAACCGCGGCGCCATCGTGCCGGCCGAGTCGGTTCGGGTGCACGAGTATCTGAACTACTACGAACAGCGCTTTCCCGAATCCTCCACAGAGCCAATCGGCCTGGATCTGCGGCTGGGCAGCACCCAGATCCCGGCCGCCGGCGGCGAGATCTGGCTGCAGATCGGGCTGCAGGCTCGCCAAGCGGAGGGCGCCATCCGAACCCCGCTCAATCTGGCGCTGGTGCTGGATGTGAGCGGGTCCATGGATTCGCCCGACAAGATGCCCTACCTCCAGCAGTCGCTGATGGTCTTCCTGGCCTCGCTGCATCCGGAGGATCGGGTGGCGGTGGTCACCTACAGCGACCAGGCGGACCTGCTGTGGCCTTCACAGATCGTCGGCAGCGGAGATTGGATCCGCAGCACAGTGGAGAGCCTGCGTCCCGGCGGCAGCACCAACCTGCACGCCGGGCTGATGCTCGGCCTGCAGGAGGTCGAGCGCAACTTCGACATCCGCCGCAACAACCGGGTCATCCTGCTCACCGACGGCATCGCCAATGTCGGGGAGACTGATCCAGAGCAGATCGCCCGGCAGGCGCTGGCCTTCAACCAGCGCGGGATCTACCTCTCCACCGTCGGCCTCGGCCTGGATTTCAACGATGACCTGCTGAGCACGCTGGCCAGGCAGGGGCAGGGCGCTTACCACTTCGTCGATTCGGCCATGGAGATGGACAAGGTGTTCCGCCAGGAGGTAGAGGGGCTGGTCGAGCGGGTGGCCGAAGAGGTGCGGGTGGCCATTCAGCCCGAGCCGGGAGCTCGCCTGATGAGCGTGACCGGCTACCAGGGCACTCCCCCGGCCGACGGCGTCCAGGTGGTCCTGCAGGAGATGGGTGCCGGCGACAGCCAGGTGCTCATCGTGCGGCTGGAAGCTCTACCCGGTCAGGTCGGCCGCCGGCCGCTGGCGGTTGTGACCCTCAGCTACCTGGATGTCTTCGCCCAGCGCTCGCGGGAGGTCGCTCAACCGGTGACGATCCAGGTTTCAGAGATCTCCTTCTACGACCCGCTGGCCGACGTGGAAATCCGCCGCAACGCCGCCGTGGTGCGCTCGGCGGAGGCCCTGATCGCCATCGATGGGCTGTTCAATCGGGCTCGCTACCTGGAAGCCTGGCAGCTGGCCTACCAGATGGAGCGCGAGCTGCGGGCTGTGGCGGCGATCTCGGGAGACCAGCAGATGGTGGAAGAGGCTGATCTGTTCGCCCGCTACCAGGTGACGCTGGCCGCGGCGCTGGGCTACGACCCGGTGGCCCCGCAGCCGACCACGTTTCCAGCCGAGGGGGACCAGCCGCAGCGTTGGGGCGCTCCCCTCGTGCCCATCCTGCCGACCGTCGAGTTGGACGGCTAGGTCTCGGTGATCCAGTCCGCCAACTCATCGGCCAGGCGGGGGCCGACATCAGGGAGGTCGCGCAGTGCCTGGCGGCCTCCCTGCGCGTAGACCTGATCGAGCCCCTCCGGCCAATCGTCCACCGTCCAGGCCGCCTTGCGGTAGGCCCAGATGCGGTGGTTGGCCGCCTGCTCCAGCTCCAGATCGTGGGTCCGCAGGAACAGGCGCTCGGCCAGCCGCTTGTTGATCCCCAGCGGGCCGGCCGGGATATAGCGCGGCATACGGTCGCGCAGTCCGTACTTCTCGCACAGCTCCCGAACCGTGCGTCCCAGCTCGGAGGTATAGCCACGCGGCGGTCCGTAGTCGGGCTTGGTGCCCGGTTCCCAGCGGTAGAGCTGCCGCCAGCGGGGAAGTTGGGAGGGGTCCAGCCGCTCCAGCGCACCCAGCGTGCGCTCGGCCTGCGGACCCTCCATGGTCAGCCCGCCGGCCAGGACGAACGAGCCGCCGTGATCGCGGGTGGCCTGCACGGTCTGCTCGAGATGCTGGCGGTCGTCCCCGGCCCCGGGGATGATCGGCATCAACGAGGTGCCGACCAGGATGCCGGCCTGCGCCAACTGCTGCATGGCCTGCAGCCGGCGGCGCAGCCCAGGGCTGCGCGGCTCGAAGGCCAGCTTGAGCTCCTGATCGAGGTTGCTGATGCTGTAGACCACCCCCACCCAGGCGGATTGATTGATCTGGCGCAGCAGGTCGAGATCGCGGGTCAGGAGCGGTGAGCGCTCCACGACAAACAGAGGGAAACCCAGCTCGAGCACCACCTCGAGCATGGCGCGGGACAGGCCGTAGCGGTCTTCGGCCGGCTGCTGCCAGTCGCCGCAGGCGATGACGTCGGGCTGCACCCGGGACAGTTCGCGCCGCAGCAACTCGGCTGCATTGAGCTTGACCTGGATCAGGGTGTCGAAGGAGTCGGGATCGCGCTTGCCCAGGTAGCGGCCGCCGCGCAGGTAGCAGAACTCGCAGCCGCTGCGGCAGCCGATGTAAGGATGGGCGCTGTAGCGGTCCCAAAACCAGGGGCCGTCGGTGTGTTTGTGGACGTTGAGGATGCGCCGGGGTCGGTACTCCTGGAACTCAAGGCTCACCGCGGCCCCCGAAAAACGGCCCGCCGGCGGGGAAGCCTGGGCTTCCGCCGGCGGGTTGCCAGGATAGCGAGCGAAGGTGGCCCCTGCTTGGAGCTAGATCTTGACGATGCAGTCCACCGGGCAGACCGACACACACTGCGGCGAATCGTGGTGCCCCACGCACTCGACGCAGGTCTCGGTATTGATCACGTAGACCGGATCGCCCTCGCTGATCGATTGGGTCGGGCACTCCGGCTCGCACGCGCCACACAGAATGCATTCTTCGGTAATGGTCATTGCCATGGCATGCACCTCGATTGGCGGCTGAGTATGTTGCCATGGCGAGACTAGAACACGGCTGCGGAATGGGGAAGAGACGAATCTAACCGGTTTTCCATGCCGATGTCACCCTTGCGCCCCCTTCCCTACTTCGGCGGCAGGCTCAGGGCAGAATCGAGGCCTCGCCGGACCCAGGCCTGCAGGTCCGCCAGTTGGGCCCGGATCCTGTCGGCCGGGTTCTCGTGTAGGCCATCGGTCCTCAGCGCCGCTCCTGCATGAGGGCCATGGTATTGCCCTGCCCATCATGGAAGAAGGCCATCCACAGCTCGTGATCCGGCATCTTGGCGATCAGGTGAGGCTTGCCGATGAACTCGACCGAGCGGCGACCCAGCTCGGCAAACGCGGCCTCCAGATCATCCACCTTGAAGTACAGCACCGAACTGTGGTTCTGGAATTCCGGCGACTCCGGGACCTCTACCAGCAGTCGAACTCCCCCGCAGTCGAAGAACGCCAGCGGAGGAAATTGATACAAGAAAGGCAGCCCCAGCGTATCCCGATAGAACTCCACTGCCCGTTCGAAGTCTCTGACCGGGACCGCGATCTGGCCCAGGGTACCCAGCCGCAGATCGACTTCCGTATCCATGCTGGCCCTCCTTTGGCACGGCAATCTGGCGAGGGCCTATTCTAAACGAGGGCCGGCCTGGCAGAGCCAGGCCGGCCACCACTTCCCGCGTCGCCCAGCTTCAGCTGGTTGAGGCGCCCGCGTGCCCGGCCAGGGAGAGCTTGAAGTCCAACGACTTCCCGGCCACCCGCAGCAGCTGCACCGGGGTGAGGGCGTCGTCCGGCAGGGTGGCCGCTTCCCATTGCACATGCAGCCTGTTCTGCCGTTCCACCGGGAGCTGACCGTGCAGCAGATTGCGCAGATTGCCGGTCAGGCGGGCCGCAATGTCTTGGACCTGATCCGCCGGGCAGCGCAGCAGTGCCACCGCGAATCTTCCACCGCGGTAGCGGCAGACCACATCCGAGGGGCGCACATCGGCGAGGATCTGCAGGGCCAATTGCCGCAGCAGTTCATCCGCCGGCGGGTCCCCCTGCTCCCGCCGGATCTCCGCCAACCCCTTGACGCCGATCATCAGGCAGGTGACCGGGGTGGCCTTCCGCAGCAGACGACCGTTGCGCAGCTCCAGCGCGTGCAGCCAGTACTCCGGGGTGTACAGGCCGGTGAGCCGGTCGCGGACATTCAATCCCGCCCGCAATCCGCTGCGCTCTCCGGCGGCGCGCTTGCTCTTCAGCAAGCGGGCCTCGCGCTCTTCGTCCCCGTTGTACCAGTAGAGCAGCAGGACGAAGGCCACCACGAAGCTGGCGCCGGTCAGCGAAAGCCAGACCAGCAGCCGGGCCCCGCGCTCGACGGGCAGGAACGGAAGCAGGATCAGTCCCAGCGTGGCCGCGATCGCCGCGCCGTAGTAGGAGCGGCGCAGCAAGTTCTCCAGAAAATCGGAGGATCGCTGGCTGCGCCGCGTGCGTGTTGCCTGCATGGTTCGCTCCTCACCGCCGGTCCGCCTGAGCCGCTTCCCCGCGACTACCACGCTGGATGTGTGGAACAGCACGCCAAAGACCAGGATACCACTGAGAATCGACAGCAAGTCAAGGGTCAGGACCATACTCCGCTCCAACTCATTTGGCGGGCAGCGAGAAGAAGAAGGTGCTGCCCACCCCCAGCTGGCTGTGCACGCCGATCTTTCCCCCATGGGCCTCGATGATGCGCTTGCACAAATACAGGCCCAGCCCGGTGCTGCCGGGCAGCGCCGGCCGGGCTCCATTGCCGGGTCGGTGTTTCTCGAACACCGCCGGCTCCAGCTCGGCTGAAATTCCCGGTCCCTGGTCGATCACCTGGACGATCAATTCCTGCTCTTCAGCGTGGGAGGTGACCAGCACCGGGCTGCCCGAGGCCGAGATCTGGATGGCGTTCTCCAGCAGGTTGACCAGCACCTGCTTCAGCCGTCCGGCGTTGGCCCGGATCGAGTGGGGCGGGTGGGAAGGCGCGTAGGCCAGCTTTACTGCGCGTTCGTCCGCCATCTCCTTCAGCGCTTTCACGGCCTGGTCGATCACGCTTCCGATGTCGACCTCTTCCATGTTCAGCCGCACCGTGCCGGATTCGAACTCCAGCGTTTCGATGAGCTGGTTTACCAGGGCGGTCATGTGGCGGGCCTCGCTCAGCGACCGCTCCAACAGTTCCTGCCGCCTGTCCGGATCGGACACCTTGCCGCCCTGCAGCAGCTCCAGAAACCCGGAGAGGCTGTGCAGCGGGTTGCGCAGACTGTGCGAGACCCCGCCGACGAATTCCTCCTTCGAACGCAGGACCCGCTGCTCGGAGCGTTCCGCCTCCCTCAGGCCGGTGACGTCTCGAGCGATGCTCCCGGCGACCGCGCCGGTGCCCGCTTCGAGGGGAAAGTAGCTCATCTGAATCACGCGCCGTTCGCCGTCCGCCCGGACGATCTCGTGCTCGAAGATCTGCGACATCCAATCCGCCCGCTCGCCGCGCAGGAAGGCATCGATCATCGACTTATTGCGGACGTAGCTGTGCACTGACCGGACTTCCGGCGGGAAGGAGCGAAAGACCACATCCGACAGGGGCTCTCCCAGCACCTGGTCCCGCGGCATCCCGGTGATCCGCTCCTGGCCCGGGCTCCACTCCAGGATGCGGCCCCGGTCGTCGATGAGCACGATGCCATCCTGCGAATTGCGCAGGATCGCAGTGAAGAGCCCCTCCTGCGGGAGGAGCTGCTCCCCCAATGCTTCCAGACTGGCTTCAAGCATCACTGCTCCCCTTGCGTGCCGCGCCCCACCCAACCGGTGAGGCGGGACCACAGAAATGCTGCGATACGAGCTTAGTGGAGACCCCGGGCCTCGTCATGAGGCCGTGGTCACGATTCGCGCCGTGACTTTGGCCTCACGGGTGACCGGGAAGCTGGCCAGCCGGGTTCCGAAAAACGGGTGCGATCGGAGCGATGTACGGCGGCGCGGCCCATAGGCGGGGTCATCCCGTCATGCTCTGGGTAGGGTGGAAGTCATGGGTGGGCGCGTGACCGCCGGGACGTGACAACCCAGGCCGACCTCGCTATGCTGGTTCGCAACTGCCCCGCCACCGGGCGGTCGGCACGTCTGGAGGAGTGAGGAGCGAGCGCGATGAAACTAGAGCAAATTGTCCACCGGATGGCCACGGATGAGGGCTTTGCCTCGGCGGTCCGCAAGGACCTGGAAGGGACCCTGGCGCGGGAGGGGATCCATCTGCGGCCGGAAGAGATCTCAGCCTTGAAATCCACTCTCTCCGGAGCAGATGAGGCGCGAGATCTGATCAGCGGCCTTCTGGATCCTGTCATCTGGCATTCGCCGCAATTTGATCCACGGACCTCCTGAGGCCCTCGAAGACCGGCTCTTCGAACAGATCGAACAAGCCTGGGAGGCGGCGGGCGCATGGCCGGAGTTTGTCGCGGCCATGCGCCAGTCCTTGCTGGCGGACCCCCACGGCGCGCCTGCGAGCAGGGCTCAGCGGCCGCCCTGGCTGCGGCTTCCGCTGCTTTGTTGCCAGGCCGCCGGAGGCGACCCCGGGCTGGCCGAGCCGGCTGCGGCCGCCTGGGTGCTGCTGTACGCCGCCGCCCATCTCCTGGACAGCACCCAGGACGGCGATCCACCCGAGGCCTGGTGGGAGCCGCTTGGGCCAGGGCCGGCCAGCAACGTCGCCACCGGTTTGATCGCTACCTCCGCCCTGCTGCTGGGGTCCGGTCCGCGCCCCGCACGATCTCGTCTGACCCAGGACTTCTTTCAGACCGTGCTGCAGATGAGCAGCGCACAGCACTTCGACCTGACCGTCCCCACCCCTTCCTTGGACGACTGCTGGCGTATGGCGGAGGCCAAATCCGGTGCCTTCTTCGGCCTGGCCTGCCGCGCCGGAGCCCGCGCGGCGGGCATTGACGAGGCGCTGGTCTCACACTACAGTAGTTATGGAGCGAGTCTGGGGCTTCTGCTCCAGATAGGCGACGACTTGAGCGATCTGGCCGCGGTCGGAGTCGATGCTGCCGGCCGAGCCGGTCACGGCCGGATGACACTTCCCATCGCTTACTTCCTGTCCGTTGCGTCGGCCGACGCCGTATGCGAGCTGAACTCGGTCGGGGCTGACCCGGGCGGATTGCTTCGGCCGGACAGGGGAGTGGTTGAAATACTGCGTGAATCCGGCACCGGGTTGTATTTGACGGCTAAGGTGCACGAACTCCGTCAGCGCGGTGCCTGCGCGCTTCGCCGCGCGGCGAAGCCATCGCCCGCATTGGAACAACTGCTGGAGATGCTGGAATCCTTCCCACCTGCCGTCTAGCCCCCGACCGGCCGTGATGGCAAGCTCCCCCCTGCTGCGAATTCGAGTTGCGTCGCCTTTCGCCCTGGCGCTGGCCGCCCTTGGCCTGCTGATCTACGCAGCGGCCCTGAAGATTCGACTTCCCCACGATGGACTGGATTGGAGCCCCATCACCGGTGAAGTCTTTGAGGTGGATCAAGGTGGGCCGGCTGCCGGCGCCCTCGCGGTGGGGGAACACATCATCTCCCTGAACGGCGTCCCAGCAGCCCAGGCGGCGCATCTCTACGCCGGTTTCCAGGCCGGGGATCGGTTGGATTTGCTCGTACGCAGTCCACAAGGGGTTCGAGCGGTCTCCGTGCAGATGCAGGCAGCCTCACCGCTGCGGGTCGCCCAGCGGCTGGCCCCCTTGCTCGTGGCGCTCGCCTTCCTGGTCATCGGCTCGTTGGTGCTGGGTTTCGGGGGCACCAACCTGCAGGCCAGATTGTTCTTTCTCTTCGCCCTGCTGGGCGGCAGCGTCCTGGCCAGCGGCTCCCTCTCCACCAGTGGACCGCTGTGGACCTCGGCGCTGTTTAACATCCTGCTGGGTCTAGCGGGCCCGGTCTCAGTCCACTTGCACCTGCATTTCCCTGAAGACCGCGGGGCAGCGCGCCGCCGATGGCCTCTGACCCTGCTCTACGCCGGGGCCGTACTGCTGAGCCTCCCCTTTGTCGTCGCGGGCCGCTCGGCCATCCAGGCCAGCGCGCTGAATGCGACCTTCTTCGCTGTGGGCAGGTTGTTCCTGGGGTTGAACCTGCTGCTGGCAGTGCTCCTGCTGGTTCAGTCCTATCGTCGGGCCGGCTCAGTCCAGGCGCGCCAGAAGATCCGGCTGGTGGCGCTGGGCGGCAGCCTGGCCTTCCTCCTGCTGATCGCGTTGATCGTGGGGCCGGAGGTGCTGATCCTGCACGCCTTCGTCCCCTACGAAGTGGGACTCTTCTTCCTGATCATTCTGCCGCTGGCCTACGGCTATGCCATCCAACGGCACCGCCTGATCCAGTTGGAGGATTTTGTCAGCCGCGGCGCAGCCTACACCCTGGTCTTCGTTGCGCTGGTGGGGATCTACCTGATTCTGGCCAGCCTGTTCAGCCGGACGCTTCCGAGCCGGTGGCTGCAGCAGCCGGTGGTCAACATGTTGCAGGTCCTGATCCTGGCCGGCTCGGCGGTACCGATCTACCGCAGAATCCAGAGCCTGGTGGACTGGGTGTTCTATGGGGGCTGGTACGACTACCGGTCGGCCGTCGAGCGCATCACCGCCGGTCTGGGAGGACTCAAGGATGCCGAAGCGCTCGCCGAACGAATCACCGAGCGCCTCCGATCGGTCCTGCGCCTGGATGGCGCCCACCTGTTCGTCCTCTTCCAGGGGGACGCCCTCGCTCTCCAGCCCGCCAGGGATGGAAGGTCCGGACCGTTGCCCGACCCGCTGCCGGCGTTTCCGGCACAGGGCTTCCTGGCCGAATACCTGCGCCAGCAGCCGGACCCGGTCACCATCGAGGAAGCGCGCACGAACCTGTCGGAGGCCCCCCTGACCAAAGCCGAACGGGGAACGCTGGATTTTCTCCGCCAGAGTCTGTTGGTTCCCGTCACCGACTCCAAGCAGCTGTTGGGGCTGCTGGCCCTGGGCCAGCGCCGGGGAGGCGAGCGCTTCAGCGCCGAAGACCACGGCATCTTGCGGATCGTGGCCCGGCACGCCGCCGCCGCCATTGAGAACATCCAATTGCTGCGCGAATTGAGAATGCACGCGGCCGAGGTGGAGAAACTGCACCGGCAGCTGCTGCATGCGCGGGAAGACGAGCGTAAGCTGCTGGCCCGCGATCTGCACGACGAGGCCATCCAGGCCCTGGTGGGTCTGAACTACCGGCTGGCTCAGATGGATAACAGCGCCGCCGGCGACCTGCAGGCGGAGGTCCGCCAGATCGTCGAGGACCTGCGCGGCATGATCCGCACCCTGCGCCCTCCGGCGCTGGACAACTTCGGGCTGGTCACGGCGATCCGCAGCCATGTGCGCGAGCTGGGCGAGGCCGGGGCCGAGACCCTGCGCATCGATTTGCGGGTGGAGGGAGACGCGGAGCGCTGGCTGCCGGAGGACATCCAATTGTGCCTGTACCGGGTGATGCAGGAAGCCCTGGTCAATGTGGAAAAGCACGCCTCCGCCCGGCGGGTGCAGGTCATCCTGGATATCCAGCCCAAGGAAGTCACGCTGGAGATCCGCGACGACGGCCGCGGCTTCCGCCTGCCACAACATCTGGGGAGCCTGCTCGAGCAAGACCACTTCGGGCTGGTCGGCCTGCGGGAGCGGCTGGAGCTGGTGCGCGGGAGTCTGCAGATCTTCTCGTCCCCGGGCGAGGGCACCCGGCTGGCCGCCAGGGTGCCGCTGCCGGAGAAGGGCCAGGATGCCTGACCCCGCCCGGCCCACGGCCATCACGGTGGTGATTGCGGACGACCACCCCATCGTACGGGATGGCATCCGGCAGGAATTGGCCAAACACCCCGATCTGCTGCTCAGGGGGGAAGCCACCAGCGGTGACGAGGCGCTCCAGCTGACCCGCGACCTGCGGCCGGACGTCCTGCTGTTGGACATCAACATGCCCGGGCTGCGCGCCCCGCAGGTGGCCCGGGCGGTGGCCGCCCTGGATCACCCTCCCAGGATCCTGGTGCTGAGCGCCTACGGAGAGGTGGAGATCGTGCTGGAGATGGTGAAGGCCGGGGTGACGGGTTACCTGCTCAAGGATGAGGATCCCTCCCGCATCGTCGAAGGAATCCGGGCAGTGGCGACCGGGGAAACCTGGCTGAGCGAGGCGGTATCCCGCAGGATCGCCGAGGGCACCATCCGGTCCATACGCGGCGAGCAGCCGGGGCTCACCCGGCGCGAGCTGGAGGTCCTGATTCTGATGACCCAGGGCTTGAGCAACGAGGAGGTCGCCGACCGGCTGGCCCTCTCGGAGGGGACGATCAAGAACCACGTCAGCAACATCTACGTCAAACTGGGGGTGCACTCGCGGGCCGAAGCGGTGGCCTGGGCCTGGCGGCACGGCCTGGGCGGCAACACGTTGGAGCCGCCCGAGAGCGACCGCTCGAGCTGATCAGAAGTCCAGCAGGTCGGTGATCGCCCCGGCGATGTCTTCCGGGCCGGGGAGCACCGCCATGAGCAACTCGGTGCTGTAGGGAACCGGACAGTCGGCGGCGGCCAGGCGGCGCGGAGGAGCATCCAGGCTCTCGAAGGCCTGGCTGGCCACGCTGGCCAGGATCTCGGCCCCGAACCCGCCGGTCCAGGTGTCCTCGTGCACCACCAGACAGCGGCCGGTTGCCCGCACCGAGGCCAGCACCCGCTCCTGATCCCAGGGGATGAGTGTGCGCAGGTCCAGCACTTCCACCCGTCCCGGGAAGCGGGCGGCAGCCTCCAGGCTGGTGTACACCATGGCCCCCCAGGTGACGAGCGTCAACCCGGTCCCGGCGGTCAGGACCGCGGCCTCGCCAAAGGGCAAGCTGTAGGTCGGACCCGGATCCGGCCGGCGGGCCCGCGGGGCATCCAGCAGAGCCCGGTGCTCCAGAAAGAAAGTGGGGTCTTCTCCGCGCAGAGCCGTTCGCAGCAGCCCGGCCGCATCGGCTGCGTTGGAGGGAAAGGCCAGACGCCACCCCAACAGCCGGGCGAAGCTGGCCTCATCGCTCAGCGAGTGCCAGGGATCGCCCACCTTCTTCCCGTGGCCGACCGGGATGCGGACCACCATGGGCGCCGCGAATTTCCCGGCGGTGCGCCAGCGCACCCACCCGCCGTCCCGCAGTTGTTCGTAGGCCGGATCGGCGTACTTGCGGAACTGGATCTCCGGCAACGGCAGCAAGCCGGCATAGGCCATGCCCAAGGCTCGGCCGATGATCCCCTCCTCGGAGAGGGAGGTGTCGAACACCCGGGCGGTGCCGAACTTGCTCTGCAGCCCCAGAGTGGCGCCGTGCACCCCGCCCTTCGCCCCCACGTCCTCGCCAAATAACAGCGCCCGCGGGTTGGCCTCCAACTCCTGC
>Ga0209342_10005301_pt1 | contig 13239 bp, 8 predicted proteins | sample RifCSP16_2_FD_184023 | JGI IMG/M metagenome (GOLD analysis project Ga0209342, IMG submission 184023) | Soil microbial communities from Rifle, Colorado - Rifle CSP2_sed 16_2 (SPAdes) (version 2) | ecosystem: Environmental > Terrestrial > Deep subsurface > Rock core/Sediment | place: Rifle... | reverse complement strand
GGAGACGGTTTTCCTTGTTCAACCAGCTTACTGATAAAATAAACTATCACGACCTGGAAAAACGTCTCCTGGCGTATTGGGACGGGAACGGCATTTTTGAAAAGAGCGTGTCGCTCCGCGCAGGAAGGCCTCAGTTCACATTCTATGAAGGTCCGCCGACAGCCAACGGCCGGCCGGGGATCCATCATGTCATGGCGAGAACGCTCAAGGACATGATCTGCCGGTACAAGACGATGCAGGGATTCCAGGTGCCGCGCAAAGCGGGTTGGGATACCCACGGTTTGCCGGTCGAGATCGAAGTTGAAAAAATGCTGGGGCTTAAACATAAGGACGAGATTGTTGAGTACGGCATCGCCCGCTTCAATGAGGAATGCCGAAAATCGGTCTGGAAGTACAAGACCGAATGGGAAGAGATGACGCGCCTGATGGGCTATTGGGTGGATCTTGCTCATCCGTATGTGACGTTTGAGAACAATTACATTGAATCCATCTGGTGGGCACTGAAGCAGTACTTTGATAAAAATATGATCTATCGGGGATACAAGATTCAACCGTATTGCCCCCGGTGCGAAACGCCTCTCTCCTCCCATGAAGTGTCGCTCGGTTACAAAGATGTCAAAGATCCCTCTATTTATATCAAGCTCAAGGTGAAAGGGGAAGAAAACACCTACTTCCTGGTTTGGACCACCACTCCGTGGACACTTATCTCGAATGTGGCCCTCGCGGTCCATCCGGATGTTGACTATGTCAAAGCGGATCTCAAAGGAGAGCATCTGATTCTTGCCGAAGCGAGACTCTCTGTTCTTGGCGAAGGATACAACGTGTCGGCGCGATTCAAAGGGAAAGAACTTGTTGGGAAGGAATACGAACGGATGTACTCCTATCATCCGGTGAAGGAAAAAGGATGGTATGTCGTTGGGACGGACTTTGTTACAACGGAGGACGGCTCAGGCATAGTCCACATGGCACCCGCTTATGGTGAAGATGATTATCAGGCAGGGAAAAAGTTCGGCCTTCCGACCATTCACCCCGTCAACAAATCGGGAGAGTTCGGCCCGGAGGTGACCGACTTTGCGGGCAAGTTCGTCAAAGATGCGGACGCAGACATCATCACGAATCTGAAACAACGCGGCATCCTCTTTAAGAAAGAACAATACCTCCACAGTTATCCCCATTGCTGGCGCTGTACATCGCCCCTTCTTTATTATGCAAGGGAGTCCTGGTACATCAAGACAACTGCGTACGCCGGGCGGATGGTCGAATTGAACAAAACCATCAACTGGATCCCCAAGGAAGTAGGAGAGGGGCGGTTCGGCAACTGGCTCGAGGAAAACAAGGACTGGGCGCTCTCGAGAGACAGGTTCTGGGGTACGCCTCTTCCCATCTGGATTTGCGAGAAATGCGGAAAACAGCGGTGTGTGGGGAGCATTGAAGACCTGAGGAAGGGTCGAAATGTGCCGGATCCGCTGGACCTGCACAAACCGTTTGTCGATGAAGTGACCTTCGCTTGTGAATCATGCAAAGGAACCATGAAGCGGACTCCCGAGCTTATCGATGCGTGGTTCGATTCCGGCTCCATGCCGTTCGCTCAATGGCACTATCCTTTTGAGAACAAGGATGTCTTCGAAAAATCTTATCCAGCCGACTATATTTGCGAGGGAATTGACCAAACGAGAGGATGGTTCTATACGCTCCATTCCATCGGGACATTCCTGTTCGATAGGCCGGCCTACAAGAATGTCCTTGTGAATGAGCTTATTTTGGACAAGCAGGGACAGAAAATGTCCAAGTCCAAGAAGAACACCGTGGATCCCTTCACCCTTATCAAGAAGTACGGTGCGGATGCAACCCGCTGGTATCTGATTGCCAACAGCCCGGTATGGCGGCCGACCCTCTTTGACGAGGAAGGTGTCGCCGATGTCCAGCGGCGTTTCTTCAGCACACTCGTCAATACGTACGCATTCTTCACCCTGTACGCGAATGTCGACAAGTTTGTCTTCGAAGAACCACCTATCGACGTGAAGGAACGTCCGGAAATCGACCGGTGGATTCTCTCCGAGATGAATTCGTTGCTGATTCGGTACCGCCAATGGATGGATGAATATGATGTAACCCGCGCGGCCAGGGCTGTAAGCGACTTCACAATGGATCAATTGTCGAACTGGTATGTTCGGCGCAACAGAAGGAGATTCTGGAAGAGTGAAAAAGGAAGGGACAAGACGGCCGCGTATCAGACCTTATACGAGTGCCTCGTCGTGGTCTGCAAGTTGACCGCACCCTTTGCGCCTTTCCTCGCCGACGAGATTTTCCGTAACCTGAATCTTGTGACGAAAAAGGAAGCTGTGGACTCGGTTCACCTTTCCATGTTCCCTGAACCGAACAAGGGGTTGATCGATCTTGAGCTTGAGCGGAGGATGGAGCAGGCGATCAAGATTGTGAGCCTTGTCAGGGCTATGCGCATGAAGGCGAACCTGAAGGTCCGTCAACCGCTGAAGAAACTCATCATCCCCGTTTCCAGCGATCAGGAAAAAAATCTTATCGCGCAAATGCAGGATGTCATTCTCGAAGAGATCAATGTCAAGGACATCGAATATGTCACGGAAGATTCCGGCGTTGTCAAGCGCAAAGCGAAGCCGAATTTTAAAACCCTCGGGCCCAGATTCGGCAAGACCGTCCAGGTCGTAGCGGCGAGGATACGTTCGATGACGGCCGCCGAAGTGAGCCGGCTCCTGTCGGAAGGCTCCTTATCTTTTTCGGCGGACGGGTCTGAATACGTTGTCTCGGTCGAGGATGTGGAGATTCTTCACGAGGATGTCAAGGGATGGTTGGTCGAATCCGACGGGCCTGTGACTGTGGCATTGGATACGGAATTGACTCAGGATCTTGTTGACGAGGGCTTTGCGAGGGAATTCGTGAATCGGGTTCAGAATCGTCGTAAGGATTCGGGCCTTGAAGTGACAGATCGAATCCGGCTCTACGTCCGGGCGTCACAAAAGCTTGCGCGGGCGCTGGAGAAGCAGGCATCGTACGTGAAGCAGGAAACCTTGGCGGTTGAATTGCGTTTAATGAAAGAGGATGATCGCTCTTCCGTTGAATTGCATCAGGAGGATGTGAACGGAGAATCTGTTGAGATCGGTTTGGAAAAGGCGAATTAATTTTGTAGTTTCTGCGGGAATTTCTTGGCATATTTGAGGACGGAAGCTTTTTGTGTTTAAGGAGAAACAAATGGCAAAGAAAGCGGTGAAAAAACCGAAGAAGGTTGTGGCCAAGGTGAGGAAACCCGCTGTAGTCAAAACACGGCTGGTACAGGTGAAGGCGAAGCCCGCCCCCGAAAAAGCGCCTGTACGACCGAAGGGATACAGCAAATCTGAACTTGAGCGCTTCCGCACGATCATCATGGAAAAGCGGAAGGAGATTCTTGAAGAACTCGAAACCCTGAAGTCGAGCATGATGGATTCAACGACGGGCGAGTATACCTCTGAGAATTCGGCCTATTCCTTGCACATGGAACAGGGAACCGACACCATGGAACGGGAGAAGACGTTCCTGTTTGCCTCGCGGGAAGGGAAGTTTCTCAATTACCTGGATGATGCATTGAAGAGAATTGAGAAGGGGGATTACGGATTCTGCACTGATTGTGGAAAGTTGATTGAAAAAGAGCGCCTGGAAGCTGTCCCTCACGCCCAACTGTGTGTTGAATGCAAGACGAAAAGAGGAAAGTAGCCCGTCGATCCGTCTGTTCCTGATTGACCCCGGCCCGAACCCATGCGGATTCTCTACGTTACCGGCGCAATTGTGGTTGCAGACCAGATTGCGAAACTCCTTGTTAAGGGGTTCTCGATTCCGTTTCTCGATTTCTACCATCCCGGCGTGCCGCTTGGCAGCAGCACGGCGGTGTTCGGTGATTTCGTGCGCCTGACGTTTATTGAGAATCCCGGGATGGCGTTTGGCATTGACCTCGGGGGCAAGTTGTTTCTCACGATCTTCTCCCTTTTTGCGAGCGTTGGTATCTTTGTCTACCTTTTCCGGATCAAGGAAGAGGCCTTTGTCATTCGCCTTTCTCTTGCCATGATCCTCGGCGGTGCAATCGGCAACCTGATCGACCGGGTGTTCTATGGGGTTATTTTTGGCGAGGCTCCGCTTTTCCACGGAAAAGTGGTCGACTATGTCGACATCGATTTCTTCAATATTGACTTCCTCGGTTTCCACATCAGCCGGTGGCCCGTGTTCAACGTCGCCGATGCAGCCGTTTCGCTGGGCGTCATCGTTCTGCTCATTTTCCATCGAAAATTCTCGAGGGAAGATGAACCCGCAGTTTCTCTTATTGGATCTGCGACCACCACGGGCGAGACGGGCGGAATGAAGGACGGGGCAGCCAACATCGATGCCGGTACGAGCCAATCCACCCAATCCCAATCCTGACGAGGCTGCAGGTTCCCCGGCCCCCCGGGCCGCAACACTTCGCCTTGTCGTTCCCGCAAAGCAATCCAAAGTACGTCTCGATGTCTACCTGACCCACCAGGTCCAGAATGCCACGCGTAACAAGGTGCAGCAGGCAATTCACGATGGCCTCGTTCTCGTCAATGGCAGTCCCGTCAAGCCCAGCCATTTGATCTCGCCGGGCGAAGTCATTGATATCACCCTCCCAAAACCCCCGCCGTCAGAAGCGGTTGCCGAAGATATTCCGCTCGACATCATCTATGAAGATGACGAATTGCTCATTGTGAACAAGCCGGCCGGAATGGTGACCCACCCTGCGTACGCCAATTACTCCGGGACCCTCGTGAATGCGTTGCTTCATCATTCCCGCTCCCTTTCGGAAGTCAATTCCGCCCAGCGTCCCGGCATCGTGCATCGGCTCGACAAGGACACGAGCGGATTGATGGTGGTTGCCAAAACCGATCATGCTCACCATATTCTTGCGCGCCAATTTTCCAAACGAACGATCGACAGGGAATATTGGGCGGTGATCTGGGGTGTGTTGAAGAAAAAAAAGGGGGTGATCGAGGCGAGCTTGGGCAGAAGCAAAAAGGATCGAAAAAAAGTAACTGTGACTGCCGAAGGAAAACATGCTGTGACGGAATATGAAGTCCTCGAGTCGTTCGGTTATCTGTCGCTTGTTCGACTGAAACTCAAAACCGGGAGAACGCATCAGATCAGAGTCCACCTCGCGCACATCGGTCATCCGGTCTTTGGAGATCCCACCTATGGTGGAAGATCGGAAACCTGGGGAGGGCCCACAGGGAAAAAATCCCGGGAGGCTGCACGTTTTCTCGAGATTATCCATCGGCAGGCACTGCACGCCAAGACGTTGGGATTCATCCACCCTTCGACGAACAAGATCGTCAAATTCGATTCCGAGCTACCAGATGATATGAAGCAACTGCTGGAGGAATTGGCGGCGGGCAAGTGAACTTTCAGGATTTGTGAGTTGTTCCAAAGTCGTTCACTCGATCTTCAGTTCCACAAGGGACTGGCACAGAATCTCCCCCTTTTGTAAAGGGGGACGGAAGGGGGATTTGGTTCGCGAATCGGACGACAATTGAATCAATCTTCTGAGGATGGAACCCAAATCCCCCGTACCCCCTTTTTCAAAGGGGGAGGCTTCGTTTGAGAATAAAGCCAATGAAATTTGTATTTCTCGTAGTGATAATGTCATCCATTTCGTTTGCCCCGAAAGGAAATCCCATGGCCCAGGAAAAAGCCACTTTGGGAGCAGGTTGTTTCTGGTGTGTTGAAGCAGTTTTCGAAAGAATCCCTGGCGTACAGTCTGTCGTTGCAGGATATGCAGGCGGGTCGAAACCGAATCCGACGTACGAAGAGGTTTGCAGCGGAACCACGGGCCATGCCGAAGTCGCGCAAATTACGTTCGATTCTTCGGTCGTCAGTTTCGAAAAGATCCTCGAGGTCTATTGGAAAGCGCATGATCCCACGACCATGAATCGACAAGGCGGCGACGTTGGGACACAATACCGATCGGTGATCTTCTATGAGGGGGAAAAGCAAAAGGGGGCGGCCGAGCGTTCAAAGAAGGAAGCTCAGAAGCTGTTTGATGATCCCATCGTTACAGAGATTCAGCCGCTCAAAGATTTCTACAAAGCTGAAAACTACCACCAGGATTACTACAAGAACAATCCAAACGCCCCGTACTGCACCTTCGTTATCCGACCAAAGCTGAAGAAGCTGAGGCTTGAATAGGGAGGTCGGCGTTAACGCAAACCTCACGACTCATTAATCCCGCGATCCGTTGAAACGGACGGCTCCTGACCTGTGACGCGACTCTCAATCCCGCAAGGCTGGATTGAGAATCACCCGTGCCGCCCTTACCGTCGGATTTATCCGATGGCGTTGCCAACCGATGGCGAAGGATCCGTTGTCAGAGGAGGTAGGTTTGCCGATCAGAGCTACTTGGGCGTTGAGAATTGAGCATTGAATATTGGAGGGTGTTTGAGATTTGAATCAAGAAACAATATTCAATGTCCAATGTTCAATATTCAATGTTCAATGTAGAAGTGTGTGCCTAAAAAGACGGGAACCACCTCATGGCCCAGAGGAAATCGCCATAAGGTGGTCCGTTGTTGGTAGGAAATCTGCTTCTAGTCTTTCCCGCGTTTTCTCGTGCTGCTCTGCGGCGGCCTCGCTGAAGGCGTGCTCTCCCGCTTTGGTGCCGGCCTCACCGCTGATTCCCTTCGCTGCGGTGTCTGTTCATTGCGCGGACGCTGAGGCTGAACATTCCGGAACTCTTCGCGCCTGTCTGGAACAACTCTGCGTTGAGTCGGAGGTGCCTGCTCCCTGCGAGTATTCGTTCGGTTCTGCTCTTGCGTTTGCTGCTCCCGCCGCTGCTGCGTGGCATCGTTTCTTCCGCGGTTGTCGGGAATAGTCTGCCCGGTTCCTTCCCGCTGCACCGGCCGTTCCTCGTTTTCTTTTCGTTGAATCGATTCAGTACCGCGATTGCGCTCGATTCGATTCACATCCAGGCTCAGCCGGCGGTCGGCTTTACGGGCCTCGATTTTCTCTTCGCGTTGTTCCATGTCGGAACGGGAGGGGCGATACACCTCGATCCGCTCACGTTCTCCATCGCGCACAATCCCTTCACGACGTTCGCGTGTCTCGCCCACTTCCGTCCTTTGAATTCTGAGATTGCCTCGGCGCTCGATGAGTTCCCTGTCGATCCCCCGATTCACAATCCGATCCCGGTCAACTTCGTATCCCACAGCACCGCGCGTGGTCCGGATCAGCCTTCTTGAATAGCTCTCATCCAATACATAACTGTTGATGCGTGTCGAACCGAAATGCCGGTACCGCACAAAGTTCCAGTACCCATGGTGAGCATGCCATCGGGTGGTAAAGCGAATCCCGACTGAGATGCTGAAGCTCGCGTACGGGGGCAAAGGAGCCCATCCGATGTAGTCGTCATCGTATCTCCACTCGACCCACGCGGGACCCCACACATCGTCTGGAACCCAGATCCACCCGTGGTAATCATCGAGATACCAGCGGCCATAATGAAACACGGCCCATCCGAACGGCTCGTAGGACATCCAATACCATCCGTAGTCCGTCCATGCCCATCGCCCGTGAAGATACGGCCGCCATCCGGCCCTGACGCGAAGGGGCCGCCACGCGTAGAATCCAGGCTCGACTTCAATCCACTCGCCGTGCGAACGGAGTGATTGATAAAAGAACCCGGCATGGCCGACGCGGAAGCCGACTGAAAATGATTGTGTGTGCGCCTGAAGTTCCGTCTCCGAAAGCTGAAACGCGGGTAGAACTGCAAGGCATCCGAGAATGATCAATAAGCGCTTCATTGCGAAATCTCCTGAGTATCCATAACCTGCGAAAAGAGGGTCAATTGCCGTGCCAGGGGCCATTTTGCCCTAATTTGACCGTTTTCCTGCGGCCGTATTTCGGTTTTGTAGCGAGAACTCGCCAGTGAGTGTTGGTAACTGGACAGGTGCGCGTAACGTTTGCGACGGGGGAACGCTGCTTTCTTTGAGTTCTTTGCGCGCCCCCCAGGGATTCTTCGAGGCGGGGAGGCCTCCTTTGCGAACTCCCCGCCTGCCAAATGAGAATCTCAGAGGCGGCAGATGCGGTTAAGTTTTGACCGCAAAGGACGCGGAGAAGGCGCCAAGGGCGCAAAGGGGAAGCCAATATTGCTTCCCTATGCAAAAATCTCGACTTTGAAATTTGATAACAACCAAGGAAATGTGCCCATGCCCGCATTAGAGACTTTCGACTGGTTCAAGAACGAGATATGGCCCAAGGCGAACGACGAGATGAAGAAGTTCCTTCAAGAACGACGGGAATACCTTCTTCAGATCAGAAATGAGAACGAACGCCGTCGTTTGATCGAGGAGGTGATGGCAGAAGTCAAAGGTGCGATGAAAAAGCAGAAGAATTGACCCACGAACTTCTCGGTCAAAATTTCAACGCAGAGGAAGTTGATCTTACGACTTTGCGTTATGAATCAACAACTAAGGTCAATCATGATTCGATCCCGATTCCTGTTTCTTGTCCTTCTCTTCTTTGTTTCATTCTCCCCCGCCCAATGGACCTCTTTGGGCAATCTTGATTCGAGCAGGGTGGAGGGAAATGCCCTTCTGGTCTTCTCCAGCGATCGAATACTCGCAATTCGGGTGCTCGCTTCCGATCTCGTCCAGGTTCGTTTGTCGAGGATGGGGGAACCGGAAACGACTGCTTCACCTGCCGTCATCAAGTCGATATGGCCGTCGGTGCTGTTCGCCGTCGACAATTCATCTTCCTTCCTTGACATCAAAATGGAAAAAGGAACTGTCCGGGTTGCGAAAAATCCCATTCGCGTTTCTTTCCACAATCAATCGGGAGCAGTCATCAATCGCGACGACGAGAAGGGAATGGCCTGGGATGGAAAAGAAGTGAAGGTGTGGAAGAGCATGCCCCCGGGAGAGAATTACTACGGTTTCGGCGAGAAATCAGGAAGGTTGAACAAGCGGGATGAGCATCTCACAATGTGGAATACCGATATCCCCGCCTACAAAGCGGACACCGATCCTCTGTATGAATCGGTTCCATTTTTCTACGGCATCCGGAACGGCAAGGCATACGGAATTTTCTTCGACAATTCGTACCGCACTTCCTTCGACATGGGGAAGGAATCCGATACTCGCTATTCCTTTGGAGCCTCCGGTGGAGAGATGAACTACTACTTCTTCTTTGGCCCATCCCCCAGAGACATTCTTTCGCGATTCACGGAACTTGTGGGACGCATGCCGCTTCCTCCACTTTGGTCCCTTGGATACCAGCAATGCCGATGGAGCTACACCCCCGAGAAAAGAGTTCGTGAAATCGCAAAGAATTTTCGCGATCGAAAAATTCCGGCCGATGTCATCTATCTCGACATCGACTACATGGATGGGTATCGTATTTTTACATGGAACAAGGAACGGTTTCCCGATCCCGCCGGGATGATCAAGGATCTTTCAAAGGACGGATTCAGGATTGCGGTGATCGTCGATCCGGGAATAAAGTACGACTCCACATACAGCGCCTTCCGTTCGGGAATGGCGGGCGACCATTTTCTCAAATATCCCGATGGGAGATTGTTCATCGGAAAAGTGTGGCCGGGGGAATGCGCATTTCCGGATTTTTCGAGTTCTCCGGCGCGTTCATGGTGGGGAGCGCAATTCAAGATCCTTACCGATGCCGGTGTCCGCGGATGGTGGAACGACATGAATGAACCTTCCGTCTTCGATGTGCCGACAAAGACCGTTGATCTGTCGGTGATCCACGATGACGAAGGGAAGAAAACCACTCATGAAAAGAACCACAACACGTACGGGATGCTGATGACGCAGGCAACGTACGAAGGCGTGCGCCGTTTGGTTCCCAATGAGCGTCCGTTTGTGCTCACGCGGGCTTCTTACGCCGGAGGCCAGCGTTATTCTGCCGCCTGGACGGGGGACAATATTGCATCGTGGGAGCACCTTCAGATGGCAGTTCCAATGTGCCTTAATCTCAGCATTTCAGGACAGCCGTTTGTGGGGAGCGACATAGGCGGATTTATCGGCTATCCCTCGGGTGAACTCTTTGCGAGATGGCTCCAGCTTGGGGTCTTCACCCCCCTGATGCGTGCCCATTCCGTTATCAACGAACGAAATAAAGAACCGTGGGAATTCGGTCCGGAATTCGAGGCGGTGAATAGAGCGACCATCGAGCTCCGATATCGCCTTCTTCCATATATTTATTCTGTCATGGTGCAGGCATCACAAACAGGAATCCCTGCAATGCGTCCCATGGCGTTCGAATATTTCGAAGATCCTGAATATTCATGGAATGAAACGGAATTCATGTTCGGAGATCAACTTCTTGTCGCACCTGTGCTCTGGGAAGGAACGACAACACGTTCTCTCAGGCTTCCTGACGGCGCATGGTACGATTTTTGGACAGGGAAGAAGTATGAGGGAAAATCAAGGGTAACTGTCGATGCCCCGTTGGACAGGATTCCGCTCTTTGTGAGGGGAGGATCGGTAATCCCCATGCAGCCCGTCGTGCAATACGTGGGCGAGAAGCCTGCAAACCCGCTTGTGTTCGCGGCGTTTCCCGGGGAGCAGACGACCTCTCTTTATTATGAAGACGATGGGATTTCGTTCGCGTATGAGAAGGGGGGATACCTGCGGAGGTCAATCGTTCAGAAGATGGTGAACGGCCGGCGTGAAGTTGTCCTTGGAAAAGCGGAAGGCATGTTCCAGTCCGGCCAACGATACGTCATCGTAAGGATGATCGATGTTCCAGTTCGACCCACTTCCATTATGAAAGGGTCTTCAAAGCTTGCTTTGATTTTGAAGGACGATCTCGGTAAAAAAGAAGGATGGTATTATGATGAAGCGAACCGCGAGGTTCTCGTTTCCTTCCCCGACTCCCGATCGGAGATCATTCTCTCTCTTCGCTAGTCTCCGCACTTGTGCCTCCCCGGTGGTCTCCGTGACAAAAATCTCTAGCCACGGAGTCCACGGAGAAGGCATTGAGGGCACGCACGTGAGGGATTCTTTGGAATAAGCAGACTTTTTGCTATATTTTTGGTATGGAACACAAGGAATTGCTCCTCGTTTTGGATTTTGGCGGACAATACACACAGCTCATAGCACGCCGCATCAGGGAATTGGGAGTCTACTCCGAGATTCATCCTTTTAACGTTTCCGTCGAAAAAATCCGACAGCTCAACCCCCGCGGTATCATTCTCTCCGGAAGTCCTCACAGCGTCTACGATAAGAACGCGCCCCATTCGTCGGATCATATCTATGAACTGGGAGTGCCTATCCTTGGCATCTGCTATGGTCTGCAGCTCATTGCTCATCAACTCGGCGGTAAAGTCGATGCCTCGGCCCGGCGGGAATATGGCAAAGCCGAGCTTCTCATCGATCGTCGCGACGATCTCTTCGCCGGCCTCGACGGGTCGACGACAGTGTGGATGAGCCACGGTGACGCACTCAAGAAGCTTCCCCCGGGATTCGAGCCGATCGCACACACCTCGAATGCCCCGATCTGTGCCATTCGGAATCCGGAAAAGAAAATCTTTGGAGTGCAATTCCATCCGGAGGTCGTGCATACGCCCAAAGGGAAGGCGATACTCTCGAATTTTGTTTTTCAGGTGTGCGAAGCCAAGGGGGATTGGACGCCGTCGGCCTTTGTTGAACGGGAGGTCGAGGAGATCCGGAACAAGGTGGGGAAATCACGGGTTCTCTGTGCGTTGAGCGGCGGCGTGGATTCGACCGTCGCAGCGGTGCTTATTCACAAAGCGATAGGGAACCAGCTTCATTGCATTCACATCAATAACGGTTTGATGAGGAAGAATGAGAGTGAAGTAGTCGTCGAGGCATTTCGGAAGAGATTCAAAATCGGACTGACCTACGTTGACGCGTCAAAAACATTTCTCGGACGACTGAAGGGGGTGACTGACCCTGAAAAAAAACGCAAGATCATTGGAAAGACCTTCATCGACGTTTTTGAGAAGCATGCCAGGAAACTCGAACGGGAATCGGAGTCGTCACACCACGGGACCTTCAAGTTTCTTGCCCAAGGAACGCTCTATCCCGATGTCATCGAGTCGGTTTCGTTCAAAGGGCCTTCGGTGACGATTAAAACACATCATAATGTTGGCGGCCTTCCGAAAAAAATGCACTTCAAGCTCATTGAACCGTTCCGGGAGTTGTTCAAAGATGAGGTTCGGGAGGTGGGGCGGATGTTGGGATTGCCCGAAGAACTGATTGGCCGTCATCCCTTCCCGGGACCGGGACTTGCAGTCCGGCTCCTCGGACCTGTTCAGAAGCAAAAGCTCGATCTGCTACGGGAAGCCGACGAGATTTTTATAGAAGAAATCAGGAAGGCCGGGCTCTACAATGATGTGTGGCAAGCTTTCGCAGTTCTTCTTCCAATACGGTCCGTGGGAGTGATGGGCGACGGCCGAACTTACGAGTCAACGGTGGCTCTTCGCGCCGTTACCAGTGTCGATGGGATGACCGCCGATTGGGCGAAAATCCCGCAGGATGTCCTGGTAGCTGCCTCCAACAGAATCATCAATGAACTCAGGGGAATTAATCGGGTTGTGTATGACATCAGCTCCAAGCCTCCCGCCACCATCGAGTGGGAATAACGAAGCAATCCGAACATCCAATCCAGCCTCATGATTGAACTCCAGAAGGTTACAAAGAAATTCGGCAGCTTTGCCGCAGTGGATGATTTGTCGTTGATCGTGAAACCGGGAGAGTTCTTCGGTTTTCTCGGGCCCAATGGTGCCGGGAAAACCACAACGATCAAGATGATTGCCGGCCTGTTCACCCCAACGAGCGGAAAAATCCTCATCAACAGCTTCGATACCGTCACTCAACCCATTGAAGCGAAACGCGACCTCGCGTACGTTCCCGACCAGCCGTTCTTGTACGAGAAACTGACCGGCCGTGAGTTTCTTTTTTTTGTTGGAGGATTGTTCAAACTTGAGAAGAAGAAGCTATCCGAGAAGATCGATTCGTTGATCGATCATTTCGAAATTGGGGATTGGGTGGACAAACGGACAGAAGACTATTCCCAGGGAATGAGGCAGCGAATCACAATCGCTGCGGCGCTTGTGCATGATCCCAGGGTTGTCGTTATCGATGAGCCCATGATCGGGCTCGACCCGCGAAGTGCAAAGATCGTGAAAGAGACTCTCAAGAAGAAAACTCAGGAAGGTATTGTCGTGTTCATGTCCACCCACAGTCTTCAGGT
>Ga0209342_10005299_pt1 | contig 13242 bp, 10 predicted proteins | sample RifCSP16_2_FD_184023 | JGI IMG/M metagenome (GOLD analysis project Ga0209342, IMG submission 184023) | Soil microbial communities from Rifle, Colorado - Rifle CSP2_sed 16_2 (SPAdes) (version 2) | ecosystem: Environmental > Terrestrial > Deep subsurface > Rock core/Sediment | place: Rifle... | reverse complement strand
AGTAGAGGACCTTGATCACCCATTAATAAAGTTCTTTACAAAAAATTACCTCGTTATTATTTTCCATTAAAATCATTTTTACAATGCGGCCTGTGTAAGGGCTCCGCGGGCGTCCGCACAGTCTCGTTTGATATCGTTTCTGGGAGGTCCCTGAATGCTTAAGGAATACAAAGCTGATCAAATACGGAATGTCGCCATCATAGGCCACGGCGGAACCGGAAAATCTACCCTTCTCGACGCAATGCTTCTTGCGGTAGGAAAAATCGATAAGATTGGAAACCCCAATCAGGGAACGCTCACGTCCGATTACGATGAGGATGAAAAAAAGAGGATGATGTCCATCAGGAGCGCCATGGGTTTCGTTGAGCTGGACGGCGTCAAAATAAACATACTGGACACGCCCGGTACGGCGGACTTCATCGGCGAGGCCCGGGCTGCCATACAGGCGGCGGAAGCCGTGATACTGGTGGTCGATTCCGTTGACGGCGTCCAGATCGAGACGGAGAAGGCGTGGCGATACCTGAACGAGAATAATATACCCCGCATCATTTTTGTGAACAAGATGGACAAGGAACGCGCAAGCTATTCCAAGGTCATGGAAAATATCAAGGTAAGCCTGAAGGCCACTATTGCGCCCCTGTGCATTCCGAGCGGCGAGGGAGAAAAATTCAGCGGCGTTATTGACCTCTGCCAGATGAAGCTTCAGATGTCAAAAGCGGGCGGCAAGGACGTCACGGTCGCCGATATCCCGGCCGACATGAAATCGAAAACAGACGCCGAGCGTAACAAGCTGGTTGAGGTCGCCGCGGAAGGGGACGACAAGCTCATCGAGAAATTTCTTGAAGGCGGAAATCTGACTGACGATGAAATAAAACTCGGGCTGCAGGTCCAGCTCGCGAACGCGAAGCTTGCTCCCGTGACATGCGGTTCATCGCTTTCCGCTATAGGCGTGAAAAACCTTTTGAATGTAATAAAGGATTTCGCCCCGGCGCCGAAAATGGGCAAGGAATATATCGGCCATGAGGCCGACCACGCTTCCAAGGAAGTTAAAATCAAATCGGGCGAGAGCTCCCTGGTTGCCGTGGTCTGGAAAACCTACATAGACCAGTACGCCGGCCGCTTCAACTACCTGAAAGTAATTTCCGGAACCATGCTTCCGGACACGGAAGTATACAACGCGAACAAGAAATACAAGGAGCGGACCTCCAAGATCTATGCGATGACCGGGAACAAGCAGGAAGAAATGCCCCGGCTGAACGCCGGCGATATCGGCGTTGTGGTGAAGCTGGATAAAACCTCAACCTGTGACACCCTGTGCGACGCCAAGAAGTCGGTGGTGCTGCCGCTCATCAAGCTTCCCAATCCCGTCTTTTCATACGCGGTCGAGATGATCAACAAGGCCGACGTGGACAAGGTGGGCCAGTTCTTCAACAAGGTCACGGAGGAAAACCCGACCCTGACGTACACCCATAACGCGGAGACGGCCGAGTCGGTGCTCTCGGGCATGGGCGAGATCCAGCTGGGCATTGTACTCAACGCCCTGAAAGAGAAGAACAAGATTGAGGTGACAACCAGGGAACCCCGCGTTCCATACCGGGAAACCATAACCAAGAAAGCGGAGTCCAACTACCGGCACAAGAAGCAGTCGGGCGGCCACGGCCAGTTCGGAGAGGTGTATATCCGCTTGGCTCCGCGGCCCCGCGGTTCAGGATTCGAATTCAAGGAAACTATATTCGGCGGCTCCATACCGAAGCAGTATATTCCCGGCGTTGAAAAAGGCACCGTCGAAGCGCTTGAGGAAGGGGTGCTCGGCAAATTCCCTGTCGTGGACGTCGAGGTCGAGCTGTATGACGGCAAGTACCATGACGTGGACTCATCGGAATTGTCGTTTAAAATCGCCTCGCGCACGGCATTTAAAATGGGCATGGAAAAGGCGGGGCCGCAGCTTCTGGAGCCGGTCATGGACGTGTATATCTACGTGGACAAGGAGTTCATGGGCGATATCCTGAGCGACGTCACGAGCCGCCGGGGCAAGGTGCTCGGCATGGAAAGCGCGGACGAGACCGGCGGGAGCGTGTCCGTGATACGGGCGCAGATTCCGCTGGCGGAAATGCTCCGCTACACCATCGACCTTCGCGGGATGACCAGCGGCAAGGCCACGTTTGAAATGAAGTTCTCCCACTACGATCCCATATCGGGCCGCGAGGCCGATAATGTCCTCGCAGCCAGGAAGAAGCTGCTCGAGGAACTTGCCAACAAGTAGATTGCAACCGCGCCGCTGCCGCAGGCGGCGGCGCGGCCAATTTGAAACATCCGTAAACAAAGAACCCGATTTCATGTAACATTTATCGGCGAAGGCAGTCAGGTATATCGAGGGACGAAAATGTTGCCGTTACGGAAAATATTATTATAATAATTAATACCTAGTGCAGTGACCGTATAAATTTTAATTGAATATTTGGCTGGTAATTAATTAATAATTATACGGCCACAGTACTAGTATGACATGAAATCACCAGAACAGGAACGAGCATGAACCGGCAGGCCGAGATACAAATAACTCTTACCGTCGTCATTTCATTTTTTATCCATATGATACTCATGGTCAGCGTTATCGTTCCCCATATACACGATTTGTGGGGTTCTCATAAGGTTTTGAATGACATATTCGGTGAGGAGGGGATCGGCCGCGATATTATCGTCAATATCAATCAGGACGATAAGCAGGTCGTCACGCCGGAGACCCTGCTGTCCGACAGGGATTCCGGCGCGAAGGGATATATAACGCGAAAGGGCGGCAACCGCTGGCTCAACAATTCGCTTGATTTCAAGGTCCTCAAGGGATCACAGGGCAAGGAAAAGGGCGAGAGGGCTTCAGTTTCAAGATCAGACCGTGAAAAGCTTCTGCTTTTAGACAATTCCGAGATGGTTATGGTCATCGAGCGGAACGACAGCGCCGATGAGACCCTGATCCCGGACAAGAATGATGTCAGCCGCGAGAACGCCATTTTTTATTCAAGCGACGGACGCTTCTCTTTTAATACCGTTAAATTCAAGGACTTCAAGTATTTCAAGAACATGAAGGACAAAATCGCGTCGAACTGGTATCCGCCGCTTATGGCCAACGCGATAATCCAGGGCTATAATCCCCTCACCGGCAGCTACACGCCGGGAATCACCCGCATCATGGCCATCCCGAGCCAGGAAGTGAAAATCGTGTTCGTTCTGAACAAGGGCGGCGATATCATTCATATTGAGATTCTGGACTCCCTGGGGAGCAAACCGCTCAATGAGTCCTGCTATGACGCAATTCGGTTGTCGAAGGGCTTCGGCCCGGTGCCCAAAGACCAGCTGAAGGGCGACGTACTGGTGATTCCGTTTATTTTCGGGTATTATGTGTATTAGATCATTGCCATAACTTAAATACGCTAATTTGGCAATATTGTGGTGAAGGCTTTTTTTTGATGTCTCAAGAATCGGGAAGAATTAATAAATTTTTATGGAGGTAACCATGACTAAAAAAATTTTCGCAATCGCAATGGCTTTATCTTTAATAAGCGCTGTTGCGTTCGCCCAGGGTAAAGGGCCGCGCGGCGGGGACCGTAAAGGAATGATGGGTGACAAGAGGGGATGCCCAATGATGCAGGAATGCAAGATGATGGGTATGATGGGTATGATGGACATAGATAATCTCAAACAGCAGCTCAAGCTGACGGACGAGCAGGTGAACAAAATAAACGCGCTGCATCTGGATCATAAAAAAGTGATGCTCAAGTACAAGGAAGAGCTGGCTCCCCAAGGGATCAAGCTCCAGAGGCTTCTCCTTGAAGATGCGGTAAACCTGGAGGAAGTGAAGGCGCTTATCATGGACATCGCCAAGACCCAGGGCGAGATGCATGTTGAAAAGGTAAAATACAGATTGGATGTGGAACAGATACTCACTCCCGAGCAGCGCGTTAAATTTAAAACAATGCGCGGGCACAAAGGCCAGATGAAAATGGATGAAAAAATGAAAATGGGCGGAAAAATGAAAATGAAAAAATAGATATTTATTTTGCCCCGCCGCCTGCGGCGGCGGGGCAGCTATTCATTTTTATCCCGCCGCCTTCGGCGCGGGATACAGCGCGATAATTATTCCTTATCCACCAGTTCCTTCAGGGTGAGGTTTCCGATCACCTTCCTTCTGTTCGCCGCTATCTGGTTGAACAATTTTACCAGAAAAATCCTGAATGACGACTTTCCTGCCGGCACGGGCATGTCAAGGCTGACATTTAGAATGACGTCAATCACCTTGTTCATGCTGATATTGTCCGAGCTGTTTGCCGGCATGTAGTTGCCGTCGCCGTCCTGTTTGATCAGATTCTCATCCACGAAGAGCCGGAGGTACGGATCAATTTCTTTTGGACCGCCTGCGACGGATCTGTGAAGTTCTTTCATGGAGCTGGCGCCGTTGCCGCTTTCGAATTCCTGATATATGTGTTTGATCAATGCGATACCGTAATATGCATGAAGTTCCTCCCTGCCCTGGAAGGATTTTTTCAGACTGTGGTAGGTTTCGGGGTGCATCAGCGTGTACGCTATTTCGGCTCCGTAGAGGGTGATAAGCGACGAGGCGTACACCATCAGAAGAAATAGCGGGATCGCCGCCAGGGCGCCGTACACGGCAAAGGTTCCCTGCGCGAACGCCTTGACATACACGATAAACAACAATATGAAAATGACCCACACGGCTCCGGTAAAGGAAGCGCCGAGCGCCGCGGGTTTGAAGGGCACCCGCGTGTTGGGCAGGGTAATGTATGTCAGAAGGAACAGGAGCCATATGAAGGCGAACGGCGCCAGGAAGTTTATGAGGGTATAACCGAATTTCTTACCTTTCATAATTGTCTCCCATTTGATGCCCCTGTCCTTTGAGACCATGATGGTGCCCGCGTCGCCGATGGCCCAAACCCGGCCGTCCCTGTACAGGAGTGAGTTTACCCGCAGGGTGGGCAGTTCTTTGATCTCCCAGCTCTCGCCGCCATTACCGGTGCGGATGACGGTCCCATCGTCACCGCCCACGATGCCTTCATCCGGGTTGAAGAACAGGACCGAGTAATAACTGTGCTCCTTGAATTTTTTCGGTGTCCATTTTTTGCCGTCGTCATCCGAGAAAAGGAGCATCCCGTCGCCTCCCAGGAGCCAGATCTTGTTCTCGTTCACGAAAAAGGCATTGTTGATGTTTACGAAGCGGTTCAGGCGTTTGGCCGCGACAACAAGCTGAATTTTCCATTTCATGCCGCCGTCCACAGTTCGCAGTATGATCCCCCGGCTCCCGGTAATGATACCCTGTTCCTTGTAAAAGGCTATAGCGGAGAAGTTCGGTTGGTCCTGGTATTCTTCCACTCTCCAGCTTTCCCCGCCGTCGTTAGTCGTCAAAATAAATCCGCTTTCAGCGGCGATGAATCCTCTTGTTTCGTTAAGCATGCGGATGGCATTGAAATTGAATGTGCCGAATTTCCTGATCTGCCAGCCGGTCCCGCCGTTGACGGTGGAAAGAATGATGCCGTTGGTGCCTGCTATCCAGCCTTTTCTGCCGATGAACTCTATGCTCCGGAACCTGACTTTTTTCAATTCCAGGGGCTCAACCCGGCCTTCCTTCTCGGTAAATGTCCTGTCGCCGGATTCATATGAGTATATTTTCTGATTGTCGAAATCGATTTTACCGCTCTCGGCATTCAAGACCCTGAAAGCTATTGTGCCGGTGTCCGTGTCCTGGATCCTCGATTGGTCCCCCACGACCCACAGGTGACGGTTATCGGTGACGGCGGCCGCGTTAAAATTGGGAGAGGAGAGTATCGTTGAGAGTTGCGTGGCGACCGTCATGCTTGCTGCGAGCATGATGGGACCCAGCGTCAGCGCCGCCCAGTAATAGACGACCTTGAGTATGATCGGCCGTCCCTGCTTGACTTTCCAGATGTCGTTCATCGACTTTTCCATAGTGCGGAGCATCGCCGTGGCCGAGAAAATCATGACCAGGGCGCTGATGCCGCCGATCTTGCCGGCGTTCTCGATAAGCCCCAGGATTGCGTCGAAGATGGGGTCGATATTGAGCTTGATATTATGTTCGGTCATGAAGAGGAGAATCCGGTCAAAGATCTCCTTCTTGTTCTGGCCTACTCCGTAGTAATATGAGTATATGGTAAGTCCCACGGTGAGGGCCGGTATCAGTGAGAGGATTATGGTATAGGTTATCGAAGACGCCTTGGTCATGCAGTCGTCCAGGAAGAATTTTCGGGTGGACACGATAAATTCCTTGGCGGCGTTGATGATCCTGTTCCATATACCGCCTGCTATTTCTTCGCCAAGGTAGATTTTTTTGGTTAATGTTTTCGCTGTGTTCACCGCGAATTGCAGCTTCTGCTGTAAGGCCTGTTTCCGGGACATAATTACGCTCCTTGGACGGCGCTGATGGGGATGTACTGCTAAACGTATAGGGGACTTGACGACGCAGGTCAATTATTATTTTAACGGTTCACGGCATATCCGTTACCCACCTATTTGTAATTGACAAAAAATATATAGTTCACTATGTTGCCAACACATTGCGCGCCAGGCGCTACAATAATAAAAAAAGGATGTGATTTAGATGACGAGTCCGTTAGAAGTCGATGTCAACGGAGATATTGAGAAAGCCTTTAAAAATCTGAAAAAAAAGATGGCCTTCGAGGGAATTTTCAAAGAGCTCAAACGACGTCGATACTACGAAAAGCCCAGCGAGGAAAAGAAGCGGAAGAAGGAAGAGGCGGAACGGCGGCGGCTAAAGAAGATACGTCGGATGTCCGTATCGCAGGGCAGGATTAAAAAGTCTCCGGCCAGAGGCGGAAAAGACTTTTCCCAGGAAAACAGCGGCCCCGAGGCTTAGGGAGTGTGCACTTATTCGGCAGATGAAAAATCCGGCATTGCCGGATTTTTTTGTCTGTATAATGCCATTACATGCAGGCACTATAACGTATGGACGCAAAAGTAACCTTCAGCCCCCTTGCAGACCGGTGCCGGCCGCGGACCATCGAGGAGTTCATCGGGCAGGAGCACCTTCTGTCCGAGCATAAAATCCTTAAAACGATCATCGACAAAGGTGCGGCCTTTTCCCTGATCCTGTGGGGTGAGCCGGGGTCCGGCAAGACGACCCTCGCGCGGCTCATAGCTTCGTACTGCAGCATGGATTCGTATTTCCTGAGCGCCATTTCCGCAGGCGTGGCCGACGTGCGCAAGGTCATCGACAAGGGAAAGCAGAACAGGGAGAAGGGCGTGCAGACCATGCTCTTCCTCGACGAGATACACCGCTTCAATAAGGCCCAACAGGATTCCGTTCTCGGCTCTGTCGAGTCCGGTGATATAATCCTCATCGGCGCCACCACGGAAAACCCGTCATTCAACGTGATCTCTCCGCTCCTGTCCAGGACCCGGGTCCTGAAGCTTTCGAGGCTTTCGGAGAAGAACCTTCTCGATATACTCGATCAGTCTCTGGAAAGGGACGAGATCCTGAAACAGGGTAAAGCGCGGTTCGATGATGACGCGGTCAAGGAAAAGCTCGTGGCGATTTCCAACGGCGACGCCCGGCGCATGTTGAATATTCTGGAAACGGCCTTTGCCCTGGCCCCGGACGGGCTCATCACCGGAGCTCACCTGGAAGAGGCCGTCCGCAACAGCATGCTCTACTATGACCGGGCGGGCGACAAGCACTATGACACCATATCGGCCTTCATCAAGTCACTCCGCGGCTCCGACCCGGACGCTGCGGTGTACTATCTCGCACGGATGATCCTTTCTGGCGAAGACCCGGTGTTCATAGCCCGCCGGATGGTGATATTCGCTTCAGAAGACATTGGGAACGCGGCTCCCAACGCGATCACCATGGCGGTATCGGCCATGACCGCTACCCAGAACATCGGTCTGCCTGAAGCCAGGATCATACTGTCGCAATGCGCCACCTTCCTCGCCTCCGCCCCGAAAAGCAACGCGTCGTATATGGCCATCGAAGGCGCTATGTCGTCCGCAAAGGATTCGAATTACGAGATACCGCTTCACATCCGAAACGCGCCGACGGACCTCATGAAGAAGCTTGGCTATCATAAGGGATACAAGTATCCGCACGATTACGAGCGCCATTTCGTCAAGGACCAGTATCTTCCCGACGAGATCAAAGGCGAAGTGTATTACAATCCGACGGAGGAGGGGAGCGAAAAAATGATCAAGGAAAGATTGAAGTCACTCTGGCCGGAGCGGTATAAATAACATGCCTGTGCAAACTTCACTGGTTCCGGCATATTTCATCAACAGCAATCGGGGGAGGATATGGCGACCAACAGCACGATAACCGGGATACTTGATTATATATTGAACCGCGCGTCCAGATACGAGCTTGAGCTGGTAAGCGAGGCACTGCGGAAGCGGATGGAACGCGAGTCTGGATCGGGGGCGAGGCTGGTCGATGTCCAGAACATAGCCCGGAGCATGGCGGAGGGCATTGAGAAGCAGATGAGCATAGGCGCGGGCAATGTTCACCAGATGTCGCGCAGGCTCGTGGCCGACATGATTCGGAAAGAGAAGCCCGATATCAGCGAGGCAGAGTTGCAGCAGCTGATCGAAATGTTCCTCCCTGACAAAGGAGCAGGGAGCGCGAACACCGGAGGAATTCCGAGGGACATGCTCCTGACCATGATAACGCAGTTCCTGGCTTACAGCACCGGAGAAATGAGTGAGGACGACAAGAAACAGTTTCCGGCAGGCTGGTACAACAAATATTGGGAAGCTTTCCCGGCAGATATTCAAAATCTGATCAGGGATTACATACACGGCAAGATAGGGAAAAACCAGCTCTGGAAGGGCATCAGGGAATCCCCGGCCATGATGAAATAGGGGGCGGGGGGCTTTGATATTATATTCGAGGTTTCTACCATGAGTTCCAATCGAGACAAACTGTTTGAAATTTTATACACCAAATCATTCATATACCGCGAAGACCCTCCGTTCACCCTGGTGTCCGGACGTCAGAGTTTTTATTATTTCGACTGCAAGGCCACGACCCTGGACGCCGAGGGAGTGTCCCTCATCGGCGAGGTCATGTTCGAGGCGATTGAGCCTCTTATCGGCCCGCTGGGCATTGACGGAATCGGCGGTCTCACGCTGGGAGCGGACCCGATTTCAATATCCGCGGCTATCGCGGCCCACCGGAGGGGGCGCAGCCTGAGCCCTCTCATCGTGCGGAAAGAGCCGAAGAAGCACGGCACGCAGAAATGGATCGAGGGCGACGCTGTCCGGGCAAAAAATGTGGTGGTAATCGATGACGTCATTACAACGGGAGGATCAACCGTTACCGCGATCGAGCGGATGCGCGAATCGGGACTTGCCATAGTAAAGGCCGCTGTCATCATCGACAGGGAGGAGGGCGGCAGGGAGAACATCGAAAAAACAGGCGTCGGGGTGATTTCCCTTTTTAAGCGTTCGGATTTTGACGCCCGGAGGTTGGGCGGTTAATGTTCCAACGAAGGCGGGGATGCGCATCCCCGCCTTCGTTGGAATGTCATTCAACGCTGCCAATGAACGTAACTTCGCAGTCGGCGTTGATGGTGATGGCGTAATCGGTATCTTCCGTAGAGAAGGTGGTGAACCTGATCCGGTAGATTGAATTTTCGTCAAGGGCTTTAAACGGTACGGTTTTGTTGGAGGCAATTACCAGTTCCTTCTCGCGGTTCCAGTCGGGATCAAAATTTCTGCCGATTTCCGCGTATAGGTATTTCATATCCCGGTATTTATATTTGGACATGTCGACGATCTTTTCTACTATGAAATAGGTCTTCTTGGTTTTTTTTGCTCCGGTTATGTCGGCCACGTATTCAGCTAAAATGTTGATGGATATCTCGTTGACCGGTTTTCCCAATTTGAAATATGCAATCAGGGTGTCGTACCGGTCAATCTGATCGACAGTGCGGACCGCTTCGCCTCCGGCTATGGATTTTACGTTGTTGTATTTGTATTTCAATATTACCGGGCCCGTGGCGCATGCCGGCATAAGTGTGGCAATCAGCAGAGCGATGAGCCGGGACGATACGGAAAAGTCAAAGGATGGTTTTCGAAACGGGCGCAGGATCATGGGTTTCATCATATCCGGAACTTGACAGAGTCAAGGACATTTTTATTTCCGGGGGTTATATTTGTTTAATATCCCAATAATCTGGAAAGAATCATTTTTTTTAGTTGATTTCAAAATATTCTTGCATTATGTCGTTATAATAACTTTTACAGTACATTAACTTTAGTTATTTACCTGGAAGAATCTATGTTCCTGAAATCCTTGGATTTGTTCGGCTTCAAGTCTTTTGCCGACAAGACCCAGATCAACTTTGAGCCGGGCATTACCGTCATCGTCGGACCCAACGGGTGCGGGAAGTCCAATGTCGTCGATGCCGTCAAGTGGGTCCTGGGCGAAAAGCAGGCGAAGAATATCCGCGGCGAAAAGATGGAGGACATCATCTTCGCCGGCACGGACCAGCGAAAGCAGCTGTCCCTGTCTGAAGTGTTTGTCACCATCGATAACACACGGCGGGTACTGGATTTTGATTCGGATTCGGTCACCGTCGGCAGGCGCATATTCCGGGACGGCGAGTCGGAATATCTCATAAACAAATCTCCGGTGAGGCTCAAGGACGTGGAGAAGCTCTTCATGGACACCGGCATCGGCAAAGCCTCATACTCCGTGATGGAGCAGGGAAAGATGGATCTCATACTGTCGACCAGGCCTGAGGACCGGCGGTACATCTTCGAGGAGGCCGCCGGCATATCCAAATACAAATTTCAGAAGAAAGAGTCCCTGAGGAAGCTCACCGAAACCAGCGACAACCTGGAGCGAATCAACGACATCATTAAGGAAATCGAGCGGGAGAAAGATTTAAAATCCAAGCAGGCTGAAACCACTAAAGTCTATATATCCCTGAAAAACGAGCTCTCGGACCTGGACATCAAGGTCAACATATTACGGTACCAGGATCTGGTGAAGAAGCAGAACAAAATACAGGATGAAATAGAAAAGCACAACATGGAGCGCGAGTCGATCTCGGCGCGGGTGTCGACGACGTCTGCGGACAATGAGAAGGATGAGAAGCACAAGAACGATCTGCAGCACCAGCTCTTCGAGCTGGAAAAGAGGCTTCATGCCTACCGCATACGCGTGGAGGACATCGACGTAAAGACCGAAAAAAACAAAAGCCTTATCGAGGAAGAGGAGAAGCTCAAGAAAGGGATTGAAGCCAAGATCGTCGAGCGGAACAAGAACCTGGACCGGCTGCTCGAGGAGAGGGCGAAAAGCGAACAATCCGGGGTCGAAATAGGCGGGAAGATCGAGGACGACAAGCAGAAGCTGGCGGCCTTTTTCGCGACGCGCAAGCGGAAGATCGATTCCATCCAATCATCGAGGGAATCAATCGAGGAGAAAAAGAGCGAGATCAAGGACACGGAACGGGCACTCAAGGAGCTCAGGGCCCTGCTCGAGGAAGTAATCCGGAAGCTGGTGGACGCCATCGAGAAGAGAAAAGCAGAACTTGAAGGATCGGAACATGAGCGGTCCGAGGTGAGGGTCAGAATCGATGAACGGATCAACGCCATCGAGGAAGCGCTCCGGAAAGCCGCCCGGGAAATCAGGGAAGGCACAATAGACGGCGCCCTTGCTGCACTCTCGGCCGTCGACATGGCCTCGCTGAAGAATGACATCATGAAATTCGAGAGTTACGAAGACGGATTCCGTTCGATCCTTTTCGACAAAACGGGCATCCACGCCGAAAAAGAGGGCCTGGACCGGAAGATCCGGGAGCGGATCGACAGCGTCGACCGCCTTCGGAACGATATCGCGGCCCTGGAGGCTCGCATCCAGCACGAGCAGATGGAGCTTGAAGACGTCAACCAGATGATAACGAGGATCGAGAAGGACCTGTCCCGGAACGAGAACGAGCGCGACTGGATCGAGAAGCATATCCAGTCGCTGGGAAACCAGATTATAGACTTCCATAAGCAGATCGAGAACTTCAGGGAGGAGATCGTACGGGCGGAGAACAAGATGCGATCCCTGTCGGAGGAAATCCGCGAATGGGACCAGCGCCTCATCGAGTTCAACGAGCGGAGCGAATCCCTCGTAAAGGAAATAGCGGAACTCACTGATAAGAGAGTGGGGATAGAGAACACGATACATGACCGGAAAAACGTGGCGCGGAAGGACGAAGAGGAGCTGAAGCGAATCGTTGAGAAGATCACCACTCTGGACAAATCGCAGGTGGAGATCGTTTTCAAGAAGAACAGCATCGAGGAACACCTCTGGATCGAGTATGAGAAAAAAATATCGGATGTTGAAAACACGGGAATCAGAGAATCACAGCTTGAATCCCTGATGGCCCGCAGCCAGGAGATCAAGAGGCAGATACAGGACCTCGGGCCCATCAATAATCTCGCCATTGAGGAATATAAGAATCTCAAGAAGCGATTCGAGTACTACATAAAGCAGAAAAAGGACATCGAGAAGGCGCGTGAGGACATCTATACCGTGATCGAGGACATCAACAGGACGTCCATTGAGATGTTCATGGATACGTTCAAGAGCATACAAAAGAATTTCTCGGACATATTCAGACAGCTCTTCGAGGGAGGCGACGCGGCGGTCGAGCTGGACGATACGGACAATGTCCTTGAATGCGGCATCGAGATCATGATACGGCCGCCCGGGAAGAAGCTGAAAAATATAAACCTGCTGTCTGGAGGCGAGCGGGCGCTCACCGCCATTGCGCTCCTGTTCGCAACATACATGGTGAAACCGTCGCCGTTTTGCTTTCTTGACGAAATCGACGCACCCCTGGACGAGCAGAACATCGGCAGGTTCGTCAGACTTTTAAAAGAGTTTTCCCGCGGGTCCCAGTTTATTATCGTTACCCATAATAAGAAGACCATGAGCATCGGCGAGACCCTCTATGGCGTTACCATGGAAGAACCGGGGGTGTCTAAGCTCGTATCCCTTAAAATGGACAGGATCGAGGGAGCCAATTGAAAAAAACTTGACATTTCATATATATTAATTTAAATTATTAATTGGATCGATATGTGTAGCTTGAAACGCTGCGTATAACGGTCATATGACCGCCCGGTCGTAACGTACTCAGGAAGCACAAAGGAGGGTGTAATATGAAGGTATCCATCGATGGAATCCTGGGATCAGCCAGGAAG
>Ga0209342_10005298_pt1 | contig 13243 bp, 11 predicted proteins | sample RifCSP16_2_FD_184023 | JGI IMG/M metagenome (GOLD analysis project Ga0209342, IMG submission 184023) | Soil microbial communities from Rifle, Colorado - Rifle CSP2_sed 16_2 (SPAdes) (version 2) | ecosystem: Environmental > Terrestrial > Deep subsurface > Rock core/Sediment | place: Rifle... | reverse complement strand
GCGCTCGCCTTCAGGCAATATCGCGAGCAACCCCAGAGCGCTTTAGAGTTTCAAACCAAACAGTTCAAAATCCCCGCGGATATAGCGGAGATCGGCTATCGCGCGTCTCTCAAGGTGATGGAGCCGCAGCTTAAAGTGCCGGATAATGCCGCGCTCGATCTGGCGTTGAAGGAAATCGCCGGGCGGATCGACAAGGCAAAAAAGATTACGGTGGCGGAATTGAATCTGGTGGATGATTCCATTCGCGCCGAACTGGTGAAGGAAGGGGTGTTCAAAGGGAGTCGGTAGCTCAAATTATTCACAGGTGACACCGATCAAGGGGCGAGCCCTCCGGAGCGAAGGCAATGGGCCTGTGCCTTGTAGCGGCGTGCAAGCCGTATTTATGAAACGGACGCCTGGAACAAATGCGAACACCGTGCCGAGCGCCAGAGACGCCATTGAAACGCCTCGGCTATGTGCCTTCGCTCCCCAGGCTCACCCCTTGATCGACACCGTGTCGTGGTTTTGCCTGGGACCATGAATAGTCCGGGCTATCGCGGCATGCCGCCGTTCGAGCCGCTGCCCGCCCACGGCGAATGGTTGCATGATTCCTTGCGGGCTTTGACTCGGAGAAAATCACGGAGGAGCTGGACGATGAAGGTCTTGATTACGGGCGGTATGGGTGTCAACGGCGCGGTGACGGCGCGCTTGATGGTGCAGGACGGGCTACGCCCCGTGCTGTTTGACAACCGCATGGACCTCGCTTTGATGGGCGATATCAAAGATCGGGTCGATCTGGTGGTGGGGGATGTTTGCGATCAAGCCGCTTTGGAGAGAATCGTCGATGAGTACAAAATTACCCATATCGCGCATCTCGCCGCGCTGATGCCGGAACCCGCGGAAGCCGATCCTCGGCTCGGCATCAAAGTCGGTGTCGACGGCACGGTGAATGTGCTCGAAGTTGCGCGCGCGAAGAACATCAAGCGCGTCGTGTTCACCAGCTCCAAAGCGGTTTACGGCGAAATCGCCGGCGAATATGCGCCGCCGGCTTGCAGGCCGATGCGCGAGGATTATCGAAAAATCCCCGCCGATTTATACGGCACGATCAAGGTCTGCTGCGAGGAGCTTGGCCGGTACTACCGTGAAACCTACGGTATCGAATTTATCGCCCTGCGCTTCGTGTCAATCTACGGCCCGGGAAAAGAAGCGCGTCACGGTCCGTTGTCGTTTTATGGCCAGCTGATCGAAAAAGCGCGGGAGGGCGCCAAATGGATCATTCCCCAGGGCGGCGACCAGCTCAACGACGCCGTGTACGTAGGGGACGTCGCGCGTTCGGTTTATCTTGCCCTGAAGGCGCCGTCGCCGGGCGAGTGGACCTTCAATATCGGGACAGGCAAGGCATGGACGCCGCGTGAGTTTTTAAATGCGGCGGCGAAATTGTTTCCCAATCATAAAATCGAGCTCGGTCCGGGGCCGAGTAAACTGGGCAGAAGCAAACAGAGCTACTGCGTCTTCGATATCTCGGCGGCGGCGAAGCACATCGGCTACGAGCCCGCTTACGACGTGGAGCGCGGCGTGCGCGACTACGTGGCGACGCTGGACCGGCTGGGGCGATAATGTACAAGTGACGATTACAAAACAACGGAGGAAAAAGTCGTGGCAGAAGAAACTAAAGGAATCCCCGAGATTTGGGCCGCGGGCATCGGCCGGAAGAGCAACGCCCAGTATGGCTCCGACCTGATGGTCGAAGTGTTGCGCGAGCTGGGTATCAAGTACATCGCGCTCAATCCCGGCGCGAGCTACCGCGGCTTGCATGATTCGATGGTGAACTTCGAGCCGGGCAAGGGGCCGGAGATTATTCTCTGCACCCATGAAGAGATCGCGGTGGCGTTGGCCAACGGCTACGCGCGGGCGACGGGGGAAATCATGGCCACCGGCCTGCACAACATCGTCGGCTTGCAGCATGCGAGCATGGCGATCTTCAACGCCTGGTGCGACCGCACGCCGATTCTTAACCTCGGCGGCGGTGGCCCGCAAAATACGACGAATCGCCGCTCGACCGACTGGGTGCACACCGCGCTGGTACAAGGTCTGGCGGTGCGCGAGTACGTCAAGTTCGACGATCAACCGAACTCGGTCGACGCGGTCGCGGAGTCGTTTTTGAAAGCTTATCGGATCGCCATGACCGAGCCGAAAGGGCCGGTCTACGTTTGCCTCGATACCGACGTGCAGGAGGCGAAGATCGGCAAACCGATGGTCGTGCCCCACGCGGAGTTTTTTCGCGCGCCGGCGGGGTCGGGGGCGAACCCGGAGTCACTGCGCCGGGCTTCACGGCTCCTGGCCGAAGCGCAGTGGCCGGTGATCGTCGCCGGCGAGATCGCGCGTAATCCCAAGGCACTGCCACCGCTGCTCGATCTCGCCGAGGCGCTGGGCGCGGCGGTCATCGACTCCGATGGCCGTTACGCGTTTCCGAGCACGCATGTGTTAAATCTGACGACGGCGCGCGAAGAAGCTTTGCGCGATGCGGACGTCGTACTCGCTCTGGACGTTCCGAGCCTCGGCGTGCCCCTCGGCCCGTCGGTACGCGAGCGCGGCAACTTTGCGCCGATTATTTCGCCGAGATGTCAAGTCATTCACATGACGTTGCTCGATTTGGAACGGCAGAGTTGGGTGAGCGACAACATGTGGCTGTTGCCCGTGCACGTGCCGATCGCCGCCGATACGTCGGTGGCGTTGCCGCAGTTGCTTGAACAGGTGCGCGAACGACTGAATGCAAACCGCGACGCGTCGAGCCAGATTCAGGCACGGCGCGCAAAGGTCGAGGCGATTTATCGCGATGCAAAGAAGAAGAGTCAGCAGTGGATCGAAAAGACCTGGGACGAGAAGCCGATCTCCCAGGCGCGCTATTTCAGCGAGATCAACAAGCGTGTCCAGGGGAAATCCTGGGCGCTGGTAAGTTCCCACGGGCGGCGCTGGCGCGAGGCGATCGACGTTACTGAACCGGCGCACGGGATGGGAGGTGGACGCGGCGGCGGTGTGGGTTACGGCTTGCCGTCATCCATCGGTTCAGCGCTCGGCTTTAAAGGCAGCGGGCGTCTGTGCGTGAGCATGATCGGCGACGGCGACTTTTTAATGACGTCGAATTCTCTCTGGACGGCCGCGAAGTATCAGATACCGCTGCTTGTGGTCGTGCTCAACAATCACTCGTATTACAACGACGAGGAGCATCAGGAGCGCATGGCGCGCTGGCGCGAACGGCCGATCGAGAACAAAGGCATCGGCATCCGCATCGAAGATCCTGCGCCGGACTTGACAGCGATCGCCCGCGCGTTGCATGTCGACGGCTTCGGCCCGATCACCGAGCCGGATCTACTCGGCCCGACACTAGACAAAGCGATTGAAATCGTGGAAAGCGGCAAACCCGCGGTGGTCGACGTGATCACGCAGCCGCGGTAAGGAGGGAACGGTCATGGATAAGCTGATCGAGCAATGCCTCAGAGCGCTGCTGGCGCGAGAGGGGTTGGAGCCTAAAGCGGGTGACTTGGAGCAGTTCGCCGAGATTATCGAGCTTTACGTGGGCAATTTAAAGATCCTTCATTCGGTCAATCTCGGCGCCGAAGAGTTGGGTCCGGTATTCCGACCGGATTGGACGGGGAAGTGAGGAACCAAGTCCAGATCCCTCGCTTTGCTCGAGCGAAGAGAGAAATCTTGACCATTTCAAGCCCGGTTCCTCAAGCGAAGAAAGGAGTCTCCCATGGCCATCGCAGAAAAGCCGCTCCACTACCTGACGATCCACGAAGCGCAACAACTGATTCGGAGCCGGAAACTTTCCCCTGTTGAATTGACCAGCGCGGTCCTCGAGCGGATCTCCGCCGTAGACGGAAAACTGCACGCCTTCATCAATTTGAAGGCGGAGAGCGCCATGAGTGAAGCGCGCGCCGCGGAGGCGGAGATTGCGCGCGGCAACTGGCGCGGGCCGATGCACGGTATTCCGGTAGCGGTGAAGGACCAACTGGATGTCGAGGGGGCTCCCGCGCGGGTGCGCCAATTCACCCAGGGTGTGGGGGATGCGACTGCGGTGAGGAAGCTTCGCGAGGCCGGGGCCGTCATGCTGGGCAAGCTGCACATGAGCAGCATGCCGGGCCCCGAGTTGCCGCTGCCGCGTAATCCGTGGAACACGGGACATATCACCGGCGGTTCGAGCACGGGCTCTGGCGCCTCGGTAGCCGCGGGCCTCTGCCTGGGGTCGCTTGGTGAAGACACGGCGGGTTCGATTCGCAATCCCTCCGCGTTTTGCGGCCTCGCCGGGCTCAAGGCCACCTATGGCCGGGTCAGCCGCTATGGCTTGGCGCCGCTCAGTTGGTCGCTGGACCACTGCGGCCCGATGGCGCGCGTGGTCGAAGACACCGCGCATATGTTGAATGCCATCGCCGGGCACGATCCAAAGGACCCGACATCCAGTACGGTGCCCGTCGCTGATTATACGAGCGCGCTACGCGAAGACGTGAAAGGGTTGGTCGTCGGCGTGCCGCGCGATTACATCAACGAATGCGCTTCGCGCACTGAATCTTTAGTTCTCAAGCTCGTTGGCGCAGCCATCGATGAGTTTAAATCGTTGGGCGCGCGGGTCGAAGAAGTGAAAATTCCGACGCTGAATCTCGCGACCATCGCCAACGCGGTGATCTACTACAACGAATTCTGGGCCGCCCATAAGAGCGATGCCGCAGGCGTTTTGAAGACCGGCGCGGCGCAGCGGCGCGCGCGCATTTATCTCGGACTTCTCACCAACTCGGCGGATTACATTCAAGCGCAACGGGTGCGCAGCCGCGTGCGTGCGGAGTTTGCCGAGGTTTTCAAGAAAGTCGATTGCCTCGCGCTGCCTTGCCAAACCGGACCCGCGCCTCTGGTCAAGGACGTCGGTCCCATAGATACTTTATTCAAGCATGTCGTGCCGGAATACAACGGTCCGTTTAACTTGGCTGGATTGCCGACCCTCGTGATTCCCTGCGGCTTTTCAGAAAATAATTTGCCCATTGCGCTCCAGTTGGTCGGCGAGCCGTTCGACGAAGTGACGGTGCTGCGGGCAGGATATACGTACCAGCAGCATATGAAGTGGTATGAGCGAAGGCCGGAGATTCAGTAAGGGATGAGAGTTTAGGCGGAGAACTTGAGGAGGACGGGGTTTTAATGCCTGTCTGCAAATATATCATGCATCATTGAGCGAGGAGCGAAAGTTATGGACATCGAAAGAATTAATCCCAGGGAATGGAACTGCAGCGCCGTCGTGCACGGCAATATTGTTTATCTCTCAGGCGTCGTTGCCGACGACAAGTCGCTGCCGATGAAAGGCCAGACCGAGCAGGTGCTCAAAAAGATCGACGCCGTGCTCGCGAAGGCGGGCACAAACAAGTCACGCATCCTGAGCGCCACGGTCTACATGGCTGACGCCAGCCTCAAGGATAAGATGAATGAAGCCTGGATGGCATGGGTTGACCGGGCGAATTTACCGACGCGTACCGCCGTGGGCGCGGCACTGACGCCGGGGACGATGGTGGAAATTACGGTCTGCGCGGCGAAATAGACAGGCGTGAGGGATGAGCGCAACGTGCGACATGGGTGATTATCGTTCACCCCCACTTTGATTCTGTCCACTCGAGGGAGGAAAGACATGGGAAGCCGGCCGGCGCGCCGATGCCCGTCGGTTATCGATCGGGCCTGTTTATCCCTTCGCCTTTAAGCCTGGTTGGAGAGTAAATTACATCGCCATCGCTGTCAAAGCCGCTCTTGGTCGAATCCGCCACGTCCCACCCGTCTAGAATTCAGACACAATGAGCCGGAGTCCGACGAAAGCGAGGGCGACCGCGAGGCCCCGAATGATCATTTTTCCACCGACCCGATTCGATAACGCCGCGCCGAACTGCGCGCCGACGATCACGCCGACGGCAAGAAACGCGGTGCGCCGAACGCCGTGGACGAAGGCGCCGCCGGCGATGTGAACCAGCGTTCCGGTGAGAGCCATGACCGCGAGCACGAAGTGGGACGTCGCGGTAGCGACATGGACCGGAAAATCCAGCAAACGGGTGAGCGCCGGGACATGGATAAAACCGCCGCCCACGCCCAGCAGGCTCGAAAGGTAACCGACGAAAACGCTCAATACGACCCCCACGCGAGCGTCGAAGGCATAGCGATATTCAACCCCATCGGCGTCGATAAGGTGACGCTCGGTCAAGCGCGAGGGGGTCATTCGTCGCTTGTGAACGGCATGCTTACCTAATTTGGCCGAATGGTCGTCTCGCGCGGACGCCCATAGATAAACCGCGGCGAGCATCATCAAAACTCCGAATATCACATCAAAGGCCCGCCGGGAAATAAAAGCGGTGGACAATGCGCCCAGGATGGCGCCGGGAATGGTGGCGATGGAAAATATGATACCCGACTTGTAGTCGACCCGTTTCATGCGCGCATAGGCGATGGAGCCCGACAAGGCATTAAAGAAAACCGCCGCGAGTGAAATGCTGGTGATAAACTCGGTCTTTTCGTTCGGGTATATCAACAGGAGAATCGGAACCAGGATGAAACCGCCGCCCGCTCCGATCAAAGTTCCAAAGCAGCCGACCACTAAACCCAAGGGGAGTAACCATAGGTATTGTTCGAGCATGTTTCCTTCGGCAATTGGCTCAGCGCATGAGATCAAATCCGACGTTAAACTGAATAGTGCGGCGTAACAAGAACTCGACGAGAAAAACACGACCCGGTTGGCGCAGGTCGCCGCCGGCTGAGAGAGCGATTGACTCATGCGTCCGCCAGCGCTCGCGGGCCCTAATATTCGGCCAGGATGAGCCGGAGTCCTACGAGCGCGAGGCCGGCGGCGAGGCCGCGGATGATCATTCGGCCGCGAACATGGTTCGACAGCGCGGCGCCGAATTGGGCGCCGATGACGACGCCCAGGGCGAGTATCAGAGTGCGCCTGACGCCATGGACGAAGACGCCGTTCACGATATGGACCAGCGTTCCAGTCAAGGCCATGACGGCAAGCACGAATTGCGAAGTCGCGGTGGCGACGCGCACCGGAAAGTTTAACAATCGGGTCATCGCCGGAACATGGATGAACCCCCCGCCGACTCCCAAGAGACTCGAGATGAAGCCGATGAAACTGCTTAGAAGGACGCCGACCCACGGATTGTACGCGTAGCGGTATCGAATGCCCAATGCATCCGCGAATTCTCGTGCCGTCCAACCCGGTTTGGGGGTTTCAGGGCGGCTCGGCTCAAGCTGGCTCTGGAGCGCCGCACGGCGTCTTTTCGTCGAGAGCACAAGCAACACCGATCCGAGAATCATCAAGACCCCAAATGTGAGATCGAAGACGCGACGGGGTACGTAGCTGGTGGAAAGTGCTCCGAAGATGGCGCCGGGAATGGTCGCGATGGAAAAAATAATTCCCGACTTGTAATCGATCCGCTTCATGCGGGAGTACGCCAAAGAGCCGGATAGGGCATTGAAAAAGACCACGGCTAGAGAGATGCCGGTTATGAGATCGGTTTTTTCATTCGGGTAGAGCAACAGTAGTACCGGTACGAGAATGAAGCCGCCGCCGGCTCCGATCAACGTGCCGAAGGCGCCGACAATCAACCCTAAGGGAAGTAACCACAGGTACTGAATGGGCATATCAATGATGCGATCGATCCAAGCTGGATATCGGAGGCGAGGCGCGATCTGAGGTAGAAACTATCACGAAGTCGCAGATTGCGGAATGGGGGAAATGAGCGGCGCCGCGAAAATGGCTCTGTTCGTTTTTATATAGATCGGAATCGCTTTGAGTGCCTTAAAGGTAACGGATTTGACATAAACTCCTTAGATATTTCAAAGCCATCGGGTGACTGGGTCTAATCATCTCTTTTTCTCTTTCCAAAACCACGCCAGCACAGTAAAATTTTACATAAGTCAGTGGCATCACAAGTCGGGCGTTGAAAAGCCGGCTTGGGAAAAGCTCTTGATTCCGACACGGTTAACCAGAGGGATTTTTGTAGCACGAGAAATTATACCATGACAGCCCTAAAATTAGATTTGGCTCCCAAGATCCTGTCGGAGTTCAACAACTATGCGCGCTCATTGCGTGCTATCGGGCTTGATTTGACCAAGCTTTATCCCGAGGATTTAGAAATCCAGCTCAACGCCACCGAGTTCCTGGCGAGCGGCGTCGGAGTGACTCAACCACCTCAGGAGCGAGTAGAACACGGTAGCTTTATTAAAAAGGGCTGGAATCGTTTGACATGCAAGGAGTCTAAGTCTAGCTTGCCTGTCGTCTCCCGGCGTGGGGAGCGCTTCACTCGCAAATATACTCTCGATGACATTAATCGCTTGGACGAAATTGGACTACGGGGGAGGACGAACAATGAAGAGAAACCGGACATTTACAGTTTAGACGAGCGCTTGAGAACCGTGGGCAGAATCGTGGATGCCTGTAAAGGCACGCTTGTCCGTGTCGTAAAAGATCGCAATTCGATAAAGTTCGAATACCGAGATCAAAACGGCCATGACCACAGAGAGGAATATACGAACCTGGCCCTCTATAAATACCAACAGCGATACTATGCCGAAAGAGGCATCTACACTTTTATCGATCCGTGGGATAAAAAAACTTAGTCAGCCCGCCCAACGCCTCGCGATCCTTGCACAGTCTTGATTTTGCTTTCGTTCTAATTGTCGTGGTGTTCTGGGTCGACCCTTCGACGCGAGCCTCGGCCTTGGCGGGGGCTCTCGCTCAGGATTCCGCCCGACGGGCGTAGTCGAAGGTGCCGCGGGCTTGCCCGTGGGGCTCCACTTGCTCGTTTGGCGGTTTGCTTCCGCCGGTTGACTCCGGACTCTTCTCGACCCCTAGACGAACCAACATGAGTTGATTTCATCCCGCCGCGTTGCCATCATGAAGCGAGATGGGAAACATACAAAGTTCGCGCGCGAAGTCTGAAGCGGTGATCAGCCTCACCGCCGAAGAATTGGCCGAGATTTCGGCCATCACCCTGGCTCACTACAACCGGCACGCCGGAAGTTTCTGGGAGAGCACCCGCAACCACGATGTCTCGCAGAATCGTGACCAGCTATTGAATCATTTGCAAGGCGATCCACCGTTTCGCATTTTAGACTTCGGCTGCGGCCCGGGACGCGACTTAAGAGCCTTCAAAGATATGGGCCACGCGGCGATCGGATTGGAAGGCGCCGAGCGATTCGTTCAGTTCGCGCGAAGCTCCAGCGGCTGCGAAGTCTGGCACCAGGATTTTCTCCGACTGCGATTGCCCCAGGAATATTTCGACGGCATTTTCGCCAATGCGTCGTTATTCCACGTACCAAGCCAGGAGTTGCCGCGGGTGCTGAACGAACTATGGGCGACGTTGAAACCTGGCGGCCCGCTATTCAGCTCCAATCCGCGCGGAGAAAACCAAGAAGGCTGGAACAGCGAGCGCTACGGCGCTTATCATGATGTGGACCGATGGCGCAGGTTTATGACGGAAGCGGGGTTCGCGGAGATTACCCATTACTATCGCCCGCCCGGCCTGCCGCAGGAACAGCAGCCCTGGCTGGCCTCCCTTTGGCGAAAGCCGGATCGGTAGGGTGCCGCCCCGCGTTACATGAATAGTCCGGTCTTGCTCACTTCGCCGGATATCTTTTCGCCATCTCGTTAAAGAACCCCTCTTTCTCCAGCTCCTGAAGAAAGCTCAGATCGACGAACTGTTCCGGCCTGGCGGTTTTCGCCTGGGGCATGGTCGGCGCCAGAGCGTCGAGCAGGAACTGGAGACCTTTAAGCGTCGGGTAAGGCTTTCTCGCCGTCGTCTTTAAGTAGACCTGATAGGATTGTTCGAGGACTTCGGCGTCGTTGGTACGCATGTATCTGGCGAACACTTTCTGAGTCGCCGCCCTGTGCTGAAAAATGTAGTAAATGCCCTCGACGTAACCCTTGAGCGCCGCTTTGACGATATCACGGCTGCTTTTGATATAGCCGCGGGTGGTCGCCATTCCGTTGCCTTGCACCTCGACGCCAAGGTCCGGCAAATAGACCAGCTCGGTGAAGCCCATGCGCTTGGCGATGGGAACCGTGGAGGAGTTGAAAACCGAGGCGTCGATTTTGCCGGAGGACAGGGCCGCGATGCGCTCGGCGTCGGGGCCCCCGGGGACCAGCGTCAGGTCCTTATTGGGGTCGAGGTTCAAATGCTTCGCGACGATCAAAGCGGCGAAGTGGGTCGCGGCGCCGTAGCCGCTGATACCCAACCGTTTTCCCTTCAGATGTTCGAGCCGGGTCACACTGCCGCGGCCGAAGATCGTCGAGTCGTAATGGCTCTCCACGCCGGCGATCAGCGCCAGGTCAAAGCCGGCGAGGTTCGCTTGCACCACTTGACCGATGCTCATGATCGGCGGATCGCCAGCGGCTAGAGCCTGAATGGCCAGTTGCCCACCGCGCAAGAAGATCGGATCGACGTCGAGTCCATACTTCTTGAATAGCCCCTCGTCTTTAGCGACCCATATATGTCCCTGGCGGAAGCCGAGGGATGGATAACCGAACCTGACTCTTTTCAGCTCCTGAGCCGCGGCGGAAGAAAAGATAAAGACGGAAGTCAGAAGGATGAAGGATAAGATTTGGATGCCCTTGCAGTTCTGCGCCAATGCGTGCTTCACCATGACACCCTCCATTTTAGGCAGCGCTCACCACGAAATCAGCTTGAGCTTGTTCTTGGCGTTCTTGCCGACTTTATTGCGCGGAAATTTGGTGGCGACATATTCCAGGAGATCTTTGCCCAGGCTGCGCTCGTCGCCATGCCGTTCCACGAAACTGAAGCCGAGGTTGAACAGATCCTCGGCCTCAAGAGCGCGATCTTTCTTGAGTGCTTCGAAGAGGGGATACGCCGAGTTGCGGTGAAGATCGGCGAGGAGATCCACCGCCGGATGGTGCCGGTTGGTGGCGAGCGTGTGGGCATGCAATTTCAATTGCGCCAGAGCAAGCCGGAACTTGTCCTCCGATTTGAATTCCGAAAATTCTTTGAGCAGCGCAAGAAACGCCACGGCTTCTTTGAACTTCTTCGCCTTGGCGAGTTTGGCCGCCTCGCCCGCGAGTTGCTGGTAGGAATAATTCGCGTCCGCCAGTTTGAGCACTTGCAAGAAGGCGGTCTGAATTCGGTCCTCGGCGTTGATCGCCGCGTGGAGCCTTTTCCAGAGGGCAATCAAAACGTCCTGGCGCCACTTGCCTTCGAAGGAAGGCAATAGCTCGGCGATACTCCAGGCTTTGCTCGCGTCGTCGCAGGCAGTGAGTTCCCTGAGCAGCGCGGCGCGCGCTTCGGGAATCTTGCGCAGCGAATTGGCCGCGACGTCGCGCTTGCGGTAGTCAGGGTCGCCCAGTTGTTCGATCAGCGTGCGCACCGTTGCCGGGGTGCTGAAGTCGCCCATCTTCCGCAGCGCGAATTTCTGCACGTCCGGGTGCGGGCTCTCGAGCAGACGGGAAAGTAGATGGCGCGAATCGTCGGGCAGCTCGTGGGCGTCGAGCAGATCGATGGCCAGGCGCGCGACCTCCGAGAAGTCCGTTTCTTCGAGCAGGGGAAATAGCCTGGCATATTCTTCCTTGCGCAACTCGTGATCGCGCAGGCAGCGCAGCAGCGCGACCAGCGCATGGGACCGCAGCGTGTGGTGGTGCTCCGGCGTGACGAACTTGAAGAGCCAGCGGCGTGCCTCGGCGCGGCCGAGCTGGCCCATGAGACGCATGACGGAGACTACGGCGGGGCGCTGCTCTTTGGGGTCGAGCTTGGCCGCGAGCGCTTCGACTTCGCCGTATAGCTGCGCCTGTTCTTTATCATCGAGCCCGCGGATGGCGGACGTCATCAAATCGCAGATGGTTTTATTGAACTCGTCGGTGCCGCCGACGAGCATTGGCAAGAGGCCCTTGAATGCGGCCTTGCCGCGTAACTCGCAAAGTACGCGCGCGGCGTTGACTTGACCGGCCCGCGACGCCCCGGCGGCGAATTGCAGCACAGCCGGAACCGCGGCCTGCCCCGCCTGGCTCAAGAACCGCACGGCGCGCTCATGGGTGTCTTTATCCGGGTCGTCGAGTAGGCCCGCGAACAGCGGCAGGGCGCTCTTCGGCTTTACTTCCTCGAAGTAGCGCAGCGCGAAGTCCTTGAGTACCGGATTGGGTTGCGCGATCGCCGCGCCGGCCGCTTTCACGACCTGGGCGTTATCCAGTTTCAGCGCGGCCAAAACCAACAACGCCGCGCAGCGCTGTTCCACGGTGCCCTTCGCGGCTAGATTCAGCAGCTTTTGCAAAACCGCATCCATGACTTCTTACCAACGCGATCCGTCGGAAAAAGTCAAGCAAACGTATACCGCTTTGGCGTTGGGGGGACTGGTGAGACGAGAATTTCTCAAGCGCCCGTCATGGGAGAGAGAAGATGTCCGGGCCGTACTTTGCGTTGTTGCCCGTAACGGAAGCGCTAGTGGAGTAGACTCCGTGATCGTTAAATAAGCCGCCGCCAAAAAATGTCGCGGAATTGCCCGTGACCGAGCCACCGGTGAGCGTGAGGTTGGCCGCTGCAGTATCCGCGTTTGCTATTCCACCGCCGGCGCCGCCGAGAAGATACCCGCGAAACTTTTTTCCCGTGGCTTTGTTTCCGGAAATGGTGCTATTGGTGAGGGTGACAGTGCTCCGATAATTGAGTAGCGCGCCGCCAACGCCTCCAACAAAATAGATGACCGCGCCAGCTCTGAAGGTTTTCAATTTAGCGATATTTCCCGAGATCGTGCTGTTAACAATAGTTTGGGTGGGAGCACTGCCGCCGTTGTTGGCTATGCCCGCGCCGGCTGTGGCTATGTTTTTCGAGATTTCGCTGTCGCTGATACTAAATTCTCCAGCGTTAACGATGGCACCTCCTATAAGAGCATTATTTCCTGAGATCACGCTGTTGCTGACGTTTAGGGTGCCGGTGTTATCGTTCGCAATGCCGGCGCCGTAGCCACCGTACAATTGTCCGTTGGCAAGACGACCTTTGAGCACGTTCTTCGAGATCGTGCTTCCGTCGATGCTAATACTCCCGGAGTTGGAGAGGCCGCCGCCGACATAGGCTTTATTACCCGTGATAGTGCTGTTGGAAACGGTGCTGGTGCCGAAGTTGACAATGCCACCGCCCGATCCTTGCAGGGTAACAGGGTTATAGGGACCGTTGGCGGTATTCTTCGAGATCGTGCTGTTTTGCACAGTGAGTGACCCAGAATTCGATACCGCGCCACCGTA
>Ga0209342_10005296_pt1 | contig 13248 bp, 14 predicted proteins | sample RifCSP16_2_FD_184023 | JGI IMG/M metagenome (GOLD analysis project Ga0209342, IMG submission 184023) | Soil microbial communities from Rifle, Colorado - Rifle CSP2_sed 16_2 (SPAdes) (version 2) | ecosystem: Environmental > Terrestrial > Deep subsurface > Rock core/Sediment | place: Rifle... | reverse complement strand
AATTACAGCCGAATTGCACCCCGTTGGTATGAAGAAGGTATCTGGTTTGGTTTTGCAGTTCCTGTGGTCACACCAACGCCGGAAGTAACACCCACACCGGTACCGTCACCAACGCCGGGTTGCCCAGACGGTATGGTTTCTTACTGGACTTTCGATGATTCTACAAATCCAGGTAAAGACAATTATAATGGCCATGACGGAACGGTAGAGGGAGCTACCTGGACAAGTTCTGGTCGAGTAGCGGGTGCTATGTATTTTGATGATAATGACGGTATTTACATCGGAGATATGAGACCTTTATCAACTTCTCCAACAGGTTCTGTGACATATGTTTTTTGGGCAAAGCCTGACTACGATAATCAGGTTTTAGTTTGGAAAGGATATCCTTGGGATGATAAAGCAGGTGATATGAGGTGCGCTCTGTCTTATGGGCAAGGGCAAATGTCGATAAGTGCTATTATAAATGCTGGTCAAAATCTAGTATGGTACCCTAGTTTTGTTTGGACCACCTATGTAAATGGTGACAATTCAGTTTATCATCATGTTGCTTGCATTTACGATTCTGATAAACTATATGTCTACTTTGACGGCCAACTTGTAAATACTGCGGATGTTCCTGATGGCATATCTGATATTTCCAACAGTAACCCTTTGGTTATTGGAAGGCAGGGTCCTCTTAGTTATCCTTATGACACAAGTAGGGGTTATATAGACGAAGTAGCCGTCTTTAACAGAGCCTTAACAGCAAGTGAAATACAACAGATGTATAATAACGGGTTAAATGGCACCGGTTATTGTGCACCCTCCAAAACGGAAATTATTAATGACCTCGTTACCTTTGACCATATACAATCAACTTATCAGACTACTTCTGATACCACCGGTTGTGGGGATGGGTTTGTGGGGCAGTTCAGTTTCGATGCAACACTGAGAAACAAAAGTGACAGCGGATTTTCACTTTCTGATTTGGTGGTTAAGGTTCGAAAATTGACCAAAGACAACTTGTTACAAAATGCCGATGGCGGAGCGGGTGGAGAGGGAGCGAGTTTGAAAGTTCCCGAGGTGGGTGATTGTGCCGATGGCATACTGAGCCCAGGGGAATCCGTAGATGTTCATTTTATTATTTGTTTAAAGAAGAACGGGTCATTTAAATTCTTAGTGGATGTGTTAGGGGTTAAGGAAACAGTGCAAACAGGTCAGACAGCGACGAGCTTGGATGCATCACCAGTCAAAAAGCAATTAAAGAAAACAAAATCCAGGACTAAGGGCAAAGGATTCTTCGGCAGATTCCGTCCTTAATCTGTCTGAAACAGGTATTGGGCACAGATGAACACGGATTATAGGGAACCGCGGAGGACACGGAGAAATAATAAAAGAGGAATGAATGGGGGATGAAACCACAGAGTGCGCAGGGAGAGATTATAGACAACAGAAGACTAGCTCTAAGAACACAGATAACAAATAACCTACAACTGAGATCAGTATTCTGAATGTTTGTCGTCTGCGTTCTGCAATCTATCTCCCAGTGTACTCTGTGGTTGGTCCTGACAATGTTGTCCAAAAAGTCATGACATACAATTTTTGCATACAAACGGAAGGGATTTTAGGGCTTGTTTATGAAAGCCAAGAATTTTGCTATGGAAATGACAGATATGCCATATGGTAACAAGAACGAGGAAACCTCCTTGTCAAACTTGATATCATCATCTCTTGTAACAAGAAACGCTGCTTTTCCTTTGATTGCTGTCTCAATAATGAGATTATCATCGCTATCCCGGCAGATAGTAATGTCGCCTGAAATTAAAACAGGTTCTGCTTGTTCTTCTATCAGTACCAAAAGTTCTTTTATATCATTTTCAGAAATTCCATATTTGTCTTTTATCCTTGGACGGTTAAGAACTTCTGCAAGTTCTTCAAGTATGGGCTCTGAAATGACCGCATGGAATATACCTTCTTCAAAGGATTTTCTTAATCTGGCAGGAAATCCGAAAGGATTGAGTAAAGAAGATACCCAGACGTTGGTATCTATAACAGCCTTAACGGCCACGCTTTTCTTTTCTGACCTCTTTTATGGTTTGGGCTATATCAGATTCTATTTCTTCTGGAGAATATTGTGCGGCTTTTTCGTGTATTTTCTCTATAATACGGTTAAATTGATTCTGCCATGCATCAAGAGGGATTATCTTTATTGTAACCTTTTCGTGTTCTTTTACATTAACGTGCTGAAGCGGTTTAAAAACACCGTTTTCAAAGATAGCGTTTATTACTTTAGACATAATTTTGTAACCTCATATTTGAATACGGATTTTTCCATGGCCTTATTTTTAATGGATATGGCGCTTTTTGTCAAGAAATATCCGTTCAAAACAGGAATAACATTATTATCGTTCGACTCAAGGCTGGTTCAATCTTGCAGACTTCGTCGTGATGGTTCGACAGACTCACCATGAACGGCACTGCATCCTGAGCTTGTCGAAGGATCAGTCGAACGATTGAATCACAAGTTTTGAACCTGACTACAGGGTTTGAATTCGTGCTATGAAATATAAACATGCCAAATGTTTCGGTTCAATCGAGGACGATTGAACCAGCGGGCGAGTTGCTTCGGGCTAACGCCCTCATAATGGCAACTTTCTTTTTGCATACACCATAACAATTTTTAGAGAGGAGGTAAGTCAAATGTCAGGAAAGATTTCAGCAGGACAAATAGACCAGGAAGTTAAGGTGGTAGGTGATTCTCAAACCAGGAAGCCTTTTGCAGAACCCAAATTAACATTCATTGAGCCGAAGCTTACGAAACACGGGGATGCAACGAAGATCACGGGTCAGTTCTTTGGTACTTTTACACCGTAGTTCTTTGGCGGGTTTGCAACCTGAACCCATGAGGAAGTTAGGTAACAGTTCACCTGGTATAAAACATTAGACAGGATAGACATGATAAATTATTATGTTCCTCCAGTTGTAATCCTGTCGAAAAAGAGGTTGAAATTAAGCGTAAAGTAAGGATTTTAATGATAGATGAACAAGATGAATAATTATCCTGTCAAAAGATTGTATGGTCGAACTATTACGAAGTTAGAAATATAAAAAGTGGGGTTCAAGTTGCAAACTTGAACCCGCAACTGAGAACTTATAAAAAAGAGGATAGGAAGATAGAAAAGGGGTTAGGGTCTGACCCTTGCTTGACTTTCATTGTGAATCGTGGTAAAATTTTCTTGTATAGGATAAATATTAATGATAAAAATCGATGTATGAGTAAAAAACGATTTTTCAAACAGATAAAAAGTTTTGAATGCCTCATTCTTAAACATAAAGAAAAGATCGAGTTGGAAAAAGCCAAATCAGTACCAGATGTCGGCTTGATAAAATATTGGGAAAAAGAAATAAAAGTCTATATGTGCGAGTTGAAAAAGGCAAAAAAAAGGCTAAATAGAGGGAGGTGAAATTATGTCGGTTGTAAGTAGCAAGTTGAGTTCTACTATGACAATATTATTAGATGAATTGAGAGAAGAATGTCTATCAACCATTCGATTAATTCACCAGCTTGAACTTGAACATCTTACCGATGAACAAATAGAAGAAGTTCTTGGTGAGTTAATGGTTTCTCTTACACATTTGCATGTACAGTCTGCAATTGTGAAAGAAGAGATAGATAAAGATTGAAAATTCGCTACATGGAGATTTTAGCCACAAAAAGGTAACTGGGTAGAGTAGGGAACTGGCGTAGTGGTTTAGGTTTGGCCTATCCCCATTTAAATGAGGATATATCTGTTTCTGTCTCTTTCGTCTGATAGCGCCTCCTGTCTGCCATGCTCACGGCACAGGCAGGCACGAGCCTAACCATGCTCTTTTTCCAACTCCCCCTCATCAAACCGTGCGTTCAGTTTTCCCGAATACGGCTTTCCAATCATCTTCTTCAAGGTTGGTTCAATCTTGCAGACTTCGTCGTGAGCGCTCAGTCGAACGATTGAACCACAAGTTTTGAACCTGACTACAGGGTTTGAATTCGTGCTATGAAATATAAACATGCCAAATGTTTCGGTTCAATCGAGGACGATTGAACCAGCGGGCGAGTTGCTTCGGGCTAACGCCCTCACAATGGCAACTTTCTTTTTGCATACACCATAACAATTTTTAGAGAGGAGGTAAGTCAAATGTTAGAAAAAATTTCAGCAGGACACATAGACCAGGAAGTTAAGGTGGTAGGTGATTCCCAAACCAAAAGGCATTTTACCGAGCCTAAATTAACATTCATTGAGCCAAAGCTTACGAAACACGGGGATGCAACAAAAATTACTGGTCAGTTCTTTGGTACTTTTACACCGTAGTTATAACAAGTGAATAAAACAGGAAGGCAGGATAAGAAGGTGAGATGATTGAAGCAGGGGTTAATCTCTATTCTTTATACGAAATAATCATTGGGGTCAAATGGGAAGGGGAAGGGGTTGAGGAGGAAATTGAGCAATTCTTCTCTCCCCTTCCCTTTGTTAAACGAAGCGGTATAGCTAATTCCGTTCATATTGATTTGAAATTTACCACGACGGATGCACCCTTGGATATTCCACATTCGGCATCAGGGCCTTTTTCCTGCTATGACTTATCAATCTTTGAGGCAGATGGTCATGTTTACCTCACCGACGGATTATCCATTTTTCAGCTCCAGCTTGAGGCTGGAACCGGGCTCGTAACTCTTCATCGCTCTTTTAAGGAAAAACCTCCTTTATCAAAGTATAACTTCTTTCTTGTAGGCCTTATCCATCTCCTTTCTCCCTGGGGCTTTTACGACCTCCATGCTGCCGGGCTTATCAGGGACGGGATAGGCTACCTTTTCCTGGGAGAGTCAGGCAGCGGCAAATCCAGCACTGCCCTTAGTTTGGTCCATCAGGGTTGGCACCATGTCTCAGACGATGCCCTTTTTCTTAGACCATCAGCGGACGGGATAGAAGTCCTGGCCTTTCGGAAGCATTTTTATCTTGATCCTGTCTTGTCCCATCAATTCCCTGAAATAGCTCCTTATCTTAAGGGATCGGCAATGGGAGACCATACCAAGCGATTTTTAGACGTAGAAGCGGTCTACCCGGGTCGATTTCGGCCAAGTTGTATTCCAAAGGTATTGATTTACACCCAAATAGTTCCTCAACCTGTGAGTAAGTTGATACCCATAGATAAAACAACTGCCTTAATCAAATTGATGAGGCAAAGTGCATCGCTATTTTTTAAACGACAGGCGGTCAATGTACATTTAGAGGCCATGAAGCGGCTTGTATCTCAGTCATATAGTTATGAACTCCTTGCAGGGCGCGATTTGTATGAAGAGCCGGAGAGGATTTCGGAAATTTTGTCAGATTTAAATTATTCCGTTTAAGTCCCCCTTAACAAAGAGGGACTTCGTCGTGAGCTCAGTCGAACGATTCAGGGGGTTGTGTTTTTCCCGGGGTATTCCCCATTTTCACGAGGACAAGTTTACAACCCCCTTTGTCCCCCTTTGTTAAGGGGGATATGGGGGTTGTTCCTTTTCTAATGGGGATTCTCTATGTCATACATCGTATAACCCGCTTAAATAAAATGGAAATTCCTATACAATAAATTTAGCCACAAATTGACACAAATGAACACTAATGAAAAGAAAAGTATTTTGTTATAAAATAGATGCTTTTTATTCGTGTAAATCCGTGTTTATTCGTGGCTAACTAGATGTATAGGAATTTCAATCTTGTATGATTCCCCTCTAAAAAGAGGGGATAAAGGGGTGTGTAAGTTTGCCGCTACACACCCCAGCCCCTCTTTCTAGAGGGGAGCTTAAAAGTCGCTGCCGAAGGCAGCCTAATTTATAATCAAATGCCGGGAATATTAATAGAGCTTACCAATCGCTGTAATTTAAGCTGTCAGCACTGCCTTGATGGGAGGCATCGTGGTGACGGAGAGCTGAAAATAGAAATTTTAGAAAGGATTCTCCAGAATGCCAGGGGGCATGGCTTCGATCACCTCTCTTTTACCGGCGGAGAGCCAACGCTGCATCCCAGATTTACAGAGATGCTCACGATGGTATCTGAAGCTGGATATAACTTTGGCTTTGTCACAAATGGTTGGAATTTTACCAGAATTTATGAGAAGTTGCTCCCCCATCATAATAGGCTTACAGGAATTACCTTTAGTTTAGAAGGTGCGAGGGAGGAGACACATGACAGTCTCCGTGGGAAGGGTTCATACCGGAGGGTAATGCAGGCCGTAAGCATTTGTGTGGTAAAAGATATTCCCTTCACCTTCAATACGGTCATTACGTCCCACAATCGGGGTGAATTGCATGAAATAGCAGGGCTCGCAACGAAACTGGGAAGCCGGGGACTCAGGTTTGGCCATCTTATCTCAACTCCCCGAATTGTATCAGGGAATATGGATCTTTCGCCGGTAGAAAGAAGGCAGACAGAGGTTATCATCTGGCAACTGCAGAAAACCTTTTCCATTCCTATAGTTATGGCGCCGGGATACTATACGACCGATCTCTTTCCCTGTGCTCCGTTACAAATGCAGGAAATTAACATCGACTGGCGGGGTAATATTACCATGTGCTGTAATTTATCCGGACATGGAGAAGATGTGGGAAACGATGATATAACAGGCAATTTGAATGAGATGCGTTTTTCAGAGGCTTATGGGCGTTTGGTTCAGGCTAACGGGAAGTTTCAAGAAGATAAGCTTGTGCTACAAGACAAGGGAAAGATGAAAGATTCAGACTACTTTCCATGCTGGTATTGCTTAAATTATTTCAGGAAGGTAGATTGGCTCAAGCATTACCCCGAAAATCCATGGTCAAGCCTTGTCTGTACGAGATAAATATGAGTTTGGTAATTGAAGTTTGAGATTTATTTGGAATTTGTTTTTTGGTAACAATTTGGTATTTTGAAAAACCTTAATAAAAATCAGGTTTTACCGTCTATGTAGTGCGAACTTCAGTTCGCAGGACAGCGACATAAATGTCGCGCTACATGTTCCGACTCGTTTGGGTTAGGATGTTTTCTTTCAAAATACTAAATTGTTACGGGGTTTTAAATACTTTATTGAATGTATTCTAAAAAAACTTGCAAGAAAAAGAAATTTTTACAGGGCAATACTATAACGAACTCGACAAAATGCTATTTCAAATTCCAAGCAATCAATAATAGGGGGGAATCGATGATCCAGTTAAACCAGCATGTAACACCTGACCCTGAAGTAGTTATTACGGAATTAGAAGGCAAAGAGGCAGTCCTTCTGCATCTGGGAACGAAGATGTACTTCACCTTAAATGAGACAGGGCTGCGTATCTGGCAGATGCTGAGCAGTGGCCTTACACCTGAAGAGATCAGCAAAAGAGTTTCAGGAGAATTTGATGTTTCACCGGAAAAAGCCATAGAAAGTGTGCTTAATCTCATTGATGAACTTATTCGTGAAAAATTAGTGAAGGTTGAAGATAGGTAGTCAGACCAGCATGATAAAAAAGTTTAGGGCAAATTTTCGTTCCTTTGAGGAGTTTTTGCTTTTTACTCAAATATTTTTCATGATTATCTTGTTACCTATTATGCTAAGACTCTTCTCCATTCCCAGGCTTATGAGAATGTTAACACCACGGGATTTGAAGGTTTACCAGAACCCGGAACTGGAGAATTTAAAAGATAAGACAATGAAATTTACGGACTATATCCTGAGTCGTAATTCCTTGACAAGCGAAAATACCTGTCTTAAACGCACTTTGGTTCTCTATCATTTTTTGCGTAAAATGGGGATGGATGTGCATGTATGTTTTGGAGTGAAATATGATAAGTTATCTGATAGTGAGGCACAAAAGAAACTCGAGGGCCATGCATGGCTTCTTTACCATGGGGATATTTTCCTTGAAAGAAATACAGAAGTAACGAAAACCTACAAGCAGACGTATTGTTTTCCTGATAAGATGGAGTAAATTGGGTAAAATTATCCCGTAGGCTGATCATTAAATTAGTTCCCCTAGTTAATAAAGGGGGAAAGAGGGGGTTGTATTTTTAACTGCATTATTTTACAACCCCCTTTGCCCCCTTTTCTAAGGGGGATTTATTCATCGCATATGCCATGTAAACCGCATAAATAAAATGAAAATTCCTATACAATGAACATATCACATGAAAATAGGCTCTTACTCCATTGCCTTCAGGCAAGCATCTCCGGGAATACAGGAGATAAAATTAAGGGCGTAATAAGCCTTCCGTTAAACTGGGAAGAGGTCTTAGCGTCTGCGTTTTGGCATGGTATCGCCCCATTGTTATACAACAATCTTAAAGACATCCAGGAAGGCCATTTGATTCCCCGAGAAGTTATGGATCAGCTGAGAACAGCCTATCATGGAAATTTAGCAAGGAATATGTACCTTTATGCGGAACTAAAGAGGATTTTAGAGACATTTTGTGATAAAGGTGTGAAAGTTATTGTTCTAAAGGGCGCGGCTTTAGCTAAAACTGTTTATGGTGATATTGGTTTAAGACCAATGGGTGACATTGATCTCCTGGTTAAAAGAGAAGACCTTCCTCATGCAGAAAATATAATGTCCGGATTAGGCTATCGTTTCCAGGGTAATATGCCACCAGAATGGTATAGAGAAAATCACCAGCACATAAGTTATATCCATCCGGAGAAAAATATCCCGGTTGAAATTCACTGGCACATAGTGAATAAATCTCATCCGTTTCGAATCCGTAATCTTGGCACTGATATCATAGAGAGGTGGTGGGAAAGGGCTCAAAATATAGAGGTTTCTGGTAGTAAGACACTGATGCTTTGTCCCGAGGATTTAATTCTTCACCTCTGTCTTCATTTCATAAAACACCGTTTTCTCAGTCAAAATAAAAATTTTAACGGAGGTTTTAGTAGTAGGGGAGCGCTTATACAGATGTGCGATATTTTCCAAACCCTCAAACACTATAGAGACGTGATTCATTGGGTAAGGCTTAAGCACGAAGCTGAGAAATATGGAATAGATAGTCTTATGGATACGATTTTCTCCGCGTTAAGGGAAATCATGGGGGATCACGATAATATTTTTCATAATGTCCCTGGTAGATTTACATCAGAGCGTTTAGATCAAGAATTGGTCCGTCTTATCAATAAAAGGATACTTATCAGGGAAAATATTCTTCCCGCTTTTCCCGGTGATTTTATGAAATCACCCGTAGCGGATACGTTTCAAATGAAGGTAAGGATTCTCCTGAAAGAAATATTTCCTCATCCAGAAGTTCTCTCAAAGAGAAATTCTGTGCCCTTGCCCTCTCAGAGGCTCTATTTATATTATTTCATTCGTCCCTTTCGCCTCCTTTTAAAATACTGCAAGATAATACGAGAGATCCCACGTATTAAGGAAGATGTAATCCTTAATACATGGATAAATTCTCAAGATAACATATCAAGAAAATCACGATAATAAAGATAGAAAATAACATTCTATTTCCCATATCCCTTACATAAAACCCTTGAAATCCTAAAAGTGTTTTAAGATAATCTACATGTTACATCTGTCTAATAACCCTCCTTTTTGAGTGTAATTTAATTGTATAGGAATTTTCATTTTATTTATGCAGGTTTGTGTGTGGTAGCAGGCAGGAAGTCCCCCTTAAAAAAGGGGGAGTCAGGGGGTTGTAAAATACCCTGATATAAAGAATACAATGAGAAAAAACACAACCCCCTAAATCCCCCTTTGCTAAGGGGGATTAACTTGAAGGGTTATAATACCCTTTCAGATGCAACACCTTTAATAGATTACTTGCACTATATTCCGAGAGTGGTATACTCTTTGATTTGAGAAATCAAACTACTTATTTAATGGATGACAACGGTTGCCTATGAATATCTTATTATCCATTGACATCATTGCCAAGAAGTTTATCCTTTCGGTGGGGCAAGTAACCCTATTAACGGTTAAAGGACTTGGGGGAATTTTTGTGCCTCCATTCAACCTGAAACTCGTGTCACGGGAAGTTGATACCTTTGGCGCCGGTTCACTCCTTCTCGTTGACATTATTGCGCTATTTACGGGGATGGTCATGGCCCTTCAGACGATCTATGGATTGAGTATATACGGCGCAGAGATGTATGTTGGGAGTGTAGTTTCACTATCCATTGTGAGGGAATTGGGACCTGTCCTGACATCCATTATGGTAGGCGCAAGGGTGGGGTCTGGTATTGCAGCAGAAATTGGCGCGATGCAGGTAACCGAGCAGATCGATGCCATGAGGGCACTGGGGGCGAGTCCCATTAAAAAACTAGTAACTCCGAAGCTGCTTGCTGCAATGATTACATTACCACTGCTCACGGTTACAGCTGATATTATTGGGATTTTTGGAGGCATGGTCATTGCATTGTTTGAGCTTGATATAGACCGTACCTTCTATATTAATTCAGTCTTAACAACCATTAAAATTTCTGACTTATTAAGTGGTATTGGGAAGACGGTATTTTTTGGTTTGCTCATTGCAGTAATTGGCTGTCATTTTGGATTAAAAACCACAGGCGGTACAACGGGAGTAGGCCGTTCTACAACAATTACCGTAGTGACTATTTCAATTTCAATCTTGATTTCAGATTTCTTTTTGACAAAACTATTTCTGATTGTGTTCTAGCAATGTAATCATAAGACCAATGAAAAAACTTTGAAACCACAGATTTCTCAGATTACACAGAAAAAAACACAAAGACTCTGTGAAATTTTTTAATGCAAAAATTTTTAACAAAGGTTGATGAAGCACAGTTGATAAATAGTCTTGTTATTAGTCGTCATAATGTAGGATTACTTCTAAATTTTGGTGAAGAATCCCTTCGCTACAGGAGGTTCGTAAATTAGATTTCGTAAGCACAGATTCTAGCGGTGACTAAAAAATCTGTGTAATCTGTGAAATCTGTGGTTACATTTAATGTCTAATATAATTATTGAATTTAAAGATGTGTATAAATCCTTCAATGGACTTTTCGTCCATAACGGTATAAACTTATCCATATTAGAGGGTGAAATTATATCCCTCCTTGGCGGGAGTGGTTCTGGAAAGAGTGTACTCCTGAAGGAATTAATTGGACTCATGAAGCCTGATAAGGGTGACATTATACTGCTGGACAATAACGTGACTCAGATGAATGAAGAAGCATTGATTGAGCTGCGAGAACACATAGGAATGTTGTTTCAGGGAGCAGCATTGTTTGATTCACTTACGGTATTCGAAAATATTGCATATCCGCTGCGGGAACATCTGAAGCTAACAGAAAGGGAAATTCAAGAACGGGTAGCTGAAAAACTGCAAGTCGTGGGCTTGAGTGGCATTGAAGAGAAGATGCCGGCCGAATTGAGCGGGGGGATGAAGAAACGGGTTGGACTGGCAAGGGCAATTGCTACCGAGCCTGAAATTATCCTGTACGACGAACCTACGACTGGATTGGATCCTATGACTGCCCAGCGTATCAATGATTTGATTATCGAATTACAGAGAAAATTGGGAATAACTACTATCGTAGTAACACACGATCTGCACTGCGTGAAAACCGTTTCAGATAGGATCGCCATGCTCCATGAAGGGAAGATTGTTGCAGTTGGGACATGGGAAGAACTTGTAACCTCGAACATTCAGGTAGTACAGGATTTTATTGGTGGAAAATATTTTATGTAACTATTCAGCCACGAATGTGTAAATTCGTGTTCATTCGTGGCTAAACAGTTGATAGGGGCTTTTTATGACAAAAGAACAAATAGCTGAATTAAGGGCGGGAATCTTTACACTGATAACACTGATAGGATTTGGCGCTATGGTATTTATTCTCGGTACCCAGAAAGGATATTTTGAACCTCAAATTACGCTAAAAACAAAATTTCTGAATGTGTATGGATTGCAGGCAGGCGCTCCAGTGCGATTTATGGGTGTGGGAATAGGGCAGGTAAAAGGCATCATTTTACCCAGGGAATTGCCTTGCGCAGAAATTGAAGTATTACTCCAGGTAAATAAATCAGTTCAGAAAAATATAGCCCGTGATTCCGTTGCTACTATTAAATGGTTGAGTTACGTAACGGGGGATTCTTATGTAGAGATTACATCTGGGGCGTGCCTTGAACCCGTTGTGCAGGATGGAGATTCAATAAAAAGCGCTGAACCAATCAACTATACCACAGTTCTTGAGAGCGGAATTAGTATCATTGAATCCTTTTCAAAGACTTTTAAAAAGCTGGAAGATGGTGGCTTTATAGAATCTTTAAGCAATGTTTCTGTATCACTTAACGAAAGTGTGAAAACCTTCCAAAAAGGAGAAGGATTGCTCCACTCCCTGATTTACGATCCCAAGGGAAAGCAACTCATGGAAAACCTGGTTGCCACCTCCGAATCTCTCAAAAAGATTACAACGGAAATTGAGAATGGAGAAGGCACCATTGGCGCCCTGATAGCAGACACAACCCTCTATGATAATCTCAGTAGACTTCTGGGTGGCGCTGAACGCAGCTTTATCTTACGAAGTTTGATTCGAAAGAGTATCGAGAAGGGTAACGAAGAAAAATAAACTTTTAAATAAAATGTTCAATATCAAACCCTATGATTGCTTAACCTCCTCACGGGAAATCAAGCAGTGGTATGAGGATAATTACCACTTACTCTCTCTGTCCGGTTTATGGCTAAAAGGAGGAGAGCCGAATACCATGAATCCGGAACTGTTTAAACAGGCAGAGCTGCGATTCCTGATCTGCAGGCTGTCAACCTACCGTGATGTATCTACTTCCATCTCTCACTCGCTGGTAGCCCAGATTGCCCAGGAAGTTGAAGGTGTTTTTACAGATTTCTCCTTCCTGCCACCGCCCAAGGATACAGAAGTAATGACTACCTCAAAAATTCCCTTTTGGGTAGGCACAACCACGAAAGAACCTCCGTGTGCATTTGATGTGCTGGGTATAAGCAACTCGGTTGTCCTTGAGTTACTGAATCTGCCAAAACTCCTGCATTTTTCAGGCATTCCACTCTTCAAAAACGAACGCACGATGCGCCAGGAAATCCCCTTAATTGTGCTCGGTGGAGCCAGCGCGGCAGTCACATCAATCCTGCATGGGCCCATAAAAGAGCAAGGGTTTGGAGATAATTACGGCCTTGTGGATGCCGTGCTTATTGGTGAAGGGGAGCTTTCTGTAAAACAATTTCTGGAGGTTGTAAAAAAAGGAAAGTCCGCTGGTTTGACAAAGGCAGAAATTTTAAATGCCTGTCACGGAAAGGTGGATGGATT
>Ga0209342_10005292_pt1 | contig 13253 bp, 12 predicted proteins | sample RifCSP16_2_FD_184023 | JGI IMG/M metagenome (GOLD analysis project Ga0209342, IMG submission 184023) | Soil microbial communities from Rifle, Colorado - Rifle CSP2_sed 16_2 (SPAdes) (version 2) | ecosystem: Environmental > Terrestrial > Deep subsurface > Rock core/Sediment | place: Rifle... | reverse complement strand
AGGACCTGCAGCGCGGCCTGCGAGAGGATGTGCTGCCCGGTGTGCTGCTGCATGTGATCGAAGCGGCGGGGCCAGTCAATCGTGCCGTGCACACGCCCGGCGACGGCGTGCGTGAGGACGTGCACGATCACCCCGTCCTCATCGCGGACATCGATGACCTCCGCCCCGTCCAGCGTTCCCGTGTCGTGCGGCTGCCCGCCGGACGTCGGGAAGAACGCGGTGTGGGACAGCACGGCGGCGATCTCGCTGTCTGCGGACCGTAGGACCACGACGTCGGCGTCGAACGACGTCAGGTAGCTGTCGTCGTAGTACAGTCGCTCGGTCATTCCTCCTCACGCTCGTAGAGCGGCGCGCGGAGGAACGGCGGGAGCGCGGCGGCGATGGCCTGCTCGAGCGCCGCCTGGCGGTCCACCAGGCCCGAGGTGAGCAGTCCAATGGCGCCCCATGTCTCGTGCGCGTCCGCTTCGCCGAGGTAGGCGTCAACGATCATCCCGAGCTCCTCGCCGGCCAGCGCGCGCTGCGCCATCCACCCGGGGAGGCGGAAGCGCAGCCCCGAGCCCAGCCCTTCCCGCCCCGAGGCATCCACGACGGCGACCCAGGCGGACACCCAGACCCCGCGGGCGTCTCGGTGCACGCCGCCTTCGATGCCCACCCCGAGATCCGCGCCGGTCCGGTTGCGTGCCTCGCGGGCGCGGTGCAGCGCCCCGCGGATCGTCTCCTCATCGCTGGCCGGCTGGGGCGCGACGCCCGGGGTGAGGGCCGCCCCGGGGAACGCCCGCGCGAAGACGGCGCGGGCCGCCCGCAGTTTGGAATCGCTGGTCGAGCCCAGCGCAATGCGCATCGTGATGTGTGTGTTATACTACGCGCGCCATGGACCCTGTCCTGGTCCAGTTCGGGCCGCTGGTCATCCGCTGGTACGGGGTGATGATGGCCCTGACCATCCTCACCGCCCTGTGGACCGCCACCCGCCTGGGGCCGCGCCTCGGCCTCGACCGCGCGCAGGTGGACGCGCTGGCCATCCCGATGATTCTCCTCGCCTTCGCCGGAGCACGAGCGGGCTACGTGATCTCGCATCCCGCGGAGTTCGCGGATCCCCTGGAGATCCTGCGCGTGGACCACGGCGGGTTCACCTCCCACGGGGCAATCGCCGGCGGGCTGCTCGCCCTGTGGTGGACGGCGCGGCGGACAGGGATGCGCTTCTGGGACGCCGCCGACGCCACGGTCTGGGTCATCCCGATCGGCAACGTCTTCGTCCGCTTCGGGAACTTCATGAACGGCGAACTCTACGGTGATCGGACGGCGCTCCCCTGGGCGGTCACCTTTCCCGGCGTCTCCGGCGCGCGCCATCCCCTGCAGCTCTACGAGATAGTGTTCGCGCTCCTGATCCTGGCCGTGAGCCTGCCGCGGGTCACGCGCCGGGCGTTCTCCGGCCAACTCTTCTGGCTCGTTGTCGTCCTCACGTCCCTGGGGCGCATCGGTCTGGATCTACTGCGCAGCGAGGACCGCGTGTGGGGGGTCGTGACGCTGGGCCAGATTCCTGCGGCCGTCCTCGTCGTGCTGGGATCGTGGTTTCTGGCGGGGCGGAGCCGTTCCGCGGGCCGCTCCCCCGTCAGCGGAGGACCTGCGCCACCTGCCGGACGAACGCCGTAAGGGGGGCGGGGAAGACCCCCAGAGCGAGGACTCCCGCCGTGCTGAAGATGAGCGCCGCGGTCACCCACCGCCCGCCGACGAAGACCACGGCGGGGCGGGGCTCGCCCGTGAACATCGTGTAGGCGACGCGCAGGTAGAAGTAGGCGGAGACGACCGAGGTGAGGACGCCGGTAATCGCCAGGGCAGTCTGCCCGGCGTCGAGGGCCGCGGTAAAGACGTAGAACTTCGCCATGAACCCCGCCGTGGGCGGCAGGCCGGCCAGCGACACCATGAACACGGCCATGGCCGCCGCGAGTGGTGGAGACCGCCAGGCCAGCCCGGTGAGATCTGCGACCTGGTCCGCCTCCTCGCCGCCCCGCTCCACCATGAGGATGACGCCGAACGCGCCCAGCGTCATGAGCGCATAGGCGACGAGGTAAAAGGCCACCGCCCCCGCGCCCTCCGCCGTGCCGGCCGAGATGCCGATGAGCATGAATCCGGCATGGGCGATGCCGGAATAGGCGAGCAATCGCTTGATCCCCGTCTGCAGCAGCGCGGCGAAGTTCCCCACGACCATCGTGATCACGCTGAGCGCGCCGAGCACCGGGATCCACTCGTTCCGGGAGGCGCCGAGGACGGCCGGCACCACGCGCAGCAGGGCGGCGAACGCGCCAACCTTCGCGATGACGGCCATGTAGGCCGTCACGGGCAACGGGGCTCCCTCGTAGACGTCCGGGGCCCAGGCATGGAACGGGACGATCGCGGCCTTGAAGGCCAACCCCACGAGCAGCAGACCGGTTCCGACGCGCAGCAGCAGCGACGGGGGTGCCGCCGCGACCGCCCCCAGCGCCGTGCTGCCGGAGCTGCCGAAGACGAGCGCGATCCCATAGAGAAAGAAGGCGGTGCTGAACGCGCCGAGGAGGAAGTACTTCATCCCCGCTTCCTGCGACCGGAGGTCGGCGCGGGCAAACGCGGCCAGCACATACAGCGGGATGGAGAGGGTCTCCAGCCCCAGGAAGAGCATGATGAGGTCGCGGGAGGCGGCCATGACCATCGCGCCCAGCGCAGCCACCAGGACGAGGGCGTGGAACTCGCCCGCCTCGAGCGCCGCGCGCTCGACGTACCTGCCCCCCAGCGCGGAGGCGACCAGCGCCGCGAGCAGGGCCGTGCTCTGCAGCACGACGGTGAGACCGTCGCGGACGTACATCGCGCCGGCGCCCTCCCCGGCTGCGCCGAGTGCCAGCACCTCCCACAGCGCCGCGGCCAGGACGACCAGGGCGGCCCAGCGCACGGCCCCGTCCTGACCGCCTCGCGCCCCCCAGAGCATCAGGGCCATCGCCCCAACAGCGACGATGAGTTCTGGCCGGAGCAGCCGGAGGTCGAGGGGCGGAAGCGTCACGGGCGTTCCCTCGCCACCGGGCGCGCGGCGGGCTGTACGCGCTCGACGATCGCCAGGATCGAGGCCTCGCTGCGCCGCAGCAGCGCGTTCGGATAGAGGCCGATCCAGAAGATGAGCGCGAGGAGCGGTAGAAAGAGCACGAGCTCCCGCCCCCCGATCTCCGGGAGGCGCGCCGGGACGGCGGAGCCGACCGGCCCGTGCATCACGCGCTGATACATCCACAGCAGGTAGACGGCCGAGAGCACGACCCCGCCCGCCGCCCAGGCAGCGTACGCCGGGTTCGCCCGGAACGCACCCAGCAGGATGAGGAACTCGCCGACGAATCCGTTCGTCCCGGGCAGGCCCATGGAGGAGAGCATGACGATCGTGGCCACGACCGCGAAGCGCGGCATCAGCGTGGCCACGCCGCCGTAGTCGTCCAGCCGGCGTGAGTGGGTGCGATCATAGAGGACGCCGACGAGCAGGAACAGCCCGCCGGTGCTGATGCCGTGGTTGACCATCTGCAGCAGGCTGCCCTGCAGCCCCTCGACCGTCAGGGTGAACGCCCCGAGGGTGACGAAGCCGAGGTGACTGACGCTGCTCATGGCGACCAGGCGCTTCATGTCCCGCTGCGCCCAGGAGACGATCCCTCCGTAGAGGATGCCGATCACGCCGAGGGTGGCCATGAGCGGCGCGAAGAGCCGCGCCGCCTCGGGGAAGAGCGGGAGGAGGAAGCGCAGGAAGCCGTACGTGCCCATCTTCAGCAGCACCGCGGCGAGCAGCACGCTCCCCGCCGTAGGCGCCTCGACGTGCGCGTCCGGCAGCCAGGTGTGCAGCGGCCACACCGGGACCTTGATCGCAAAGGCCAGGGCGAAGGCGCCGAAGAGCCAGGCCTGCAGCGGCATGGGCAGATCGAGGGCGCGGAGGGCGATGAGATCGAACGTCCGCGCGCCCAGCACCGTGCCGCTGTGCACGTAGAGCGCGATGACGGCGATGAGCATCAGCGCGCTCCCCGTCGCGGTGTACAGGATGAACTTCAGCGCGGCGTAGGCCCGGCGCGGCCCGCCCCACAGCCCGATGATGAAATACATCGGAATGAGCACCGCGTCCCAAAAGACGTAGAAGAGGACCAGGTCCAGGCTGAGGAACGTGCCGAGCAGCGCCGTCTCCAGGACGAGCATGCTGATCGTGAACTCCTTGACGCGTTCCGTGACCGAGCCCCACGAGGACAGTAATCCGAGTGGCAGCATGAGCGCAGTAAGCAGCACGAGCGGCAGGGAGACGCCGTCCACGCCGAGGTGGTAGGCGATCCCGGCCGCGGCGACCCAGGCGCGCCGCTCCTCGAACTGCATCGCGGCCGTGCCGGCCGCAAACCGCACGGCGATCAGAACGGCCACGGCCAGCGCCAGCAGCGCCGCGCACAGCGCGGTCCAGCGGATGGTGCCCTCCCGGCGCCGGTCGAGCGCGGCGACTACGGCCGCACCGGCCAGCGGTAGGAAGATGAGGGTGGACAGCAGCGGCAAGCTCATCGCAGCAGCCAGTAGGCGAGGAGGAGGACCGTGCCGCCGAGGATGGCCGCCGCGTAGTGGCGCACGTATCCGGTCTGGACGCGTCGCAGGGCGCCGCCGGCATGGCCGGCGAGGGCGGCCAGACCGTTCACCGCCCCGTCAATGACCCGCACCTCGACGACCTCGGCCAGCGCCGTGCCCAGGGCGCGCGCGCCGCCGGTGATGACGTGGTCGTAGAACGGCTGGAGCCCCCAATGCCGCTCGAAGAAGACGCCGACCGCGCCCAGGCCGACGTCCCGCCTCCCCCGGTACGCCAGGGAGCCCAGGGCGATACCCAGCAGGCCGACCGCGACGGTGAGCCCGGTGAGGAGCGCGGGCGGGCCGGTGTCGTGGGCCTCGAGGCCAAAGAATGCACGAAGCCAGCCCAGCAACGGCGCCCCGGCGGAGCGCGCCCCGAGCACCCCGCCGAAGACGGAGAGCACGGCAAGGACCGCCATGGGCCAGGCCATGGACGGCGGCGCGTCATGCGGGTGGACGTCGTGCGGCCGGTCCGCGGGCGGCGGCGCGAAGGTCAGCATCGCCGCGCGCGTGATGTACACGGCCGTGACGAACGATGTGGCGAGCCCGGCGATCCAGACAAGCAGGAGCAGTCCTCCCCGGCCGTGCTCGTACGCCCGCTCGAGGATGAGTTCTTTGCTGAAGTACCCTGAGAAGAACGGGAACCCGGTCATGGCCAGCGCGCCGAGGATGAAGCCGAGCGCGGTCCAGCGCAGCGGCCGGATCAGCCCGCCCAGGCGGCGCATGTCGATGATGCCGCCCATGGCGTGCATCACCGAGCCCGCGGCGAGGAAGAGCAGCGCCTTGAAGAACGCCTGGGTGGTGAGGTGGAACATCCCGGCCTCCGGGGCAAACACTCCCAATCCGACGAACATGTAGCCGAGCTGGCTGATCGTGGAGTAGGCCAGCACGCGCTTGAGGTCCCACTGCACCAGGGCGATCGTCGCCGCGAAGAGGGCGGTGAGCGCACCGACGACGGCCACCACGGTGAGCGTCCCTCCGGCCTGCGCGAAGAGCGGGTAGAGACGGGCCACCATGTACACGCCCGCCGTGACCATGGTGGCAGCGTGGATGAGCGCGGAGACCGGCGTGGGGCCTTCCATCGCGTCGGGGAGCCAGGTGTACAGCGGCAGCTGCGCCGACTTCCCGGTGGCTCCGGCGAAGAGCAGCAGCGTGATCGCCGTGGCCGCCGCGGGGGCGAGATCGGGGACGGCCGCGATGACGCCGCCGAACTCCAGCGTCCCCGCCTCCAGGGCCAGGGCGATCATCCCCACGAGAAAGGCGGCATCGCCGATGCGGTTGACGACAAAGGCCTTCCGCCCCGCCGTAGCCGCCGCCGGCCGGACGAACCAGAAGCCGATGAGCAGGTAGCTGCACAGCCCGACCAACTCCCACCCGACGAAGAGGGTGAGCAGCGAGCCGCCCAGGACGAGGAGGAGCATCGAGGCCATGAAGAGGTTGAGATAGGCGAAGTAGCGGCTGTAGGCCGGATCCCCGGCCATGTAGCCCATGGAGTACACGTGGATGAGGAAGCCCACGCCGCTGACGACGAGGACCATCACCGCAGACAGCCGGTCCAGGAGCAGGCTGAACGGGACGGCCGTCCCGCCGGCGGCGATCCATGAGTAGAGCGTCACCGTCCAGCCGCCCCCCGCCACCTCGGGCCGGCGCACCGCGGCGAGGGCCAGGAGGAAGCTTACGGCCACGGTGCCGCTTCCGATCACCCCGACGAGGCGACGCGGCAGCCGGCTCCCGACGAAGCCGTTGAAGAGCCAGCCCGCCAGCGGTGCGACGATGATCAGGACGGGCAGGGCGTTACCCACGCAGCAGGTCCACGTCGTCTACGTCCACGGTGTCGCGCGCGCGGAAGATGGCGATGATGATGGCCAGCCCGACGACGACCTCGACGGCGGCGATGACCATGACGAAGAACACGGACACCTGCCCCTCGATGCGCCCGAGCTGCCGGGCGAAGGCAATGAAGGAGAGGTTCACTGAGTTCAGCATGAGCTCGATCGACATGAAGACGACCAGGGCGTTCCGGCGGACGAGCACACCGGTCACGCCCATCGTGAACAGCGCCGCGCTGAGCACGAGGTACGCGCCGAGGGGGACGCTCACCGCGCTCTCCCGGCCGGCTGCCCGATGACGACCGCGGCGATGATGCCCACCAGCAGCACCAGCGAGGCCAGCTCGAACGGCAGGACGTAGTGCGTGAACAGCGCCGCCCCGACGGCCTGCGCCGTGCCGAAGCCGTCGGGCGCCGCGCCCACTTCGGCCACGGGGCGGGCCAGCAGGACGGTGACGAGAACGGCGAGGAACCCGGCGGCGAGGACGTACGCCACCGTCCGCTGCGCGCGCAGCCGCTCGAACGGCGCCTCCCCCGTCCGCGCGTGCAGCAGCATGATAACGAACAGGAAGAGGACGACGATGGCCCCGGCATAGATGATGACCTGAAGGGCGGCGATGAACTGCGCGGCCAGCAGGAGGTACAGCACGGCCAGGCTCCCCAGCACGAGGAGCAGCGACAGCGCGCTGCGCACTGGCGGCCGGCTGGCGATCACGCCGACCCCCCCGGCCAGCGCGCCCACGGCGGCGGCGGCAAACAGGATCATCTCCATGCCCGGCGCTACACCTCGCGCCGGGGATCGCGCCCCGACGCCCCTGGATACGGCTCGGTCAGCATCGGCTTCGTGTAGATGAGATCCTCCCGCGAAAACGCGGCCAGCTCGTACTCCCGCCCCAGCACGATCGCCCCGGTCGGGCAGGCTTCCTCGCAGAAGCCGCAGTAGATGCAGCGGAGTTCGTTGATCTGGAAATCCGCGGCGAATCGCTCCCCCTTGCTCACCTGATGCTCAGGCGTGTTCTCCGCGGCCTGCACGTAGATGGCCTGCGAGGGGCAGACGATGACGCAGAGCTCGCACCCGACGCAGCGCTCCATCCCGTCCTCGTAGAGGGTCAGCCAGTGCCGCCCTTTGAAGCGCGGCTGTACGGCGGTGCGCTTTTCCTCCGGGTAGCGGATCGTGATCGGGGGCCGGAAGAGGTAGCGGAAGGTGATGCCCAGCCCCTTCAGCATCACCCACCCCTGCCGCAGGTATTGCCGCCACGTGCGGCCGCCGGTGCTCATCCCTGTCTCAGCACGACCCAGAGGGCGGTGATCGCGATATTGGCCAGGCCCGCGGGCACCAGCAGCTTCCAGCCGAAAGCCATGAGCTGGTCATGCCGGACCCGCGGGAGCGTCGCCCGCAGCCAGATGAAGAAGAAGATGAAGACGAAGGTCTTGAGCAGGAACCAGAGCACCGGGGGCAGGAGCGGTCCGTTCCATCCGCCGAGAAAGAGCGTCGTGATCAGCGCGCTCATCGTCACAATGCCGATGTACTCCCCGGCATAGAACATGGCGAACTTGAAGCCCCCGTACTCGGTCTGGTAGCCGGCGACGAGCTCCTGCTCCGCCTCGGGGAGGTCGAAGGGTGCGCGGTTCGTCTCGGCGATCGCCGCGACGACGAAGAGCAGGAAGCCCAGCGGCTGCAGCGCGATGAACCAGAGCCGTTCCTGCGCGCGCACGATCTCCACCAGGCTGAGCGTCCCGGCGCTGAGCACGACGGAGAGCACGGCCAGCCCCAGGGCGAGCTCATAGCTGATGAGCTGCGCGCTGCTGCGCAGGCTCCCCAGCAGCGCGTACTTGTTGTTCGAGGCCCACCCGCCCAGGATGATTCCGTAGACGCCGACTGATGACGCGGCGAGGACGAGCAGGATGCCGATGTTCACGTCGGCCAGGTACAGGGTGATGCGCCGGCCGAACAGGACCACCTCGGGGCCGACCGGGATGACCGCGTAGACGAAGAGGGCCATGGTCATCGAGATCATCGGCGCGACGAGATAGATCACCCCATCCACCCGCGCCGGCTGGAAGTTCTCCTTGAAGAGCAATTTGACGCCGTCCGCCAGCGGCTGGAGCAGCCCGAACGGGCCGACCCGGTTCGGCCCGATGCGCACCTGGAACTTGCCCAGCAGCCGGCGCTCCAGGAGCGTCATGTAGGCGAAGGTGGTCAGCAGCAGGACGATGACGGTCGCGCTCTTCAGCGCCGCCTCCACCAGCATCGCCGTCACGCGCCGCTCCCCGTCCCGCCCGCCGCCCCCGCGACCGCGGCCAGCAGTTCGACGCGGACCCGGGAGGCCGGTCCGGTGGCGTCAACCAGCGCGTTGACCGGCGCGGCATCGAAGCCGCGTGGGACGAAGACCTGTCCCGGCAGGAGGGCGGGCCGCACCACGGCGCGGAGGGCGATAGAGCCGTGCGTCGAGGTGAGCACGAGCGTGTCCCCTTCTCCGACCCCCAGCCGTCCGGCGTCCTCGGGGTGGAGGAGCGCCCACGGCGCCCCGGCCAAGCCGGCGATGGCCTCCGACCGGGCGGACATGCTGCCCTGGTCGAATAACGCCGACCCTGGGATGAGGAGCAGTGAGCCATCCCCAGGCGCGGCGCTGCTGAGGTCCCCTGCCGGTGCGTTGTCCGAGGGGCGCGGGGCGGCGAGGGGGAGCACCGCGTCGATGGCAAGATCTGGGATCATTGTGCGCATCTCGTCGTGGATTTCCTCCCAGCTGCTGTACGCGATCGTCTTCCCGAGGCGCCCGGCCAGGGCGGAGAAGATGACGGCGTCCCCACGGGCGTCACCCGGGCCGGCGACGATCGGGCGCAGCCGCTGCACGCGCCCCTCGATATTGCTCACGGTCCCGTCTCGCTCGGGGAGCACCAGGGTGGGAAGGACCACGTCGGCGGCCGCCGCCGTGGCCGTCAGGAACGCGCCCTGGACGACGACGAAGGGCACCCGCGAGCGGGCAGCCTGCCAGGCTCGGGCGTCGGGCACGTCGGTCGCCGGGTCGGCGCCCACGACGTAGAGCACCTCCAGCTCGCCCCGCGCCGCGGCGTCGATCATCTCCGGGGACGTGCGGCCGGCCCCTGGGGCGAGCGGTGCCCCCCAGGTGGAGGCGAGCGCATCCGTGACCTCGGGGAGGGGACGGCCTCCGGGGCCGCGGTCCGGGAGCAGCCCGGCCAGCGCCGCGCCGAAGGCGTTGCCGCGCCCACGCATCACGGACGGCTCGACCTGCCACCGCTCGCAGAGCGTGCCGAGCATCCGGTAGAGATCCCGGCCGTCGGGGGCGTCGAGGGCGAGCGTCCCGACCAGCACCAACGGACGCCGCGCCGCCCCGAGCGTCTTCGCGGCGAGCATGAGACGCCCGTGTGCGACGCCTCCTCGATCTCCATCGCGCGCACGACCGTCGAGGGCATCGATGAGCGCCCGCACGACGGCGGCGCCCTCGCCGTAGCGGTGGACGAGGTGGTGGGCGAGGTGACGGTCCACCTCGAGGGCCTTCGGCGTCAGCGCGACGACGGCGGCGCCCTGATCGACGGCCTGCTTGATGCGCAGCCAGAGCACCGGGTACTCTTCCGTCACGTCACACCCGGCGAGCAGGATGACGTCGCTCCGGTCGATGGCGGCGATCGGGGTGCGCATGCCCCAGGCGACATCCAGGCTGATGCTCCCGGATCGGGCGTCGGCGCGATGGTCGAGGTGCGGTGTGCCCACGGTCGTCCGGAAGAACCGCCCAGCCACGTAGGCGTCCTCATTCGTCAGCCGCGCCCCGGCCAGCAGGCCGACCCGCGGCCCGGCAGACCGCAGCCGCGAGGCGACGAGATCGAGCGCGGCGTCCCAGGTCGCGGGCTGGAGCCGGCCGTCCCGGCGGATCAGGGGCTGGCGCAGACGGTCCTCGTGATGGACGTAGCCGTGGCCGAAGTAGCCGAGGTCGCAGAGCCAGACGTCGTTGACCGCCCGCTCCTCCCGCGGCCGCAGGCGGGTGAGGTGCTCGCCGCGGGCGTCGAGCCACACGGCGCATCCAACACCGCACAGCGTGCAGACACTGGCGGCGGATCGGTTGTCCCAGGGCCGCGACAGGAAGCGGTAGCTGCGACTGGTCAGCGCCCCCACCGGGCAGATCGCGATGGTATTGCCGATGAATTTGGAAGCCACCGGCAGGGTAAACGGCGTGTTGATGCTGCTCTCGAATCCGCGCTCGAATCCTTTCAGCGCGTCGTCGCCGGCGACGATCTCCCCGAAGCGGACACAGCGCCAGCAGAGGATGCAGCGCTCTCGATCCAGCATCAGCACCGGCCCGAGGGAGACGGGCTTGGCGAAGTCGCGCTTCACCTCCGTGTAGCGGCTCCGGCCGGGGCCCCAGCGATAGGTCTGGTCCTGCAGCGGGCACTCGCCCCCCTTGTCGCAGATCGGGCAGTCCAGGGGATGGTTGATGAGCAGGTACTCGAGGATCGCCTCCTGCCCGGCGATGACCTCCGGTGTGGCCGTGCGCACGACCATGCCCTCGGCGGCTTCCAGCGTGCATGACGTCTGGAGCTTCGGCGCGCGCTCGACTTGGACCAGGCACATCCGGCAGGCTCCGAGCGGCGGCATGCGGTCGTGATAGCAGAAGATGGGGATCTCGATCTCGAGGCGGCGCGCCGCGTTGTAGATGGTGGTGCCCTTCGGCACGTTGACGGTCCGGCCGTCAATGGAGAGGGTGATGGTCGGCGGTTCGCTGCTCATCCCGCGGGGTGCACTCCGACGTCGCAGGCGCCGGTGGTGATGTGGTGCTCGTACTCGTGGGCGAAGAATCGCAGGGATGAGGTGATGGCGGGCGGGACGCTTTCCCCGAGCGGGCAGAAGCAGGTCCCGGTCATGCCCCTGGCGATCCCCCGCAGCAACTCGATGTCCGCCGCCTCGCCCCGGCCATGCAGGATGCGGTCGTACACCTGACCGAGCCAGACCGTGCCCTCCCGGCACGGCGTGCACTTGCCGCACGACTCGTCGCGGTAGAACTCCACCGTCCGGGCCACGATCTCCACCATGCAGGTGCTGTCGTCCATGACGATGAGCGCCGCGGAGCCGAGCATCGAACCGTAGACGTCCAGCTTCACCAGGTCGTAGTCCATCGGCGTGTCCAGGTAGGCCGCGCTCAGGATGGCCGACGACGAGCCGCCGGGGAAGCACGCCTTGAACGTCCGGCCCTCCGTCACGCCGCCGGCGAGGGTGATGACGCTCCGGATCGTGGTGCCCAGCGGCACCTCATACACCCCCGGAGCCCGGACGTGGCCGCTCACGGAGATGAGGATCGGCGACCCCTGTGCCTTGTACCACTCCGCGCCCCGGGCGAGGATCCACGCGACGTGGCAGAGGGTCTCCACGTTGTTCAGCGCGGTCGGCTCCATGTACAGCCCCTTCACCGCCGGATAGAACGGCGGCTTCAGCCGCGGCATCGCCCGGCGGCCTTCCAGTGACTCGAGCAGGGCGGTCTCCTCTCCGGCGATGTACGCGCCAGCGCCGGTGGCGACCACCACGTCGAGGGCGTAGCCGCTGCCGAGCACGTGCTCCCCGAGCACGCCGTGCGCGTACGCCTGCGCAATGGCCCGCTCAAGAATCACGCGGGCGGTGTGGAACTCCCGCCGCAAGTAGATGAAGGCGTGCCGCGCCGCGATAGCGTAGCTCCCGATGACGATCCCCTCGATGAGCCGGTGAGGATCGCCCTCGATCAGCGTGCGGTCCTTGAATGTCCCCGGCTCGCCCTCGTCGGCGTTGACGACCAGGTACTTCGTCACCGCGGGGTCCTTGGGGAGGAACTTCCACTTCCGGCCTGTCGGGAAGCCGGCCCCACCCCGGCCGCGGAGCCCGGAACGGTCAACCGCATCGGTGACCTGATCCGGCGGCATGGCCAGGGCGTTGCGCAGCCCCTCGTATCCCCCGCGGGCGACGTAGGCTTCGTACTCAGCCTGGTCGGGCTCCTTGACGTACTTGAGGAGGAAGGGTTCCGGCATCACCGGCGCCCCTGCTTTCGCGCGTGGCGGGCGAGGACGTCGTCCACGCCGTCGGCGGTCACCGGCCCGTAGCGTTCCGTCCCCACCATGATCACCGGCGCCTCGTCGCAGGCCGCCAGGCACTCCGCCGTGCGCAGCGTGTACGCGCCGTCCGTCGTGGTCTGGCCCACGTCGATCTGGAGATACTCGCTGAAGCCGCGCAGCACGCGGTGGCACCCGCGCAGCAGGCAGGAGATATTCGTGCAAACCTGGATGACCTCGCGTCCGACCGGCTCGAAGTGGAACAGATGGTAGAAAGAGGCAACGGAGGTCACCTCACTCGGCGGGAGGTCCAGAGCCTCGGCCACTTCCGCCACGACGTCCGGGCGCAGGTAGCCCGCCTCCCCCTGGGCCACGAACAGCGCGCCCAACAGCGCGGACTGCCGGTGCGGAAACTGCGCCACCAGCCGCCTGATCTCAGTTTTCGCCCCTTCCGAAAGGACCGCCACTGCGTTTGCCTCTCCCTTCTCCCCTCTCCCTATCGGTCCACATCCCCCAGCACGATATCGATGCTGGCGATCGCCACCACGACGTCGGACACCATGTTCCGGTAGATCATTACCGGAAGCGCCTGCAGATTGTTGAACGAGGGGGAGCGCACCCGGGCGCGGACAGGCTGGTTGCTGCCGTCGCTCACCAGGTAGTACCCCTTCTCCCCGCGCGGCGACTCCACCGCGGAGTACACCTCGCCCGCGGGAGGGTGGAAGCCCTCGCTGACCAGCTTGAACTGGTGGATAACGGCCTCCATGCTGCGCACCAGCTCGGCTCTCGGCGGCAGGGCCAC
>Ga0209342_10005291_pt1 | contig 13254 bp, 15 predicted proteins | sample RifCSP16_2_FD_184023 | JGI IMG/M metagenome (GOLD analysis project Ga0209342, IMG submission 184023) | Soil microbial communities from Rifle, Colorado - Rifle CSP2_sed 16_2 (SPAdes) (version 2) | ecosystem: Environmental > Terrestrial > Deep subsurface > Rock core/Sediment | place: Rifle... | reverse complement strand
GCCGAACTGCTCGAGGTCGGCGATGCCGAAGTACGTCGCACCCGCGGCGAACATGTCCGTGAAGGTAACGGCGCAGATAGTCGTGTAGCCGCCGGCGCTGCCACCCGTGATCAGCAGACGATCCGGATCGGCTTCGCCTCGGTCGATGAGGTAGCGCGCCGCATTCACACAGTCCTGGAGGTCGACGATGCCCCACTTGCCGTTGAGGCGCTCCCGGTACGCGCGTCCGTAGCCGGTCGAGCCTCCGTAGTTCACGTCGACGACGGCGAAGCCGCGGCTCGTCCAGAACTGCATGTCGATGCTGAACATCGCAGTCGTGTTCCCGGTCGGGCCGCCATGGCTCATGACGATCAACGGTGGTCTTTCACCGTCCGGAGCCTCGTAGTCTGGATTCGTCGGTGCGTAGACGAGCGCGTGCGCAGTCAAGCCGGCCTCGGTGGGAAACTCGATGGCCCGTGGCACGGAGAAGTACCCGGCGCTCACGGGGAGCTGCGAGCTCGTCCGAAGAACCTCCTCGGCGCCCGACGAGACGTCGAGTCGGAGCACTCGGCTGGGGAGCGCCGCCGATCCCGCGATGAGGACGACCTCGGAGCCCTCGGCGCAAATGTACGGCGAGCGCCACGAGTCGAGCTCGATGTCGAGGCGCGACAGTCGACCTTCTGCCGGGTCGAGGAGGCCGAAGTCCGTGTGCCCCTCCTTGTCGTATCCGCAAACGATGCGACCGTCTTCGAGAAATGCGAACGAACGCGCGCCGAACGTCCAAGCGGGATATCCGAACTCGGCTTCAGCGGGGTAGAGCACTGTGCGCTGGCCACCGCGGATCCGCTCGAGGTTCCACCAGCCGCTCCGATCGCTGGCGAACACGAGATCTCCCGACGGGTTCCACTCGGGCTGCCAGATCGACTCGGCTCCATCCGCGCCGGCGACGCGTGTCACGTCGGTGAGCACACCGTCTGCGGTGATCTCCGCGACGTGCAGCTCGCATCCGTCCCACGGCATCCATGGCAGGTTCCAGGCCAGGAAGCAGAGCCGGGAGCCATCGGGCGAGATGCGTGGATTCGAGTAGAAATCGCAGCCGGCTGCGATCACCCGCGGCTCGTTGGAGCCGTCGGTCGGGATCGCGACGAGCTCGTTGACGACGTTGGATGAGCGTCCGCCTTCGGTGTGCCGCTCACGAACACCGATCCAGAGGCCGCCGTCAAGGGTGACGCGCCCGTCGGCGTATCGATGTCGTCTTCCTTCGACGGCCGGCGTGATCGCAACGGGGTCGGCGCGTGGATCGAGGCGATAGAGGCGCTGATCGTCGAAGTTGGAGACGAACGCCGTACCGGCATGAATGCAGTAGGCGCCTCCTCCGTACTCATGGACACCCGTGCGAACGTTGAATCCGGCCGGCACGACATCGACCGGATCGGCGCCGAGATCGGCTCTCACGAGGACGACGCGACCGCTCTCGGGCGGACGTCCTTCGAGCCACCAGACGGTTCCACCCTCGATCCACGGCGCTGTGAGCCGCGAGCCCCCACGGGCAACCATCTGCGCGCTGATGGGCGACGACCACGTTCCGTACGGCGCGACCGTCTGCTGTGTGAGCTGGGATTCCAACGGCGGCGGCTATCGTACTGCGCCGTGCGGCCGACTCGAGATCAGGCTTGGGAAACTCTGACGCGCTACACGGCGAGCGAGTCGCTCCGTCGCCACGCGCTCGCGGTGGAGGCGTCCGTCCGCTTCTACGCTCGGCTCTACGGCGAGGACGAGGAGTTCTGGGGATGCGTCGCTCTCCTCCACGACTTCGACTACGAGATCCACCCCACGCTGGACAAGCATCCGCAGGACGGCGCTCCGATCCTCCGCGAGGAGGGGTTCCCAGAGGAGCTGATCGAGGCGGCGCTCTCGCACGCCGAGCACCTGGAGATGCCGCGCGACACCCAGCTGAAGAAGGTCCTGTTCGCGTGCGACGAGCTCTCCGGCTTCGTCCACGCGTGCGGGCTCGTCCGGCCGACCGGGATCGATGGGCTTGAGCCGAAGTCGGTGAAGAAGAAGCTCAAGCAGCCGTCCTTCGCGGCCGGTGTCCATCGCGACGAGGTGTATGCAGGAGCCGAGCTTCTCGGGCTCGAGTTGGACGAGCACATCGCGAACGTGATCAGCGCGCTGCAGCCGATCGCTTCGGAGCTCGGGTTGCGTACGAACGCAGACGCCGCTCAGGAGTAGCGCTCGAGAAAGGCGAGGACGCGGTTCCACGCATCCTCCGACTCTCCAGCGAACTCCTCGAACTTGCGGTCGAAGAAACTGTGCGGCGCGCCTGGGTAGATCACGACCTCGTGCTCGATGCCGGCCGAACTCAGAGCCGAGTCGAACGCCTCCACCTCGTCGACGGGTATCCCGGGATCGTCGCCGCCCATGAGCGCAAGGATCGGCGCCGCGAGTTCTCCGGCGCGCTGCGTCGGCCCCGGTGCGCCGTCTCGGCCTCGGCCGGGGCGTCCGTAGAAGCCGATCGCGCCTGCGAGCCCGTGCCCGCTCGCCGCGGCGAGCCACGAGTTGCGCCCGCCGAAGCAGAACCCGACGGTGAAGATCGTCCTGCAGCCGGCGTCTCGGAGGTGGGCGACGGCTGCGCCGATGTCCGCCTGGATCCCCTCCTGCGTCGTCCGCTCGACGTGCGGCATGTATTCGAAGTCGTCGTCGCGCTTCGAGACTCCGGCTGTGCGCCCGAAGTAGTCGATCGCGATTGCTGCATACCCTCGTTCGGCGAAGCGAAGCGCCAGCTCTTCGTAGAAGCGGTACAGACCGCGGATGTCCGGCAGGATGACGATGCCCGTCCGAGATGCCTCGGCAGATATGGCAGCGAACGCGGCAAGGCGGTTTCCGTCCCGGGCCTCGAGGACGAGATCGTCGTGTGAGACCGCTGCACCCGAGATACGCGCGATCGGCGGGGAAGAGTCGAGGTCGAAGCACATATCGCGGACCGTATCGCGGATCGCGTCTAGTGGACAGGCGCGCTCGTGGTCTCGACATCGCCTGGCGAGACCGCGATGAAAAGGCACGGTTCCTCGGACTCGCGTAGCCAGCGGTAGCCCCGAAACGCCGCGCCCGCAGCAATGACGAACGAGTCGCCGGCCTCGAGCACGAAGTCGCCCGCGTCTCTGAGCTCGAGTTTCAACGTGCCCTGCACGACGTAAAGGAAGTCGTCGCGCGAGTTGATCTTCCACTCCGGATCGACGTCCTCGTGGTCCTTCCAGATCCACCACGCGCAGAGATCCGGGCTCGCATGGAGCACGCCGACCGATCCGTACGGCGTCTCTCGGACGTCCAGCGCATCGCGCGCGAGCACGTCGAACGCGGTCATCTCAGACCGATCGTAACTCGCTCCGGTCGTCTCATCACCGGCCGAGCCCGGCAACCAGACGCTCGAGATCATCGTCATTCGTCCACCAACCCACGGACGCACGGACGAGCCCGCGCCCCGGGAGGTCCCGCACGATGATGCCCGCCTCCGCCAGACGCGCCACCACACCCGAGGACTCGGCGACGGGAACGCGCCAGGAGACGAGCGTGGCGCGCTCCTCCGGAACGACCACATCGGCGCCGGCCTCGGCCAGCCTCTCCCGGAAGCGCTCAGCGATCTGCATCCCCCGCTCGAAGCCCCAGTCCGGTTGTGCCGCAAGCGCGGCTCGCATGCCGGCGATCAGAGCGTTCGGCGTCACGTTGGGGTCGAATCGGCGGGCCCCTGGCCTCGGGTCGAACGCGCCGTCGGGCTCGTAGCTCGCCTGGGAGAGGTAGGCGGGCCGGGCGACGCGCAGCGCGGCGGGCTCGGCAACGACGAGGGCTCCGGTCCCCTCGGGCCCGCAGAGCCACTTCTGCCCGGAGACGGTGTAGAAGTCGAGACCGGACGTGCTTACCGGGATCGTGCCGACCGATTGCGCGCCGTCGACGAGGATCGGGAGCTCCGTGCGCTCGCGCAACTCGTGCACCGGAAGCACTTGACCCGTCGTCCAGAGAACGTGGGAGAGCGCGAGCAGGCGAGTGCGCGCCGTGACCGCTGCCACGATCGAGTCAGGGTCCGGCGGGACGACGACGACCCTGGCGCCGGAGGCGTGCAGCGGCCCGAGGAGCCCGAAGTGCTCATCCGTCGTCGTCACGACCTCGTCCTCCGCGGTGAGGCCGAACCCGGCGAGGACGATGTTGCAACCGTCGGTCGTCGATGCGGTCAGCGCCACCTGATCTTGTACGACGCCGACGAGCGAGGCGATCTCCGCTCGGAGCTCCTCGCGCGCCGACAGGATTCGCTCGAACTGCGCGACCCCGCCGCGCCCGTCGCGAAGGCCGCGCTCTTCCTCCACATGCATCGCTTCGACCGTCGCGCGGGCGAGGGGGCCGACGCTGCCCGCCTGCAGGTAGGCGAGTCGCTCGAGCACGGGGAACTGCGCGCGCGCTTCCTCGAAGGTCACGGGCGGGATTCTGCCGACGGCCGTCTAACGTTCGCGCGGATGCGCATCGTCCTCGCCGATCCGCCGGCCTATACGCCGCCGTACGACCGCTCCCTGGCCGCTGCGCTGGCCCGAGCAGGAGCGGACGTCGAGCTCGTCACATCGCGGTTCCGGTTCGGCGCCGTTGCTGCGCCGACGGGCTATTCCGCACGCGAGTGGTTCTACCCGGTCTCGGCTCGCATGGGGTCGTCACGCCTGCGGCTCGCGGTCAAAGCGCTCGAGCATCCGCTCGGGATGGCTCGGCTGGATGCTCTCAAGCCGGACGTCCTGCACGTTCAGTGGCTCGGCGCCGTCGAGGCAGATCGCTGGCTGTTCCGGCCGCGCGGCCCTGCCGTCTTCACGGCGCACGACATCATCCCAAGGCGCACGGCGTCCAAGACCCGGCTTTGGAGGGTGCTCTTCGACCGCTTCGATCGCATCGTCGTGCACTCGGTGCGCGGTCGCGGGCAGCTCGCAGAGCTCGGGGTCGCCGAGAACAAGCTGAGGGTCATCCCCCACCCGACGTTCCGCTCGGACGTGAGGAGAGCCGACGACGGGAGGACGGCGCTCTGCCTCGGCTTGATTCGACCGTACAAAGGCACGGAGGATGCCGTCGAGGCCGTCCTGCGCGTTGACGACGCGCGTCTCCTCGTCGTCGGCGATCCTCGAGTGCCGCTCGAGGGCCTGCGGCAGACGGCGGGTGCCAGAGCCGAATGGCGGCTCGGCTATCTCCCAGACTCGGAGCTCCGGCGCGCGCTCTCCGAGGCGACGGTCGCGCTCTTTCCCTATCGCGCCGAGATCGACGTTTCCGGCGCTCTTCTGCAGGTGTTGGGAGCGGGTGTGCCGGCGATCGTCTACGACATCGGCGGGCTTGGTGAAGTAGTCGGGCGCTTCGCAGCGGGTGCCGTGGTCCCGGCGGGAGACGTGGACGCGATGGCGGCTGCGCTCGAGACGTTGCTCGGCGATGCGGTAGCGCTGGAGGCTGCACGCCAAGGTGCAGACCGAGCCCGTGCGGAGCTCACGTGGGAGGCGTCCGCGGAGGCGCATCTCGAGCTCTATCGCGAGATCGCGTGATGTTTCGACGGGGACGTTTCGACGACCTGATTCGCCGGCAGCTCGACCTCTTCGAGACCGACGAAGCCATGCTGCTCGAAGATGCTGCGGAGGCAGACAGCACGTGGAAGAATGCCGGCGCGGACGAGTCGGAGGAGCTCTACGGCGACTTCCAGCTCATCGTCGACGCGATCGGCGAGCGGCTCTACGACATACGCGAGGCGTACGCATCGACGCTGGATGAATCGGCCGGCGCCGAGTACCGGGAAGCGTTCACTGTCACGGCGACCAAGCGATTCGGGCGACTAGCCGCGTTCCTCGAGTAGGCGGGCTGTGGAAGAGTTGGCGCTCTCTCTCGACGCTACAGTGCCAGGCACTGTTAGGAGATTGGCACAGTCGTGGCAGCCGCAAGCTTCTCTAACGGCGACCGAAGGAGTGCGGACGGGGCAGCGACTCCCACACGGAGTCGTTGCCAGCGGCTTCGCGTGCGAGTAAGCCGAGCGATTCGATCTCCGCGACGAGCACGTTCCGGTTCTCCCCTACCCGCTCGTAACGGCCGCGCGCGAGGACGAGCGGCTCGGCGCGAACCGTTGCACGGTGCCGCTCGTAGACGGCCGGCGGGACGATCAGGTTCACCTGTCCGTGCTCGTCCTCGAGGAGCATGAAGACGATCCCGTTCGCCGTGGACGGTCGCTGGCGCGCGATCGTCATCCCCGCGACGGCAACGTGTCGACCGTGCTGCTGCGCATGAAGCTCCGTGCTCGAGAGCGTTCCTGCCGGCAGGTGTGGACGGAGGAGCGCAAGCGGGTGCGTTCCCACCGACATGCCGGTATGCCGGTAGTCCGCGAGCATGCGCTCCCAGCGCGTGAGGTCGCGGAGCGTCGGCGTCTCCGCCGTGGGCTCGAGCGAGAGCGGGAGCTGCTTCACCTCCCCCCCGGTTCCCGGCACCGATTGCTCGCGGAAGACGAGCCCGAGATCCCAGAGGAGGTCTCGACGCGGACGACCGAAGCCGTCGCAGGCACCTCCTTTGACGAGAGCCTCGAGCCCATCGCGCGAGAGCTGCGCTCGTCGGGCCAGGTCGCCTACGCCTCGAAACGGGCCGTTCGCCTCGCGCTCGGCGACGAGCGCCTCCGCTTCATCCTTGCCCACAGAAGCCACGTATTGCAATCCCACCCGCACGGCCCGAGAGAGACCTTGTGGCTCAGAGCCACAAAGTTCGAGAACACAGTGCGCGTTGCTGAGGTTGACGTCGGCAGGGAGCACCTCCACCCCATGTCGCTGCGCGTCTCGCACGAGCGTCGCGGGTGGATAGAAGCCCATGGGTTGGGCGTTCAGGAGCGCGCACAGGAACTCTGCTGGGTAGTAGTGGCGAAGCCACTGCGACTGGTAGGCGAGGAGCCCGAACGCCGCCGCATGCGCCTTCGGAAAGCCGAAGCCGGAGAAGCCGACGAGCTTGTCGAAGACACGGTCGGCCGTCTCGGTGTCCACGCCCTTCTCGGATGCACCAGCAACAAAACGTCCACGGTAGGCCTCGAGTGCGTCGTGACTTCGCTTGCGGCTCATCGCCCGACGTAACCCCTCCGCCTCCCCAACGGTGAAGCCGGCGAGCGCGATCGCGATCTCGAGCACCTGGTCCTGGAAGACGACGACGCCGAACGTCGTGCGCAGTGGCTCGCGCAAGAGCTCGTGATCGACCGGCCACACGTAGCCGGGGTCTTCGCGGATCCGCTGTCGCGCGTCGATATAGGGGTGCACGGCCTTCCCCTGGATTGGGCCCGGTCGAACGAGAGCAACCTGAACGGTGATGTCGTCGAGGTTCTCCGGCCTCGTTCGCAGGAGGCTCTGCATCTGGGCTCGGCTCTCGATCTGGAAAGCGCCGACCGTGTCCGCACGCTGGATGTCCTCGTAGACCGCCTCGTCGTCGAAGGGGATGCGCGAGAGGTCGATCACCTCGCCGTGTCTCAGCGCGATCTGCTCGACGCAGTCCTCGACCGCGGAGAGCATCCCGAGGCCGAGGAGGTCGATCTTGAGGAAGCCCGCGTCGGCGCAGGAGTCCTTGTCCCACTGACAGAGTTGGCGGCCGGCCATCGCCGCCGGCTGAACTGGAACCAGCTCGATCAGCGGACGCGTGGAGACGATCATCCCGCCCGGGTGCTGCGATATGTGTCGCGGCAGGCCTGCTATCTCGCCCGTGAGCCAGGCGAACGCCCGCCAGCGGCGGGACTCGAGCTTCCGCTCCCCGTCGGGCAGTTGCGCGACCTCCTCTCCCACCCGGCGCGCATCCCAGCCGTCCGAGAGCCGGGCGAGCCGTTCGAGCTCCGCGAAGGGAAGCCCGAGCGCCTTGCCGACGTCGCGGATCGCGCCGCGCGAGCGATACGTCGAGAAGCTCGCGACGAGCGCGGCGTGCTCCCGTCCGTAGCGCTCCGTGACCGCGACGATGAGCTTCTCGCGGATGTCACGCGGGAAGTCGAGGTCGATGTCGGGCACGGACGCGAGCTCGCGGTTCAGGAAGCGCCCGAGCGAGAGCTCGTTCGAGACCGGATCGACATGAGAGAGGCCGGTCAGGTAGCAGACGATCGAGCCGACCGAGCTCCCCCGCCCGCGCCCGGGTGGCAGGAAGCTCCTCGGGGAGTCCGTCCCACGCACCTCACGTGCGGCTTGGCGTGCCAGTCCGAGCACCTCGTGATGGAGGAGGAAGAAGCCTGCGAGCCCTAACTCGTCGATGAGCTTCAGCTCGTCCTCGAGCCGAGCGCGCGCCCGAGAGCTCACGTCCTTCCGACCTTGTGGCTCAGAGCCACAAGGTCGTTCGTAGCGTTCGTGAAAGGCTCGCCGACAGATCTCGGCGAGCTGGTGAATTGCCGGCTCGCTCCCGTCCGAGAAATCCGGATAGCGATAGCCGAGCTCCTCCGTCAGGTCGAACTCGAGCCGCTCAGCAACGATCACGCTGCGCTCTGCCGCTGCACGGTCGAGGGAAAAGCGCTCGAGCATCTCCTCGGGTGGACGCAAAAAGCTCTCGCGATTCCCACGACGTTCCGGCTCGCAGCCCTCGAGTGACGTTCGACAGCGGATCGCGACGAGCACGTCCTGAAGCAGGGTGCGCCGCGGATGATGAGCGTGGACGTCCCCGGTTGCGACAGTGTCGACGCCGAGGTGCTCCGCGAGGTCGTGAAGGAGCGTGATCCGCCGCATGTCACCCCGTTCGAACGGCCGCTGGAGCTCGACGAAGAAGCACGGCCCAAATGCAGCCGCAAGTAATGCGGCCGCATTTGGGTTAACAATCCCCAAGCCACGCCGCGCGCAGCCGGAGAGGCAGACGAGGCCCTCGGCGAGCTCGATCACGGTCTCGAGCGCGACCGACGGCGGTAGCGGCTCTCGATCCTCCCTCCCAACGCGACGCGTTCCCGCATGCGACGCCGTGAGCAGGCGGCAGAGGTTCGCGTACCCGCGCCGATTCTCGACGAGCAGGGTGATGTGAGCTCCTCCGTCGAGTGTGATCTCCGCGCCCGTGATCGGCCGCACGCCGAGCGCCTTCGCCGCGTGCGCGAACTCGAGCGAGCCGTAGACGCCGTCGTGGTCGGTGAGCGCGAGCGCCTCGTATCCGAGCTCGGTCGCGCGTGCCGCGATCTCCTCCGGCTGTGACGCCCCATCGAGGAACGAGTACGCAGAATGACAGTGGAGCTCGACGTACCCGCCCACGACTAGGCTGCCGGTGGGTGGCGAAGGTGTTCCCCGCAACGGTCGACGGCGAGCGCATCACGGGCGACGGAGAGCTCGGCGTCACGCTCCTCTCCGACATCGAGCAGTTCGGCGCCGTCGCGGTTCGTTCGGCGCCCGACGGCGTGGCTCCATCGCTCCACGCCCACGCACGGCACGCGGAAGCCTTCTTCCTCATGGAGGGCGAGCTCACGTTCCGTCTCGAGGACGGCGAGCACCGCGTAGGGCCGGGGACCTGGGTGTTCGTGCCGCCCGAGGTCGTGCATACCTTCGCGGTGACCGGAACCGAGCCTGCGCGGTTCCTCGACATCCACGTTCCGAGCTGCGGATTCGGTGACTTCGTCCGAGGTCTCCACGCAGTACGGAGCGAGGATGAGCTGCAGGCGGTCCGCGCCGCCTTCGACCAGCATCCGGTCCCGGAGTACTCCTCCGCCGATCCGGGGCTCGTCGTCGTCCGTCGGGCAGGAGGCGTAGAGGGCGAGAAGATCACCGACCGGCCGGAGCGTCGCGCGACCGTGCTCGTGGACGCCGACGAGCTCATCATCTCCGAGTTCGCGTACGGCTCCGGCGAACGCGGTGCGACGCCCCACGTCCACCACGAGCATGCGGACGCCTTCCTCGTCGTCGAGGGAGAGTTCACGTTCACCCTGCGGGACGGACCGCTCGCCATCCCAGCGGGAACGCTCCTCCTCATCCCTCCCGACGTCGTCCACGGCTTCGACAACGACAGCCCCGCGAACGCGCGCTGCTTCAACTTCCACGCGCCATCGCTCGGCTTCGGCGACTACCTGCGCGGCCGGAATCCCGACTTCGACCAGCACGATCCGCCCGCGGACGGAGGAGCCGATCCGGCATCGGCGATCGCGGTGCGCCTGGGATAAGTTGCCGGCATGACCTGGGCAGAGCTCGTCGCAGACGTGACCGCTCTGCACCCGCTCAAGGAATCGCAGATGTTCGGGATGCCGTGCTTGAAGCGCGAGGACGGCAAGGTCGTCGCCGGGCACTGGAAGGACGGCGGGCTCACGGTCAAGCTCACCGACGAGACGGCCCGCGAGCAAGCGCTCGCGATCCCGGGCGCCGAGCTCTTCGACCCCGGTATGGGTCGCGTAATGCGTGAGTGGGTGCTCGTGCCCGTCTCGCAGTCCGACGAATGGGGGCGCCTCGTCAAGCAGGCGATCGGCTAGGCGTTCTGGGTGAACCAGCAACTTCGCTCCCCGTCGCGGTAGACGCAGACGTTCCGGCCGCTCTCGAGAACGACCTCGAAGTACCGCCGGTCGACCGGCTCCTCTGTCCACCAGCGGTCGACGACCCGCCATTCCTCACGGACGAGTGTCACCTGCTCGCGGTTCACGACTCGTGGCGTCCCGCCCGGGCCCGACTCGACGAGCGCAGGTCTGGGAGCGTTGAGACGACCTGCTAGTCGTCCCGCGGAACGACGAGCGCTCGCGCTTCCGGAACCCGCGACCACGGCTACCGCGGGGAAACCCATGGTTCCCCCGCGAACCCCCTCCTTCTTGCCGTGCCATAGCGACTCGCTGTGTGCCTTCGGGCGAATGAATCGCCCTTCGGCGCCGAAATCGCATCGCCCTCAAAAGCGTCCCGGGTCATATGTCTTTCGGAACTACGAGTGCACGCGTCTCAGGGATTCGTGACCAGGGCGCCACCTCGACAACGCTGCAAACCGACCCTGTTCCCGTGCTTGCCCGCACCTGACGCAGGCCTTCGCGCAGACGCCCGGCCGCCTCTTCCCCGGCGGGTTCCACGAGCGCGAGCTGCTGCCCCGTGTGCTCTGCGAGCTCGACCGATTCGAGGCGCAGCTCGACGATCGGAGCCGGAAGCTCCGAGAGCTTCGGCCCGAGCGCCGCACGCAGGCGTGCCACTTCGGCGGTCGCGTCGCGGAGCGTCGCGACACGACGCCATGAGCCTCCGTCGACGAGCCGGGCGACCAGCGCGAGTTTTCGAAAAGGCCGCCCGGCCCGTTCTGGGCGCGCGAGCAGGCGCTCGAGGAGAGAGCCAAGCGCCCGCCGCAGCGTGAGCTCATTCGCAACAGCCTCCGGAAAGACGAGCGCTTCGGCGAGCTCCACGGCGGGTCTGCGCCCGCGCACCTTCATCTTCCGACCCCCTTGGGAGAGCCGCCACGCTTTCCGTCCCTCTACACCCAGTCGCTCTGCAACCGCGCCACCGGGAAGCTGCGCGAACTCGCCGAGCGAGCGCAATCCGAGCCCCTCGAGCTCTGCGTAGCGATCGGCCGTCATGGGAAGCAACGAGAGTGGAAGCGGCTCGAGGAATGCCTGCTCGTCCTTCTCCGCGACGATCAGGATCTGACCGGGGCGGGCCACGCTCGCTGCCGCGAGAGCGGTGAAGCGCCGCCCGGCGAAGCCAATGCGCGGATCCCATGCAGTGCCGACAGCGGCGAGAGCACGCTCGAGAGCCGGCTGCACGCCTCCGTAGAGCCGCTCGACCCCTCGCGTCTCGAAGACGACGGCGCCCTGCTCGACCGGGTCGACAGCGAAGCCCGCGTCCTCGAGGCGGCGAAGCACGCCTTCCCACTCCTTCTCGACGGCTGCAGGATCGCGGTCGACGAGAGCGAGCGGCGGGCACGTAGCGAGCGCTTCCCCGAGGCGCATCCCCGGCTTCACGCCGGCCGCCTCAGCAGCGGCGGTCACCGGGCCGAGGAGCGGCTCCTCTCCTGCCTCCGGCGCGAGGGCGGCGGGAACGAGTGCGAGCCGTGGGCGCGCGCGCAGTGCCGCTCTCAGCTCGAACCCGGGAATGAGGAGGCATGCGATCATTCGAACACATGTTCTATACGAACATATGTTCTCCTGTCAACTCCTGCTCCCGCCGGCAACATCGGGGTGACTCGATGCGAGTTCTTGAGCCTACGGCTCGCGGAGGATCTCGTGGGTGCCGATCCGGCGCCAGACGATGTGCGGCTCGTTCTCGACGACGGATCGACCGTACGAGAACGTCGCTCGCCCGTCCGGAGCCCACGTGAGCTCGTACACGCCCGTGATCGATCGCACTCCTTTCACTCGGAGGCCCGCACGGAACCCGCGTTGAGCTCGGAGGTCGTCGATGAACTTCGCAAGTGCAAGACGAAAGACCCGCTGCTGCTCCGGTGTCAGCTGCTCCCAGTCGCGAAGGAATTGCAGAAGGAGCTCACGAGTCGGCATCGAGCGGCTTCATCCGTGCGTCGAGGAACGCGATCATCTCCTCGTCGCTCTCGAAGCGCATGCCGAGACCAGCCGCGATCTCGGCGTCGGCTTGCCGCTCGCCCTCCTGCCACTCGGGAGTCCAGAACCATGCTTGGGATGCGTCGATCAGCTTCATCGGGCGCAACAGGATCCCGTCGGCCACGATCTCGACCTCGACCGGGTCGCCCTCCTCAAGCCGTGCTGCCTGCCGGATGTCAGCCGGAATCGTCACCTGGCCCTTCGCACGCACATTGGTGACGTGTCCCTTTCTGACAGTCTTACTTTCCACCTGTCGGAGAATAGAAGGCCGAACCGAGCGTGTCAAGTCTCGCCATGACGTCTCAGACGCGCTGCAGGTGCGTGTCCTTGAACCCGGTGGGGTACTTGAGCCCGTAGCCGAAGAAGCGGTCGAACCCGATGTGGGCGAGCCAGACAAGCGCGATCTGCGTCGCCGTCTCTGCGTCCGCCATTACACCGACGACACCCAACGCGATCGGTAGCACAGAGGTGTGCACCACGTCGTAGCTCGCGGCTCCCACGCTCGGTCCGCCAGGTACCCGAGCGCCGACAGGTCGGGTGCGAGGATGAGGAGCAGAAGCAGCAGCCAGCCGTAGTCAGCGTGGAAGTAGAGGACGAGAGCTGCGACCGCGACCGCGAGCCCTTCGAGACGCAGGAGTCGGGAGGGAAGTCGCGCGACCATCAGATTGCTCCTCTCTTCGAAGCGCGGAAGCACTCCGTGACATACGCGAGCCGGACTCCGTCCGAGCCGGCCGTCTCGTCGTGCAGTCTTGCCACGGCCTCGAGGACGGGCTCGCGCTCAGCCGGTGACA
>Ga0209342_10005289_pt1 | contig 13259 bp, 13 predicted proteins | sample RifCSP16_2_FD_184023 | JGI IMG/M metagenome (GOLD analysis project Ga0209342, IMG submission 184023) | Soil microbial communities from Rifle, Colorado - Rifle CSP2_sed 16_2 (SPAdes) (version 2) | ecosystem: Environmental > Terrestrial > Deep subsurface > Rock core/Sediment | place: Rifle... | reverse complement strand
CGGGAGAAGCGCCACACCCTTCCCATCGGGGACGTCCACCGGGTGGTGGCCCTCGGCCGCCGCGGCGCCGACTGGGTCGAGGTGGCCACCATCGGCCTCGAAACGCCGGGCGAACTGCCACCTCCGCTGCTCCCCGAGTTGATCCCGCATGCCACCCATCGCGACTTCGATCCGTTCGAAAGGCTCTCCGAACTGCCCGAGCATGCTCCCGGCCTCTCGACGGGATCCCGGGGGGAGAGCCTGGAGCGGTTGGCTTTGCGGCTTCCCGTCCAGGCGCAGGCTGGGATCCGCTCCCAGGGGATCGATCCGGCGAGCGCGGATGGCGCCGGCGTCGTCATCGCGCTGATGCGGAGCGCCGGTTACCAGGTCGTCGAGACCGCTCCTGCCACCTACCGCGCCGATCGCTCGGGGCAGCGCACCTTCATCCGGGTGGTCCCCCATCGCCACGGCGACTACCCGGAACTCGACGAGGCCGTCATCCGCAGGTTCGTCGTCGACTTCGGCGCCTCCGGTGCGGAACGGGGATTGCTGCTCTCCGAGAAGTGGGCACCCTTCGAGGTCCACGAGCGGGAGCGCCGTGACCCCCGGGTGCGCTTCGTGACCCGCGAGCGCCTCCAGGGTTTTGCCGACGCCCTCGCCCTGGGCTGAGCGACGGGTGAGCCTGCGACGGTCCTCTCGTCCGCGGCCTGGAACTCCACTGGAGCGCCCTTCGTTACCCGGAGTGGTGGATGACTGACGACTCCACCCCGTCTTGGGAAGAGGTGGCCCGACATCATGGGCGCAAGATCTACAACTTCGCCTACCGCCTCACCGGCAACGCCGACGATGCTCACGACCTCGTTCAGGAGGTGCTCCTCCGGGTCCGCCGTGGGCTGTCGTCGTACACGCCGACTTCGTTCGACGGCTGGCTGTGGCGGATCACCCGCAACGCCTTCCTCGACGAGGTGCGTCGCCGCAACCGGCGCCCGACCATGCCTCTTCCTGAGGACGATCGTGGCATCGGCGCCGCGGCACCCGGACCCGAAGAGGTACTCGCCTCGATCCGGCTCGGCGAGGACGTGCAGCGCGCCCTGCTCGACCTCCCGTACGACTTCCGCGAAGCGGTCGTGCTCTGCGACGTGGTCGGACTCTCGTATGAGGAGATCGCCGGCGCCGTTGGGATCCCGGTGGGCACCGTGCGCAGCCGGATCCATCGGGGACGCAAGATGTTGAAAGAGCGTCTGGGATGAATCATCTCGGCGACGTCCTCTCTGCCCTCCTCGATGGTGAACTCGGCGGCACCGAGCGCGGCGAGGCCGAGCGCCACCTCGCCGAGTGCGAGGCATGCCGGTTGGAGTTGTCGCTGATCGAATCCGCGCGGGGTGTGGTGCGGGCGCTGCCCTCCCTCGAACCTCCGCCCGGCCTGCTGCCGACGCGTCTCCGGCGCCGGCGCTGGGTCCTCTCACCGGCATGGATCACCACGGTCGCGGTGGCCGTGGCTCTCGCCTTCGGCCTGGTGGTCGGGCCCGGCGAACCGGGTGAGGCCTTCGAGATGGACACGCTCAATGAGCAGCACATCGCTCGCGTAGTGGGTGATCCGGGGATCGCCACATTTCGGGGGGACAGTCCGTGAGAATCCGTGTCCCGGCCGTGGTTGCCGCCGTCCTCCTGGTTGTGCCCGTCCCGGTTCTCGCCGACGACGGTCTCGGGGACTACCTCGAGCACGACGCCGGCGCTGAGTTCCACGGCACCGGGGTCGTGATGTGCACGTGGGGATCGGATTCCGCGGCCGCCACCTACGAGGTCACCCGCCACGAGGGGATGTCGATGACCAGCGGCCCCTCCGGCGATCTGATGGTGACCCCGGCGATCACCGTGATGCGGGCGGGCGGCGAGTGGTACTCGGTCGAGTTCTCCGACCGGTCGGAGTGGTCGCTGAGCGACCGCTATCGGCTCGGTGCGGTAACGCCCACCGTGCATCTCGGCAGAGCGGCCAGCGCCTATCTCGTGTTGGAAGGCGACCTCCCGAGGGTCCGCTTGATCGTCGACGATCTCACCACGGTGCCTCTCGTCACCGAGGTGCTCGACGCCGACGGGCGAGTGTTCCGGATGGCGGTGCTGATCGCCTTCGACGACACCCCCGGCGACATGCCACCGCCGCCGGAGGCGGCGCGGACACTCACCGTGCCGTCGGCCCAGGCCGGCGCGTCGCTGCCGGAATCGATCGCCGGCTACCGCCGGGTGGACACCTACGAGATCGCCGGAGGCGGGCTGCAGGGGTACTACTCCGACGGGCTGTTCTCGTTCTCGGTGTTCGAGAAGGTGCGGGGTTCCACCCCCGAGGCATTCCGGGGGGCCACGACGTTCATGGTTGGAGACGGCCGGTACCGGCGGGTGGTGACCCCCTCCGAGGTGTGGGTGTACTGGAACGCACCGGACCGGTCATACGTCCTGGTCGGCGACCTCCCCCCGGACCATCTGCTGGCGGCACTCGACGGGCTCCCCGATCCGGGCGATCGGGGATTGCTGGTTCGGTTGTGGCGCCGGCTGTTCGGCTGATCTCCGGTTCGCCATCGCCCGATGCCCCGTCCCGTGACGTTGGTGATGCTCAGGGCGAGCCGGCGGCGTCATCCGGCGGTGCCCCGTCACGCAGCGCTGGTGATGTGCAGGGCGAGCCGGCGGCGTCATCCGGGAAGGACGCACGACGAAGGCGCACTTGACCGTGCGTCGAGGAGGAGGACGTAGCCGGGGGCGTCGGTGGCCGTCATGCACGCGCCAAGCGTTGGGTGTCGGGGCATTGGGACGCACGACAAAGGCGCACTTGACCGTGCGTCGAGGAGGAGGACGCCGCCGGGGGCGTCGGGGGCCGTCGTGAGCGCGGCAAACGTTGCGGGACGGGGGATTAGCTCTACGATCCCGGCGTCGTCGAAGAAAGGTCATCCGTGGTCGCCACCATCGGTTCTCCGGCACCCTCGTTCGAGCTACGCGACACCGAGGGCAACACGGTATCGCTCGAGTCCCTGAGGGGTCGCAAGAGCCTGATCGTGTTCATCCCGTTCCCGTTCAGCAGCACCTGCGAGGGCGAGCTGTGCACGATTCGCGATCGTCACGCGGAGTTGAACGATCTCGACGCCAATGTGATGGCGATCACCACCGACACCACCTTTTCCAACGCGGAGTGGTCGAAGAAGAACGGGTTCCGCTTTCCGGTCCTCTCGGACTTCTGGCCGCACGGTGCGGTCACCGAGGCCTACGGCGCCTTCGACCCCAGGGTCGGCGCCGCCAACCGTTCCACGTACGTGCTCGACGCCGCCGGAGTCGTGCGGGCGATCGTGGCGACGGAGAGCCGCAAGTTCGCCCGCGAGTTCGATGCATACGTAAAGGCGTTGAACGCGATCGGCTGAGGACAGCCGATCGCAGATGGCAGACGGCAGACGACGGCCCTTGATCTGCTATCTGCTTTCTGCAATCTCTTAGGGGGCAGACGGCAGACGACGGCCCTTGATCTGCTATCTGCTATCTGCAATCTCTCACGGCTTGACCCGATACCCCACCCCGCGCACCGTTTCGATGACCGGTGCGCCGGGATGCTCCTCGAGCCGCCTCCGGAGCCGGCGGATGTGCTGATCCAGGGTGCGGGTGTCGCCGAACCAGGTGTACCCCCACACCTTGTCGAGGAATTCCTCGCGGGGCACCACCCGGCCCGGATGCTCCATGAGCAGCGATAACACCTCGAACTCCTTGCGCGGCAGGTCGAGCGCAGCGTCTCCGATGCGCAGGTGGTGGGCGTCACGGTCGAGAGTGGCGGTGCCGACCGTGACGGACTCCCCGGGGGAGCCGCGGCGGCGGGTTGCCGCCCGCACCCGGGCGAGCAGCTCGCGGATCGAGTACGGCTTGGTCACGTAGTCGTCGGCTCCCAACTCGAGGGCGGTGACGACGTCGGCCTCGGCGTCTTTGGCGCTCACCACGATCACCGGGACGTCGGAGTCCTTGCGAATGGCGCGCAGCACGTCGAGTCCGCCAACCCCGGGGAGCATGAGGTCGAGGAGGACGATGTCGGGTCGTACCGCCCGGAAGCGCTCCAGACCGAGTCGGCCGTCGGCGGCGCCATCGACGACGAACCCCTCACGCTCGAACGACACCCTGATGGCCTCCACGAACGAGGCCTCGTCCTCGATCACCAGCACCCGGGTCACGGGTTGGTCCACAGCGGGAGGATGACGCGGAACATCGATCCCTCACCCTCGGTGCTGGTCACCGTGATGTCCCCGCGGTGGTTGCGGGCGATGTGCCGGGCGATCGAAAGGCCGAGCCCGGTCCCTCCCGTCTCGCGGCTGCGGGCACGGTCCACCCGGTAGAAGCGTTCGAAGATGCGGTCCTGGTGTCCCTCAGCGATGCCGATGCCCTCGTCGATCACCTCGATCTCCACGCGATCGTCGCGGATCGCGGTGGCCACGATCACCCGGGGCGGGGCGGCGTCGGCGTCCGGGTAGCTGTACTTGATGGCGTTCTCGACGAGGTTGGAGAGAAGCGAGCGCAACTGTCGGGGGTCGCCGGTCACGCGGGCCGCCGGCGGCACGGTCCTGATCTCCAGGTCGACACCGGTGCTCTCGGCGATGGGACGCATTTCGCGGGCGACCGCGTCGACGACCGATGCGATGGACACCGGCTCGTCGTGGGTGGTGAACGCCTCGGCCTGGGAGAGGTCGAGGATGTCGCCCACGAGCCTTGCCAGCCGCTCTGCCTCGTGGCGAAGTCGCTCGGCGATCCCGGCGGCGGCGGGATCACCCGCCACCGATCCGGCCAAGGCCTCGGCGAGGGCGGCGAGGGCCGCCAGCGGGGTCTTCAATTCGTGACTGACGTTGGCGATGAAGTCGCGGCGCATCGCGGTGACCCGTCGGCCCTCGGTGACGTCTTCGACGAAGGCGACCGCCCCGACGCTTTCGACCCCGAAGTCGAGGGGCACCGCCGACACCTCGAGCACAGAGCGAATGGGCGTATAGAGCTCGACCTCGACGGAGACGGCGTTGCGGCTGAGCACCGCCTGCTCGATAGAGTCGCGGACCCGAACCTGGGCGACCGCCTCGCCGAGCCGGGTTCCGAGGAACCGCTCCGCCGCCGGGTTGCTCGTGATCACCACCCCGTGGTCGTCGGTGAGCAGCACCCCGAGCGGCGCCGCCTGCACGGCCCCGGCGAGGCGGGAGCGCTCCCGCTGCGCCTGGGCCGTCGAGCGCTCGAGACGATCCAGAGCGGCGTCGAGCGAAACGGCACGGCGCCGCCGCTTCGACGGACCGGCCCCACCGATACGAGCGACCGCGGTGTCGATCGCCCGGGAGTGTGTGCGGTTGCGCACCCCGAGGACCACGGCAACGAGTACGGCGAGGGAGGCGACGCCGACGGCAACGGCGGTGGTGGTGTCCACGCGTCGAGCATAGGTCGGACTCCTCCCCTCACCCGTGACCCGATATGAGGAGAGTTCACCTCCAGTTCACATTCGCGGTGCGCTGGTGTCATGAACGCGGTCATACGGTCCATGCCATCGGTGCGGGATTCGATCCCCTCCGACTCAACCAACAGGAGGAAACATGACTCGCAAGATGGGGCGCCTGACCGGCCTCGTGCTGGTGATCGCGCTCGTCGTCGGAGCCTGCGGCGACGATGACGCCGCCACCACGACGATGGGCAACGGGACCACCGCCGGCGGCGGTCTCACCGGAACGATCGCCGTCAGCGGATCGTCCACCGTGGAGCCCATCTCGGCGCGGGTGGCCGAGGCCTTCTACGCGGCCAACCCCGAGGTCCGCATCAGCGTCGACGGCCCCGGAACCTCCGACGGCTTCGTGCTCTTCTGCGACGGGGAGACCGATGTCTCCGATGCCTCGCGGACGATCAAGGACGCGGAACTGGAGACCTGCCTGGCCAACGGAGTCGAGCCGATCGAAATCAAGGTCGCCATCGACGGTCTGTCGGTGCTCACCGCGATCGGCAACGACGCGCTTTCGTGCCTCGACCTCGGTGACCTGTACGCGTTGCTTGGTTCGGAGTCGGTCGGGTTCGACAATTGGTCGGACGCTGATGCGCTCGCCGCGGAATTGGCCGCATCCGGACTGGGTGGCTCCCACGCCCCGTACCCGGATGCTTCACTCGTGATCACCGCACCGGGCGAGGAGTCGGGCACGTTCGACTCGTTCATCGAGCTCGTGCTTCGGGGAGTGGCCGGCGAGCGCGGCACGGATGAGAACCCGCGGGTCGACTACGTGGCCTCGGGCAACGACAATGTGATCATCGAGGGCATCAGCAGCAATGCCACCTCCCTCGGCTGGGTGGGCTACGCCTTCTTCGTCGAGAACCAGGACGTCGTTAAGGCGCTGGAAATCGATGGAGGCAACGGGTGCGTCGCGCCGACGCCGGAGACGATTGCCAGCTTCGAGTACCCGATCTCCCGTCCGCTGTACATCTATGTGAACAAGGCAGCGGCCGCGGCGAAGCCGGCACTCGCCGCCTTCGTGGACTACTACCTGACCGAGGCGGGTCTCGCTCAGGTCCCCGCTGCGGGATACGTGAGCCTCACCGATGAGGAAATGACCACCTGGAAGGCCAACTGGGAGAGCCGGACGACCGGCAAGGTCGGGTAGGGCTCCCCACCTCCCCGACCGGATCGCGGGTGGCAGGTCGGATGTCTAGTGTCCGACGTGCCACCCTGCCTGCGTCGATGGGCCGCCGAGACACCCGGAAACCACGATGACGACACACGAAGAAATGGCGATGGTCCTCGCCGGAGTCCCTGCACGGAGACGGCGGGAACGTCGCATCCGGCGGTTCTTCTTCGCAGCCGCGGCGACCTCTGTGGTGATCAGCCTGGCGATAGTCGCCTCACTCGCCGGCGAGGCGTGGACCTTCATCAGCAACGTCGACCTCTCCGCGCTCCGCTCCCTGGGCTGGTTCCCTCGCCGCGGCATGTACGACATCGCGACCCTCTTTGCTGGCACGGTTCTCGTCGCCGGTATCGCCATGCTGGTGGCCGCCCCGCTCGGCATGGGATCGGCGGTGTACCTGTCCGAGTACGGATCACCGCGGACGCGCCGCATCCTCAAACCCGTTCTCGAAGTGCTCGCCGGGATCCCGAGCGTGGTTCTCGGCTTCTTCGCTTTGACGTTTATCACTCCCACGGTCCTGAAGGCGATCTTCGGCGATGCGATCGCGGGCTTCAACATGCTGGCAGCCGGGATCGGGGTGGGAATCCTCACGATTCCGCTGGTCGCCTCGATCACCGAAGACGCGCTACGGGCGGTGCCGCGGGCGTTGCGGGAGGCGTCGTACGGTCTGGGGGCGAGCCGCATGACGACAAGCATCCGCGTGGTCGTCCCGGCCGCGGTGTCGGGAGTGACGGCCTCGCTGATCCTCGCCTTCTCGCGTGCGGTCGGTGAGACGATGGTCGTTGCCATCGCCGCCGGCGCCACCGGCGGGTCGCTCTTCTCCTGGGACCCTCTGACCAACGGTCAGACCATGACGGCCGCCATGGCGGCACTCGCCATCGGGTCCGACCGGGTGCGCGGCGACGACTACGCCTTTCAGAGTCTGTTCTTCCTCGGATTGCTGCTGTTTCTGGTGACGCTCATCCTCAACGTCGTCTCCGAGCGGTTCGTCCGCCGAGTGAGGCAGAAGTACTGACATGAACGCTGCCACGATGCGGATCGCCCCCGAAGCCGTCGCCAGGGCACTCACGACCCGGCGCCGCGACGTGAAAGGGACGGTCTTCACGGCCGTGCTGGTGGCGACTCTGGTGGCGGCGATGGCCGTCCTCGCCACGCTGCTGTTCACGGTCATCACCGGGAGCCTGCCGGTGTGGCGCTCCCGGGGGGTGGGGGAGTTCGTGACCTCACAGATGTCGGCCGATCCCGAGGTGGCGGGGATCTGGCAGGCGTTCTACGGCTCCTTGTTGCTCATGGGATTTACCGCAGTCATCGCCCTGCCCACGGGTGTGGGTGCCGCCATCTACCTCGAGGAGTATGCGTCCGACACCCGGTTCACGAGGATCGTCAATGCCAACATCCGCAACCTGGCCGGGGTGCCGTCCATTGTGTATGGGCTCCTCGGCCTGGCGATCTTCGTAAAGCTCCTCGGCGGGATCACCGGTCCCGACGTCGAAGGGCGAAGTGTGATCGCAGGCGGCCTCACCCTCGGAATCCTGGTTCTCCCGATCGTGATCATCACAACCGCCGAGGCTTTACGGGCGGTGCCCACCTCGATACGGGAGGCGGCCATCGGGGTGGGAGCAACTCCGTGGCAGACGATCCGGCACCACATCCTTCCGGTGGCCGCCCCCGGCATCTTCACCGGGACGATCCTCTCGCTGGGGCGGGCGTTCGGTGAGGCCGCTCCGCTGCTCCTCGTGGGTGGGATCACGACGTTCTTCAGCACGGGCGACAGCGGACTCATCGAGACGCTGCAAGGGCGGTTCAGCGCGATGCCGGTCCTCGTCTTCTCCTGGTCGCGGCTTCCCCAAGGAGGGTTCCGGGCGCTGACCGCCGCACTGATCGTGATCATGTTGCTCGTGCTCCTCCTGATCAACGGCGCTGCCATCTACCTCCGCAACCGGTTCGAGAAGGGTGTGTCATCGTGAAGGCAAGCGCCCCCGACGAGCCGATGTCTATCGGCGCTTCCGACCCCATCGCCGTCAACCGAAGGGTGACGATCGACGTGCCGGAGCGATTCGAGGCCGCCGGCGACATCCTGTTCGCGGTGAGACGACTGTCCGTCGACTACGGAACCTTCCGTGCGGTGGACGACATCACCCTCGACGTCCGTCGCAACGAGATCACCGCCTTCATCGGGCCTTCCGGGTGCGGCAAGACGACGGTTCTGCGTTGCTTCAACCGGATGAACGACCTCATCGAATCGGCGCGCGTGCACGGGTCGATCCTGTACCACGGTGTCGACCTGTACGGGCCCCGGATCGACTCGGTCGAGGTGAGACGCCGGATGGGCATGGTGTTCCAGAAACCCAACCCATTCCCCAAGTCGATCTACGACAACATTGCCTTCGGCCCCCGGATCGCCGGCTTCAAAGGCAACATGGACGACCTGGTGGAGGAGTCCTTGCGCCGTGGCGCCCTGTGGGACGAGGTGAAGGACAAGTTGCGCGACTCGGCGTACGCCCTCTCCGGCGGTCAGCAGCAGCGGTTGTGCATCGCCCGGGCCATCGCCACCAACCCCGACGTCGTGCTCATGGACGAGCCGTGCTCGGCGCTCGACCCGATCGCCACGCTACGGATCGAGGAACTGATGACCGAGCTGAAGAAGGACTACACGATCATCATCGTGACCCACAACATGCAGCAGGCCGCCCGGGTGAGCGACCGTACTGCCTTCTTCACCGTCGACGTCAAAGACACCGGGGCCCGCACGGGCCGCCTCGTAGAGTTCGACTCCACCGGCAAGATCTTCACCAAGCCGTCGCAGCGAGCGACGGAGGACTACATCACCGGCCGCTTCGGCTGAGAGAGGCGAGCGCAATGCCAACCGACCACATGGATGCCCGTCACCACTTCGCGGAGAGCCTCGAAGAGGTCAAGACCGGGATGCTCGAACTCGGTGGCCTCGTGCTCGAGAACACGCGGCGCATGGGTGAGGCGCTCCTGGAGAACCGGCTCGACCTCGCCCGGGCCGTGGTCGTCGCCGACGAGGAGATCGACACGCGGTATGCGCGACTCGAGTTCCGCGTGTTCGAGATCATGGCCCGACAACAGCCGGTGGCCGGCGACCTCCGCTTCTTGGTGGCGGCGACGCGGATTCTCTACGAGATCGAGCGCTCGGGGGATCTCGCCGTCAACGGCGCCAAGGGGCTGCTGCGTCGCGATGGGTACACGCTGCCACCGCAGATTCACTCCCTCGTCGCCCGGCTTGCCCGGGGCTCGGCGGATCTCTTCGCCGACGGGCTCGAGGCGCTGCGCTCTCTCGATCCCGATGCGGCACCCGTCATCGATCGCGCCGACGACGAGGTCGACACGGTGGTCGGGGAGTTGTACGGGGTGGTGGCCAAGAACAGCGAGCACATCGGCTTCGATTTGGCCATGGAACTCACCCGTATCGGCCGCTACCTGGAGCGGATCGCCGATCACGCCGTGAACATCGCCGAGCACGTGACGTTCGTCGTCACCGGTTCGTTTCCCGGCGGCGAGTCGGCGGTGACCCGGGACGAGGCGTAGCCCCGTCAAGGGAGGGCCGCAGGCGGCCGATAGAGCCGAGTGGGTCCCTCCGCGGCGAGATTCGATGCAACGCTGCGCGCTGAGCTCGGATCGCGCTGGGTGCGCCATGCGCTCATCGCGGTGGCCGCCATGGGCGGTGCGGCTTCGGCAGCCTGGCTCGGCGGTCTCGCCGGGGTCGTGTGGGCCCCGGCTGCGGTATGCGGGTTCATTGCCCTCGCCGCGGCAATTCGATCCCGGTTCCGGCAGGTCTCCCCGTCCTGGGTGGTGTTCAGTGCCGCGGTGAGTTCGCTGGTGACGGGAGCCTTTGCCCCCGCCGCGATGGTCCAGGGGATGGCGACCGCGGTTCTCCTCGGAGGGGTCACCGCCCTCGTCGTGTTCGAGCCACGCCGGCGGGCACTTGCCATGATCGCGGCTCTGATGACCGTCGAGGCCGGATCGGTATCGCTGGCGGTGCCGGGTTGGGAGGCGTTGATCTCGATTCTCCCCGGAGCAGCCGCGGCGGCGGTCACTGTGCCGCTGCTGTCGAGCCTGCGCAGCCGGCTGGTGGAACGCGGCGAGGCGGTGGTCGACCGCGACCTGCGGTACCGCGACCTCTTCGACCGGGTACCGGTTGGTCTGTACCGGACCGGGCTCGAAGGGGAGCTGCTCGACGCCAACCAGGCGCTCGCCGACCTGCTGGGGGCGCCACGGGAGTCGGTGGTCGGGCGCCCGGTGCAACCCTTCGTCGTCGATCCCTCCGACCTGGTCCGCCTCCGGGAGCGCATCCCGGAAGACGGCACACCGCTCGTCACCGATCTTCGCTTCCGGCGTGCCGATGGCCGGGTGATCTGGGTGCGGGACCGCACTCGGGCCGTTCGCGATGAGGCCGGCGCCATCGTGTGCTTTGAGGGTGAGTTCCAGGACATCACGCAGCAGGTGGAGCAATTGGAGCGCCTTCAGGCCCTGGTCAAGTCGAAGTCCGATCTGATCGCGGCGGTGAGCCATGAGCTGCGCACCCCGCTCACCGCAGTCGTCGGTTTCCTGGATCTGCTCGCCGCGGATCCGCTCGAGGACTCCGAGGAGATGCTGCGTATGGCGGCCGAGCAGGCCCACGACGTCGCCGCCATCGTCGACGATCTACTCACCGCAGCGCGGCTCGACAATCGCGAGCTGGTCGTGCACACCGACAATGTCGACGTCGTCGAGACGGTGCGCGCCGCCGTGCGCTCACTCGGCAACCCGTATGTGCTCCTGGTGCTTCCGATGCACCTCGTCGCCATCGGGGACGCGGCGAGGGTGCGCCAGATCCTGCGCAACCTGATCGGCAACGCCTACCGCTACGGAAAGCCTCCGGTCTCGGTGCACGCCGATGCGACCGGCGCTTCCGTCCGCATCGTGGTCGCCGACCGCGGCGACGCGATCGGTACCGAGGTGCAAGCCCAGATGTTCGAGCCCTTCTTCACCACCGGCGTCGGCGAGAGCCAGCCCGGCGCCATCGGTCTCGGACTCGCCGTGTCCCGGCAACTTGCCCGGCGGATGGGCGGCGACCTGCGCCACGAGCGGGTGGGCGTCGAGACCCGCTTCACCCTCAGCCTCCCCGCGGGGTCGGGAGCGGTGCGCGCGGCCTAGGCAGATGTCAGGCACCAGGCATCAGGCATCAGCCAGATCGATGAGCCGTTCTTCCTGGTGCCTGGTGCCTCTCCTACAGCAATGCCCGCGCCGCCCACGCCACCGGATCGGCGAGATCACCCGCCCGCGGCAGCGCATCTGGGCTCTCCCATAGGCGGTCGACCGCCTGCTCTCCCCATCGCCGGGCGACCTCGGTGCAGAACGTCCACCCCAGCCGGTAGCGGGCGTGCTGCAGGTCGAGACCGATCATCTGAGCGAGCATGCGCTCTCCGGGCGACGGCTCGGCGCGGCGGCGATCGACCGCCTCCCGCAGCGCCGCCACTTGCGGGACCAGGCTGCCTACGCACCGGTCGACGAGGTGGTCGGCGTAGCCTTCGACCACCGCCATGAGAGTGCGGACGTCCTCGAGTTGCTCTCCACCTCCGGTGGCGGAGAGCAGGGAGGGCATGCTGCCTCCGTCCTCCACCATCCGCTGCAGCGCCTCAGGATCCTGGAGCCCCTGCATGCGTTCGGTGATCCCCACCTCATCGATCTCCAGGGACTCGACGAAGGCGTCGATTCGCATCACCGCGTACTCGCGCACCCACGGCACCGTCATTGCCGCCACGTGGGTCGTCTCGTGCATCGCCACCCAGAGCCTCACCTGGCGCCGATCGAGGTCGTGGTCTGCGGCGAACTGCTCGACGTTCGGCACGACGTACGCCGGCGACTCCTCGCGGCCGGCGGGCAGGCCGACGTCAAAGCCCCCGAGCACTCGGTGGCTCATCGCCCCGACCATGCCGCCGATCTGCAGCCCGATCAGTGCGGGACCGAGCGGCTGCAACATCTCGGGAAGCGGCCCGGCTCCCATCAGCTTCGCCGCCAGCGGTTCGGCGAGATAGGCGAGGGCATCGGTTTGTGCCGACGCCCACGACCTCCGGTCGAGGACGCGGACCGGGCCCGCAGCCGATACCGGGTCGAGCGGGGAGGCGGCGTCCACGTAGCGGACCGCGGTGGCGGCCAGATCCCGGTACTCCTCGTCGAGCCAGGGTTCGATGGGCTCGGTCGGTCCGGCAGCGCTCTCGGAAATCTCGCGGGCCAGGCGCCAGTTGACCGGACCGGAGGAGCGGAACAGATCGGCGAGTCGATCGAACAGGTTGTCGGTCATACGTCTTCGGGACGCTCGAGCAGCGTCACGTCGATGGTCATCGGCGCTCCGTTTCGGTTGATGCCGAGGCGAACCGTGTCGCCCACCCGGTAGTAGCGCAAGCGCACCACGAGGCGGTCCATGGTGACGATCTGCTCGTTGTCGAAGGTGAGGATCGTGTCGCCGACTGCCAGACCGCCGATCGCGGCGGCGGTGCCTTCGACTACCGAGGAGACCTCGACCCCGGAAGGGGCGAGGGCACCGTCGGCTTGCGTCTCGAAGTGTGTGGTTCCGGTGATGCCCAGGAACGCGTGGTTTGACTCTCCGGAGGCGATCAG
>Ga0209342_10005288_pt1 | contig 13262 bp, 12 predicted proteins | sample RifCSP16_2_FD_184023 | JGI IMG/M metagenome (GOLD analysis project Ga0209342, IMG submission 184023) | Soil microbial communities from Rifle, Colorado - Rifle CSP2_sed 16_2 (SPAdes) (version 2) | ecosystem: Environmental > Terrestrial > Deep subsurface > Rock core/Sediment | place: Rifle... | reverse complement strand
TACGGCGATAATTTCAAGATTGAATGCCCGACCGGCTCAGGCAAGATGATGAATCTCTTCGAGGTGAGCAAGGAGATCGCGAATCGTCTGACCCGCATCTTCCTACGCGACCAGCACGGCAGGCGGCCCGTCTACGGGGGTATGGAAAAGTTTCAGAGCGACCCTCACTGGCGCGACCATTTCCTTTTCTACGAATACTTCCATGGGGACAACGGGGCGGGGATTGGCGCCAGTCACCAGACCGGGTGGACTGGTCTCGTCGCCACGCTCATCCAGCTCTTCGGCCGCCTCGATGGGGCGCACTTCCTGGAGATGGGCCGGTCCGCGGCGTTCGCGGGACAACCGGTCAAAGAGACGCAATTGTAAAGGTTTAATAATTCGGTAACAAAATCCAGGGAGAATGGTTTAGGGTGGATTACTCCATTAAGATTAATCGATTCTCTCCTTTGATGAATCCTTCCAATGGTCTTTGTGTGAGCCAATTTTTTTAAGCTTCTCCTCCATTTCCTTGAGGACTTCGATTTGATGTTTATCAACCGGACGGTCGAATCCTTCACTATGCCAAATCTGTATACCCAAAGCATAATTTCTTCTATCGGTATCTTTATCTCCAGGTATGTAGAAGGAACGGGAATCGTGAATCTTAATCTCAAAGCGGACGTTTGGATTATCTTTAGGAATCAGCCAATCGGCAATTCGTTTGAGTTTCTGGAATACGTTAGGTATTTCTGTATCATGAGGAGTTTCTTCATATGTTCCAGAAATTACTAAAGCTAAAGCAACCTGTACTCTTCGTCCACTCTTCTGATCTGGAAGCTCTATTGGTCCTGTTATCCAAAATACCTTGTGTTCCTCTATGATCCGACTTAGCTGTGAAATTTCTTCATCCGCAGAAATTATTTTGATATCCTTTAACTCCGAATCGTTTTTTGACATTGTTTATAATCCCTTATTTAGTTTTTTTATTTTGTTTCGCCAAATTCAAACCTCCAGATAATCAACTACTTCCCAGTCATTTCCTTGATCTATGTCATGATAAAAATCTAGTCAATTATATGATAGCCGCCGTCAATGTAAATGGTCTCGCCTGTAATCAGCTTCGCAGCGTCGGTCGCCAAGCCCGCAGTCGCAGCTCCAACATCGTCGATAGTAACTAGACGCTTGGCTGGAGCCTTAGCGGCCGCAATGTTCAGGAGATCATCGAAGTCCGCAAGACCAGAAGCCGCTCTTGTTTTTATTGGGCCAGGGGAAATGGCATGGACCCTGATCTTTGGACCCAGCTCTGCTGCTAGGTATCGAACTGAAGCTTCAAGAGCCGCCTTGATTGGTCCCATAAGGTTATAATGCTGCACAACCTTTTGCGCACCGTAATAGCTCATGGTAAAAAGTGTTCCGCCATCCTTCATCAGAGGCTCTGCCAATCTTGCCATACGGATGAAAGAATGACACGAGACATCCATAGCCAAAAGGAAACCTTCACGGGACGAGTCAACGAGCCGCCCTTGCAAATCCTTCTTTGGAGCAAACGCAATGGAATGGAGTGCGATGTCAAGTTTACCCCATGTCCGTTCAATCTCTGAGAAGACTGCCTCGAGTTCCCCTTCCTTTGTCACGTCGCAAGACATGAAAATAGGTGCTCCAAGTTCCTTGGCAAGGGGTTCAACGTATGGTTTAGACTTTTCATTTCCATAAGTCACCGCGACCGCAGCCCCACGGAATTTGAAAGCCTTTGCACAACCATAAGCAATTGAATTTTCATTTGCTATACCAATCACAAGCGCATTCTTGCCCTTGAGCATTATTTGGTCTGAGTCGAACATGAGCAGCCTCCTTATCTCCTTTTGAGATTATTGCGTCTTATCAAGACCAAGAGCCTCCATGGTATGACGCGCGATTACATATTCCTCGTTGGTTGGAACTACCCAGACGGATACGGGGCTATCAGGCTTAGTTATGCAGAGTTTGTTGGATTTGTTTGCAACTTCATCAATGTGAATTCCCAACCAGGCTGAGCGGGCACAGATACGAGAACGGATTTCAGAACTGTTTTCACCGATACCGGCTGTAAAAACAAGTGCATCAAGCCCGCCCATCGCCGATACGAGAGACCCAAGTTCACAGGCAACACGGTAAATGAAATAGTCAACCGCTTCGGCAGCGCGTGGGTCAGTGCTGGATAAAAGGCGGCGCATATCATTGCTCACGCCAGATAATCCAAGCAAACCGGAGCGCTTGTAGAGCAAATCTTCTACCTTATCAATACTGAATCCCCGTTCACGGACGAGGTAGATTATTACACCTGGGTCTAAATTCCCACAGCGGGTTCCCATCGGAAGCCCCCCTACCGCGGTAAACCCCATAGTGGTTGCGACACTTCGACCATCCTTCATAGCACACATGCTTGCGCCACTTCCAAGATGAGCTACAACAGCTCGACCTGAAGCTATTCGGGGAGATATGGTTTTAAGTCTTTTAGATATATACTCGTATGAGAGACCGTGAAAGCCGTAACGACGTATTCCCTTATCATAATACTCATATGGAAGCCCGAAAAGCTCCGCCACCTTAGGCTGAGTGCGGTGAAAAGAGGTGTCAAAACAGGCGACTTGTGGAAGCCTGGGATTATAACGTGTTACGGCGCGGATTGCGGCAAGGTTATGCGGTTGATGGAGAGGCGCGAGGGGAACAAAGGATTCCAGCTTGGCCATAACTTCGTCATTAACGACAGCCGGAGAGGCGAAATCAGGCCCGCCGTGCACCACACGGTGACCAACGGCTGCCAGTGGATATCCGGGACGATTGGTTCTCAGCCAGCCAGCAAGCCTTTCCAAAGAATCCGCCTGATTTGATACTTCCGCCGCAGACCAGTGTTCTTCTGCTATTGTCGCGCCATCACTGTCCTTCACAATAAAACGAGGTTCTGTTCCTATTCCCTCAATCTGTCCCTTTAGGAATACACCGAGGTCCGCCCCACTATCCAGGGAAAACACAGAAAATTTAAGGCTTGATGATCCGGCATTGAGAATTAAGATTAGATTCTTCATGTGAGCACCCCGTCACACCTCAGACTTTAGGTTAGCCCTGTGTCGCGCATCCGCAATGAGGGCCGCTATGGCACAGGATGCTATGCGAGCACGCCCGCTATCGGCACGGCTGGTCAGTACGATGGGAACTCGCGCCCCAAGCACTATTCCCGCGGCGTCTGCGTTTGCCATGAAGGTGAGTTGCTTTGCAAGGATATTGCCTGACTCCAAATCTGGAACAAGAATAATATCGGCATCTCCAGCTACTGACGATTCGATCTTCTTTATTTGGGCTGCCATCTTGCTGATAGCGTTGTCAAAGGCTAACGGGCCATCCAGCAAGGCGCCCGTAATTTGGCCGCGTTCTGCCATCTTACAGAGAGCGGCAGCCTCGATAGTAGATTTGATTTTGGGATTCACCGTTTCTACAGCGGAGAGGATAGCAACCTTTGGACACTCGATTCCAAGAACATGGGCAAGGTCTATAGCATTTTGGCAGATATCAACCTTTTCATCTAACTCCGGATAGATGTTAACTGCGGCATCTGTGATGATCAATGGCTTGTGGTAGGTTGGGACATCCATGATGAAGGCGTGAGTGATTCTCCGCTTGGTCCTCAATCCTGTATCACTCCGCACGACCTCGCGCATGAGTTCATCGGTATGCAAACTGCCTTTCATTAAGACTTCGGCTTTGCCCTCTCGTATCAGCTCAACGGCCTTGGCCGCCGCCCCATGACTATGAGGGGCATCCACAATGAGGTATGGGGATATATCAAAACCCAGACCTTCTGCAACAGCTTTGATTTTTTGCGCAGGGCCCACGAGTATCGCTTCAATTATGCCGGTCTTTACCGCGTCTAACACTGCTGTTAATGATGACTCATCGCAGGGATGGGCAACCGCGGTAACTATGGGCGGAAACTTGCTACAACGCTCAATCAATCGGGCGTATTTGTCGTGCATTTGAAAAGAGATCTCGGGTCTCAGGGGTCGGGGTATTACTATCTTTTCAGAAGGAGCGATAACTTCGGCAGTTCCGGTCATAACGGTCTCACCGCGCTGGTTGATGCAGGAGCAATCAAATATCACGCTCTTTTTGTTAGGGCGCTTTTCACGAACTGTTACGTTGACAGTGACAGTATCGTTCAAATTAATTGTCCTCAGAAAACGCAAATCTTGTGATAGATAAATGGTTCCCGGTCCGGGCAACTCTGTCCCGAGGATCGCCGACACTATAGAACCACTCCACATACTGTGACCGGCTAAACCACCAGCCAAGAATTTATTGGTAAATTCCTCGTCAAGATGGGTAGGGTTCACGTCCCCTGACATCACTGCAAAAAGCTGAATATCTTTTTTAGTCAGGGTGCGGGTCAGGCTTGCCGAGTTACCTATCTGGATTTCTTCAAAGGTGTGATTTTCTAAATTATCACTATTATCACTTGTCATAGAACCCCTCCTTATCAATTGACTCTAAGCCCCTTTGGGAAAAGTAAGCTCCACGCCGAGAATTTCCTTGACTCTCTTGGCAAGCTGTGATTTAGGATCAGCCAACTCAGGCTCTACCATTAGAATCTTGCCTACCAGGGCAACCGCCTTGATACGCTCCTCCTTTGTCGGCAGGAGCTTGGGAAGAGCCTGTATTGCCCTTTCCGGATCCATACTCAATATCAGGGTCTGTTCCCGGACTAACTTCTTAAATTCGGAGCGGGTGGGCCAACGTAGGTCGCCGTTCTGTTTACGTAATTTCTCCGCGATAAGGAATGAACGGCGCTCTGCCGCTCCCTTCTTCTTGATTCCAGCAATTAGCATTCGCACCACGGCTTCTACAAATCCACCCTCCTCGAATCTGTTTTCCATTTGTGCTTTTTTCGCCTCTAACTGTGTTTTTATACCTTCCTTAGTCTCAATTTTCTCAGGTTGTTCCGGAGGAAATATCGCTCCCAGACCAAACGGACCATATAATGCACTGACAAAATTACGAGTAGAATTATCGCGAATATCCCTATAGGCGTTCAAAGTTTCTTCTATACATTGAGAAATTTCTTTCTCGAGGGCAAGAAAGCGATTATCGTTGGGCATTGGCTTTCTTTTGCTTCTGACCCAGTTTGCCATAGTGGCAATGGAAGCCATAAAGGGATTTAGATCTGAGAAAAGGTAGTGCTGCATTCGGAGCGGGTGTAGAAGTTTCAAAAAAGTGGCCGATGTTTCTGTTGACATGGCTTTAACGTAGGGGCTAATGAATGTCTTATAAAGAAGGTTATTAATTTTAGAGACCTGGTCTATGGTACTGAACAGCGCTTCGTCCTCACGGCTTTCGTCCAAGGCAAGGATATCTTTCACCTTGCGAGTCTCGAAGCGTACCGTGTACTCTCCCTCTTCAAGCTCTCCATACCTGTGGGCATCTGGCTTGCGCTCAATCACCATTTCGTACAGACCCGGCGGGAGTCTGTCAATCATTTCCATAACATTAACAAGTTCAGTATGCTCTTTCTTTGCAACCCTACCTGAGACAAAAATTCCAAGATGTCCTATGTCTTCGTGCAACAAATAGACAATAACATGTCCATTTTCTACTATCGCATCCTCGTGGCCGTAAACGTCAACTATCCAGTTTAGCGCCTGCTGGGGAGGGGTTATATCGTCTGCGTGTGAAGCAAATATCACCACAGGCGATTGAATATTTTTGAGATCAACATGAGCCCCACTTTTAGATTCTATAGCACCTTTCCCTAATTTATTGCCGATAAAAAGGTCATTGACTATGTGCTCAATTTCATCCTCCGTCATTAGGAAGTACCCACCCCACCATTTCTCAAAATCGAGATACCTCGGTTCCTCGGTGTCAATGTTGGCATAGAGGTTGTACTGCTTGCTCCAATAAGTATTTGCAGGATTCAATCTTTCAAAGTTCGTAACGATGTGCGCGCCGTCAAAAAGGCCATTGCCGAGATCGCATGCCAGTGAGGTCATCCAGGAACCGCCCAGAAACCCGCCCAAATAGCGCATTGGATTCTTGTTGTCCTCCCCAGCCCAGTAAGACAGGGGAGCACCGTTGAGAATAATAAGCCCTACAACGTCTGGACGCAAAGCAGCCAAGGCTGCAACCGCCCATCCGGCCTGACAATTCCCCACCACGCATGGCTTCCCTTCCGAATTTGGATGGCGTTTTGCAACCTCTTCAATGAATAATACTTCGGCATAGCCGATGTCCCCAAGGGTCTGACCGGGAACAGGATCCGGGAAAAAGGATATAAAATAAACAGGATGTCCAGCACGCATCGCAACCCCAACCTGTGAATCGTATTTAAAACCACCTATTCCAGGCCCATGTCCGGCCCGCGGATCAACAACCACAAAGGGGCGTTTTTTTGGGTCAATCTTTACACCTTTCTCAGGCGGGATCCGTAACAGGACGTAGTTGCAGGGACGCTCCAAGTCACGCCCATCAAGGAGAATCTCGTATTTAAAGCGCAGAACAGGGGGCTTGCCTTTTTCGTAGTGCTCAAGAAAGGTGTTTCCTCTCTTGCGCATGACATCCCAAAACAAAACCGAGCGCTGATAAGAGTCTATAAGATAATCCCAAGTGCTCTTCATAAAATCAGAGTAAAATGAAAAAGGATTGACAGGTTTTTTATCTTCCATTTTAAATACCTCCATTTGTATTAGTATTTATAAAATCCCCTTCCCGTTTTTCTTCCCAACCATCCAGCGCGAACCATCTGACGGAGAAGCGGAGCAGCACGGAATTTTGGGTCCTGAAACTCGCGATAGAGAACATCTATTACATTGAGAGTTACATCCAATCCTACGAGGTCTATAAGTGCAAGAGGGCCGATTGGCTGATTCGTTCCAAGTTTCATCGCTTTATCAATATCTTCAGCAGTTCCCACACCCTCTTCAAGAGCAAACACGGCTTCATTGAGCATGGGCATGAGAACCCGGTTTACGATAAATCCAGGGACATCCTTGGTTTTAACCGGCTCTTTACCAAGGGCCTTGGCAAAGTCATAAGCAAACTCGACGGATTCATCCGATGTTGCAATAGTTTTTATTATCTCTACAAGCTTCATAATAGGGACAGGATTAAAGAAGTGCATCCCTACGACCTTATCGGGTCTTTTTGTATTTACAGCGATTTCTATAATAGGAAGCGAAGAGGTATTTGTGGCAAGAATCACATCAGGACGAGTGGATGCATCTAACTTTTTGAAAGTCTCTTTTTTCACATTCATATCTTCAAATATAGCCTCTATGACCAAATCAACATCACGTAGATCCTCAAATTTTGTAGTCGTCTTAATTCTGGATAAAATAGAATTGCTGTCTTCCTCGCTTATTTCTCCCTTCTTTACAAACCTTCCCAAGCTGTTACCTATAGCTTTCATTCCACGCTCAACAGCGGAATCAGAAATATCCAGGAGAACAACCTCTCTGCCATTTGAAGCCACAACCTGAGTTATTCCTGAGCCCATTGTTCCCGCTCCAACAACACCGACCTTTTTTATATCTTCTAAGCGCATAGAAACCCTATTTACCCTCCTTCCATCTTTTTTGTGTTAGATTTTCATTTAGCTACTTAAGCTGAGACTTTATCTTAATTTATTTGATTATAAACCACATATTTTGCAAGAGTAATGCCAGTAAAAATTTCTTTTATTCCGTATACATTGAATTTAAAGAGGTGTCTACTGTCTCAAATTCTGACATACATGCTCCCTCAAAAGGGCACTATTTACCAGTAAATATCGGTTTTCGCTTTTCGTAGAAAGCTCTTATACCTTCCCCATAGTCTACGCTCTCACAGACTCTCTGGCGCAGCTCTTGAATACGCTCGAAAATAGCCGGTGTTATGGGATCAGCGTCGGCAAGAATATTAAGCTGTTCTTTAACTACGGAGACTGCTAGTGGGGCCTTACTGGCAATCAAGTGCGCCATATCGTAGGTGAATTTTTCTAATTCAGATGCCGGCACCAAATGATTAAGAATTCCCCACTTTTCCGCATCTGCAGCCTTGATAGGCGCTGCCGTGAAGAACATTTCTTTAACGAAATTGAGCGGAAGCCGCTTCATGAACCGCGTCAGGCCGGTGGTGTTGTAAGGCAGACCGAGATTAACAGGGGTGATGGCAAAAGAACTGGTTTCGTCCCCTATAGCTATATCGCAACTCAGAACCAGATCCGTCGCTCCCCCCCACACAGAGCCGTGAACCATAGCGATAACCGGTGCGGGGTAAATCCTAACAGCACGAAGAGCTCGTCCTAAGGGGTCCGAAAACGAGAGTGGATCAGGGTCTTGAAGAAGCTCTGAGACGTCGTGACCAGACGACCATACCTTGGAATCGCCGGGCGCACGTAGCACAACAACCCTAGCTGATGCCTTGCGGAAGTTCTCTAACGTTGTGATTAACTCCTCAATCAATTCTCTAACGAGCGTGTTTCGCTTCGCTGGGTTATTGAGGGTGATGGTTCCAATCGACTCTTTTAATTCAGATAGAATAAACATTTGGTGAGATTTTGTTGGCAGTTATTCCTTTACGTTCGCGCGAACCTGAGCGATTTTAAGTCTTCGGTATAGCTCTTCGAGTTCTTTTTTGCGTCCGCTAAAGTTTTTAAGTTCTTCCAGGATTGCTTCCAATTCCCTTCGTGCAGCTTCCGTATGTATACCCGCCGGATCCTCTACATTATCTGTGAGAATACTTACCTTATCTTCTCTAACCTCCGCAACACCTCCAGATATGATATACCTTCTTTCAACACCGCCCTTTGTGTATCTGAGTTCCCCAGGCATAAGAAGCGTTATAAAGAGAACATGTCCTGGGAGAACCCCGAATTCTCCAAGCTCCCCAGGTGCTACAACCTCATCTACCTCTTCCTTTACAGCTAGCATTGAAGGTGTTACGACTTCAAGCAAAATTTTATCCGCCAATTTCTATTTCTCCTTGGGCGTGGTTCGTGATTCGGGTTTCGTGGTTCGATTCACGATTCACGATTCACGATTCACGAAATCGTTATCATGATATAACCTGCCTGGCCTTGACATAAACCTCTTCTATATTTCCAACCATGTAAAAGGCCTGCTCAGGGACTTCGTCCATATTTCCTGAGAGGATTTCTTTAAATGCTACAATGGTCTCTTTAATCGGTACGTATTTCCCAGGAGTCCCAGTGAACTGCTCTGCTACGCTGAAGGGTTGTGAAAGAAGCCTTTGAATCTTTCTTGCCCTTGCAACCGTAAGCTTGTCTTCTTCCGAAAGTTCATCCATACCAAGAATCGCTATGATTTCCTGAAGCTGCTTGTAACGTTGAAGCACCCTTTGAATCTCACGAGCGATCTTGTAGTGCTCTTCCCCGACGATTCTGGGGTCTAAGATTCTAGAGGTTGAGTCTAATGGGTCAACAGCGGGGTAGATTCCGAGCTCTGTAAGCTGACGGGAAAGAACTATAGTTCCATCTAGGTGTGCAAATGTTGTTGCAGGCGCCGGGTCTGTTAGGTCATCTGCTGGAACGTAGATTGCCTGAACTGAAGTGATTGAACCCTTGACGGTTGATGTGATTCTCTCCTGAAGCTCTCCAAGGTCTGTTGCAAGCGTAGGCTGATAACCTACGGCAGAGGGAATTCTTCCAAGAAGCGCTGACACTTCAGAACCCGCCTGAGTAAATCTAAATATGTTGTCTATAAATAGAAGCACATCCTGTCCCTCTGTGTCTCTAAAGTATTCTGCGAGTGTTAAAGCGGATAACCCTACTCGCGCCCTCGCTCCTGGGGGTTCGTTCATCTGTCCAAAAACCATACCTGTATTCTTGATAACACCGGACTCTCTCATCTCAAGCCAGAGGTCATTTCCCTCACGTGTTCTTTCACCAACACCGCCAAAGACTGAAACGCCACCGTGCTTCTTTGCCACGTTATGAATAAGCTCCATAAGGAGCACGGTCTTTCCAACCCCTGCCCCACCAAAGAGACCGATTTTCCCACCCTTAAGGAAAGGGGCAAGAAGGTCAACCACTTTAATCCCAGTTTCAAATACCTCTAGTTTTGTGCTTTGCTCTACAAACTGAGGTGCAGGGCGGTGAATAGGCCAGCGCTCTTTGGCTTCTATCGGACCGAACTCATCAATTGGTTCTCCCACCACGTTCATCAGTCTTCCTAGAGCCTCTTTCCCAACAGGGATTGAGATTCCTTCACCTGTGTCTAGCGCATCCTCTCCTCTTTTAATTCCATCGGTTGAATCCATAGCGATGCACCGAACGCGCCTTCCACCAAGCTGCTGTGCAACTTCGAGCACAAGATTCCATTTTTTATCGTTTATAAGTGGGTTCGTGATTCTAATTGCTGTAAATATTGGTGGTAGTTCCCCCTCTTTAAACTCAAGGTCTACAACGGGCCCCATCACTTGTACGACCTTTCCATTTCCGACATCTGTTCCCATTTTATTCCAGACCTCCTTTCCTTAAAGCCTCAGTTCCATTTACTATATCCATAAGCTCTTTTGTTATAAGAGATTGTCTTGTCTTATTGAATAAAAGAGAAAGCTTTCTGATTACATCATCTGCATTCCTTGTAGCGTTTTCCATAGCTGCCATTCGCGCTGCGTGTTCGCTTGTTATTGATTCTAAGATTGCTCTTTCTACGCGAACCTCAATGTATTTGGGAAGCACAAATTTGAGAACCTCTACTCTCCCTGGCTCGTAAAGGTAATCCACAGTCTGTGAATCATCGAATATATCCTTAGGCTCTATTGGGAGAAGTTTTTCAAATGTCATTATTTGAGAAAGTGCAGATCTAAAAAAATTGTAGATCAAAATAACCTCATCACACTTACCTTTTATGAAATCCTCGATCAAAGCGAATGCGATCTCACCTGATACTTCACTGAAATTTCTCTCATTAACGCCAATATAGCTTTTTGTCGCCAGGGTCTTACCCCTTGCAAAGTAATCCCTTCCCCTTCTTCCAACAAACGTGAATGTCACCTGCTCGTAGGCCTTAGCATCCACCACGAGATAGGTCTGGATTTTTCTAATAAGATTGCTGTTAAAGCTACCACAAAGACCCCTGTCTGATGTCATAAATACCAGATGGAGTTTCTTTCTTTCCTCAGGGCGTCTCAAAAGTGGATGCCACTTTGGGTCGCATCTCGTCGCCAGACTCCTTGCAACTTCCTCGAAATTATTTGAATAGGGGCGAAAGGCCTGAAGAAGACCCTGAGCGCGCTGAAGCTTTACAGCAGAAATAAGCTTCATTGCCTTCATTATTCTCTGCGTGCCTTTCACGCTACCGATCTTCCTTCTGATTTGTCTTAGACTAGGCATGGGTTCTCCATTCGTGAATCGTGTATCGTGATTCGTGACTCGTTATCTTGTGAATCATGCATCGAACCAGTAGGGGCAACCCTTGCGGTTGCCCAAAAGAATAGGGCGGGTGCGAGACCCGCCCCTACATTTATTTCAATTCTCCCAATCTCTCCCTAAGCTCATCAAGAGCCTTTCTTACCTTCTGGACTAAAGCATCCGTGACATCCTTTTTTGTTCCGATCTCTTCAAGAAGATTCTGGTACTTTGCCTCAAAGAAAACAAAAAGCTCCTTTTCATATTTTTTAACTGCCTCCACCGGATACCCGTCCACATACCCATTTGTAACAGCATAGATAAGAAGCACCTGCTTCTCCACTGGAAGCGGCTGATACTGGTCCTGCTTCATTGCTTCGACAAGTCTGCTTCCACGAGCAAGCTGAGCCTGTGTGACTTTATCCAAATCCGTTGCGAACTGTGAGAAGGCCTCAACCTCTCTATACTGAGCAAGCTCAAGCCTTAGTCTTCCAGCAACACGCTTCATCACACGAATCTGAGCAGAGCCACCGACTCGTGAAACTGAAAGTCCAACGTTAATAGCAGGCCTTACGCCTGCATAGAAAAGGTCACTTTCAAGATAAATCTGCCCATCTGTGATCGAGATGACGTTTGTCGGAATGTATGCGGAAACGTCGCCAGCCTGAGTTTCGATTATAGGAAGCGCTGTGAGTGAGCCAGCTTTATCTTCATCCCTCATCTTTGCCGCACGCTCAAGAAGCCTTGAGTGGAGATAGAAAACATCTCCAGGATAAGCCTCACGTCCGGGTGGACGCCGCAGCAAAAGCGAAAGCTGACGATATGCCCAAGCGTGCTTTGTAAGATCATCGTAAATCACGAGTGCATGTCTTCCGGTATCGCGGAAGTATTCACCAAGCGTGCATCCAGCATAAGGAGCGATGAATTGAAATGGTGCAGGCTCGCTTGCAGTAGCAGCAACAATAGTTGTATATTCCATAGCTCCAAACTCCCTTAATTTGTCTACAACCTGAGCAACGGTTGACTGTTTCTGACCTATTGCGACGTAGATACAGTAGATGTCCTGTCCCCTCTGATTGATAATAGTATCAACCACGATTGCGGTTTTTCCAGTTTGGCGGTCTCCTAGTATTAACTCTCTCTGGCCCCTTCCTATGGGAATCATTGCATCTATCGCTTTAATCCCTGTCTGGAGCGGCTCACGAACAGGTTGACGATGGACAACGCCCGGGGCCTTTATCTCAATTTGTCTGTATTCCTTTGCCTCAATCTGCCCCTTGCCGTCAATCGGCTGTCCAAGCGCATTTACAACCCTTCCTTTCATATCATCACCAACTGGGACCTCAGCGATTCGTCCTGTGCGCTTTACCATATCGCCTTCCTCGACATGTTTATCTTCCCCGAATATGGCGATACCGACGTTGTCTTCCTCGAGGTTTAAAACAAGCCCCATGATTCCACCCTTAAATTCGACAAGCTCTCCCGCCATAGCTTCGCTCAGGCCGTATGCGCGCGCTATGCCATCGCCTACTGAGGTTACTGTTCCTACTTCAGAAGTTACAATTTCACGCTCGTATCCCTTGATTCTACCCTTTAGAATTTCACCAATTTCTTCTATCTTAATTTCTTCCATCTTGTTCTATAGCTCCTTCTTAAAAGTTCTGTAGTCACTTAGCCACAGAGGACACGGAGAAAATTTAAAAAATAAATCTTTTTTCTTTTCTCTTCTCTGTGGCTGAAAAGTTTTCAGGCTACAGAGAGAATACGCCTTATTCTCTCCAGTTGGGTTTTAATACTTCCATCAAATACCTTATCCTCAACCTTTGCTATAACTCCACCTAGGATCGAAGGATCAACTTTAACTGTTATTTCAACGTCTTTTTCCATAAGCTTATTCAGTCTTTCT
>Ga0209342_10005284_pt1 | contig 13269 bp, 10 predicted proteins | sample RifCSP16_2_FD_184023 | JGI IMG/M metagenome (GOLD analysis project Ga0209342, IMG submission 184023) | Soil microbial communities from Rifle, Colorado - Rifle CSP2_sed 16_2 (SPAdes) (version 2) | ecosystem: Environmental > Terrestrial > Deep subsurface > Rock core/Sediment | place: Rifle... | reverse complement strand
GCACGGCGGTCTTGGCCTCCTCCACACGGTCGTACCCCATGTGACCCACCGCCAGAGTCGCCGCCTTGCGCAGCTCCGCCACCGCGGCCTTGTCTTCGACGATCGAGATCATCAGCGCAATGGCCGCTTTGTGGTCGCCGGCCTTCTTGAGGCCCATGAGCGCCGCGGCGCGCTTTTCCGGAGGGGCCGCCTTGTCCTTGACGACCGAGGTGAGCCGCTGGGCAGCCGCCGCCCCCTCGCCGAGCTTATCGAGGGCGCCGGCGGCCGATTCGACCAGGGTCTTCTCGGAGAGCGCTTCCACCAGCGCCGGGACGGCGGACCGGGCGCCGGCACCGATGTGGCCGAGCGCCCAGGCGGCCTGCGACCGCGCGCCCCCGTAGGAGTCCTTCTGCATCACCAGGACCAGCGCGGGCACGGCCGCGGCCGCCTCGCTTCCAATCTGGCCAAGCGCCTCCGCGGCGTACATGCGGACGTAGTCGTCGCTGTCCTCGAGCGCTTCCGTGAGGGGAGTCACAGCCGCCTTGGCGGCGGGACCGCTCCTGGCCAGCGCGCCGGCCGCCTGCTGGCGCTTTTGAGCAGCGGGGTCCTTGAGCTGCTGGATCCAGCGGCTCGTCTCCGCGCCATTGCCACCGGCGCCCGTCCCGCCGCATCCAGACAGGAGAGCGAGCTGCAGCGCAATGAGGACCAGCCCAATCGACGCCTTCTTCGTCATGTCCCCCCTCCACTGGCGGCCCCGAGGCCGTGCCGTGTCCGCCGACCTCTGAATGAGCCGGGCTTCGTGGAGATCAACGTCGGCCACGGGCGGACTCCCTCACCCGCTCAGATCGCAGTCGGTTGGAGTCGGCGCTGCTGCGGCGTCGGGTGGCCCCGTCCACGTCCTTAGGGCCGCCCCCTGCCAACGGGGTGAGGGGATCGCCCCCAATCCCTCGTTACAGCAAGGGGAACCACATCGCACGAGGCCACTCGCGTGGCTGGCTTCGGGTGTGGTCTACTGCCTGGACCCGAAGACGCGCCGCTTTCGCAAGGTCGGAGTAGGCGACTGACCCATTGACCCTTGGCAAGGGGATGCTCCGATGGGCACATCAAGGTAGCCTGAAAGGGGTGCGGTGAAAGCAGAGTGCCGAACGATCAAGGTGACCCGTGGGCTCAGGCGGAGCCTTGCGGTCTGCGCGTGCGCGGCGACCCTTCTCCACGGCGCCCCCGCCGAGGACGTCGTCGACCTGAAGGGCCACCAGGGCAGCGTGCTTTGCCTGGCGGCGTCCCCCCAGCGGCGGTTCGGGCCCGCGGGCGACTTCACGCTGCTGGCGTCGGGCGGAGCGGACGGCACGCTGCAGCTCTGGGAGATCGCATGGGTGAACCGTCAAACCTCCGGCAAGGAGATCCGCAGCCTCGCCGGCCATGCGGGGGCGGTGACGAGCGTCGCTTTTTCCGCCGACGGCCTGACGCTCGCCTCCGGCGGCGCCGACGGCAGCGTGAGGCTGTGGAACGTCGCCTCGGGGAGCGAGCTGGGGACGCTGCACGGTCACGCCGGTGAGGTCACGGCGGTGCTCTTCGCGCCGGACGGGAAGCTGCTGGCCTCCGCCGGGGCGGATGGTTACGTTAGGCTGTGGGAGGCCTCCATCGGGAAGGAGCGCCAGGCGCCGATCCGCCCCGGAGGCCCGATCCGCAGCCTGGCCCAGAGCGACGACGGGAAGCTCCTGGCCTCCGGCGGTGACGACGGGCACCTCAGGCTCTGGAGCCTGCCCGAAGGGCGCGAGCTGCGCACGCTGCGCGGTCACACCGCTGCGGTTCGCAGCGTCGCCTTCAACCCGAACGGCAGCGCCGTTGTCTCCGGGGGCGCGGACGGAACAGTCCGCATGTGGGAGCGTTCCACGGGCGAGCAGGTGCGTACGCTTCACGGCCACGCGGGGCCGGTCGAGAGTGTGGCCTTCACGCGGGACGGCTCGCTGGTCGCCTCCGGAAGCGCCGACGGGACCGTGAGGTTCTGGGCGGCCCACAACGGCCTCGCCCTGCGCACGCTTCGCGCGCCGGCCGTGCGGCCCGTGAGGACCCTCGCCTTCTTCTGGCGCGGCAACGGCCTCGCCATCGCAGACGACGGTGGGACGCTGGCGCTCTGGGAGGTCGGCCTGAAGAAGGAGATCCGCCTGCCGGACGGCCGAACGGTAACCAGCCAGAGCGGGCTGCGCCCCCAACAGGTCATCTTCATCCTGGACACGGAGTCGGGGCGCCTTCAGAGGATCGGACCGGGGGGGCGTCCCGTTTGGTCCCCTGACGGACGCTTCCTGGCGTTTGGCAGCGAATCTCACGACCAGCGCGACTCGGGCTATTCGATCTGGGACGGGACGGACGTCCGGAGGCATGGGAGGTCCTCAAGCGCTCCTGTCGCAATGACGTTAGGCAGCTCCTTCCTCGTGGTCGCGCAGTTCGGCCGTTTCGACGACAAGGGGGATCTCATCACCGGCGACGTTCCCCAGCGGCTCGTCATCCACGAGCTGGTCTCGGGGGCGACCCGGACGCTGAACCTCGCCGCCAAACGCCGAGGGCGCGAGCAGTGGGCGCAGCACTCCGGCCCCTTCGCGGTCGCTCCCTCCGGTGAAGCCATCGCCATCGTGTTCCAAGCCGGGCGCGGCGACCTGCACATCCACCCGCGCATCCTTCGGTCCGAGGTGGCGGTCGTGCGGCCCGACGGCTCTCTCCTGCGCCGTATCCAGGGAGGAGCGCCCCTGCGGTTCCTCACGACGGGCGAGCTGGCTATCGAGGATCAGTCCGCATTTCCGGTCCCTCTCGATGCGATCTCGCTCGACACCGGCGGACGCCGGCGGCTGTTCACGGTGCCGTCGCGGTTCTTCGACCTCTCGGCCGACGGCCGGCTGGCGTACATGGCGTACGAGAAGGAGGGGAAGGCGGTCTGGGTCTGGGACGCGGGCAGCTCGCCGCGGCGGCTGACGGATGGGGAGTTTCCGGCGCTCTCAGCCGACGGCTCGCGGGTCGCCTTCGGCCGCCGCGGGCCCGACAGGTACAAGGGGCAAGGGACCTGGGAAGCAGCGCTCTACGTGGCGCGGATCGCGGACGGAGTCGTGCGCCGCTACGAGCTGGCCGGAGCAGCGCTCGCGCCTCCCGAGCCCAGCGAGAGCGGCGGCTTCTGGGCCTGGGCGCCTGACGGCCGCCGGGTGGCCCTCACGCTGGAGGAGCCCCCACCATGATCGGGGCGGCAGGCCTCTTAGTGGTTTGGGCGTTCGCGGGGCCCCCGGGTGCCGACGGGCCGCCGGCCCTTGTCGGCTCCTTCGCCTTCGCGAACGAGCGGGGGGATGAGCTCTTGGCACTGGACGAGCTGCCCGAGACGAGCCGGATCGTCCGCGCCGTGTGCGACGGCGGACGGACGCTGCCGGTGAAGTGGCGGAGCAAGCAGGACCGAGGGGCGCGAGACAGCGGCCGGCAGACGGCGCGGAACTTCCGGAACACGGCCGGTGACCTCTTTCGCCTCGACGGGAGGGTCGCGGAAGACGAGGTGTGCCTGATCGTCGACGCGGGTTTCCTGGCAACACGAAACCTCCTCTCGCTACGGCGTGACGAGTCGCCCTGCGACACGGCTACGCGGGAACGCTTGGCGTCCGCCCGAGGGCGAGAGGTGTCGGCGTGCTGGCTCAAGGCCGTGGACCGCGGCGATCGCCGCCTCGTCCTGGTCGAGTTCGCCCGCCAGGGGGCAGATCTCCTGGCGAGCCTCGGACTGCTGGCCCCGGCCGGCCTCGCGTTCCACGACTATCCCGCACGCTGGAACGAGGAGCAGATCTCGTGCTGGCGCGTGGACGACGGGTGCCGGCTCGAGCCTCAAGCGCTCTCCGTTCTGTTCGCCTACCGAACTGCCGCGGGTCGCCACGGCCTGGCGCTGGCCTGGGGCGGACCGGAGGGAGAGAACCTCGAGTTGATCGAGACCGAGGGGACCGCCTTCAGGACGCTGCTCGAGGGCTACCGCTACTGGGCACCGCCATAGCCCCCGGGTGGCGGCCGCCACCGGTTCGCGGTCCGGTGAGGGAGTTCGCCCCTGGGCGACGTTGGTGCAGTGGGGAACAAACATGGTCCTTCTTGTCGAGCTGCTCGAAGAAGCGACGGAGCGGGCGAACGCGTTCGCCGACGAGGCCAGAGAGGCGACCGAGTCCGTCGGCGCGCTCATCGACCGGGCTGGCACGGTCGCCGACAGCCTGGCGGCGGAAGGAGAGAAGGCCCACGGCCGTTTCGACCGCCTGGCAGCCCGCCTTGAAGGGGCGGAGGGCGAGCTGGAGACGGCGGGGCGCACGGCGCGGGGGCAGCTTGACGACTTGGTCGGCAGGGCGGCCACCGTGCGCGAGGAGGCGGAGGGCCTGCTCTCCGGCATCAACGCGGAGGCGGAGGGACTCAGGACGCGGAAGACCGAGATGCTGGACCTCCTCGATCACCAGCTCGCCTCGGCAGGAACGGACTTCGCCTCGCTCTCCGCCCAGATGGACCGGATCCAGGCGGAGACGGAGAAAGGCTGCGCCGCCGCCTTCAAGGCTGTCGGCGACTTCCGCCACGCGGTGGCCCTGGCCCGGGACGAGTTCAAGCTCCATCGGGCCAGCGTGCGCGACTCCATGACGGAGGTTCGCGCCGCCGCCCTCGACCAGGCCCGGCGTTGCCTGGAGGCAGTGGAGGCCCTGATCGTCACTCAAACCGGCACCCTCATGGATCTGGGCAACCGCCTGCTCACCGAGCACAACCAGACCGTGGTGGGGACTCGCAAGACGCTGACAGAGGCCGCCACGCTTGTGACGCTCGATCCCCTGATCGATGGCGTCCAGGGCCTGACAAAGATCTGCAACGACCACGAGCAGTCGGTCCGCGAGCGGGCCACGGCGATCCTGACGAAGGCGGAGGAAGCGCTGGTCGTCGTCGAGCGGATGAAGCCCGCGCTCAGCACGGCTGAGCGGCTGCCCTAGCGCGAGGGGACGGGCCATGGCGAGCGTCGCGCTGGACGAAGGCATCGAGAACCTGGGCCGGCTCTCGGCGCTGCTTCTGGACACCTCTTCCCACCTGCGGAAGGGCGCCGACGCCATCGACGCCTTCAGCGAAGACCTGGGCCGGATCGAGGACGCGGCGGCGGCGCGGATGGTCCGCTTCAACGACCTCCTCGAGGATGGCTGGGAGAGGGTTGACGACGCCGGTGGCGAGGCGGTGGAGGCTCTGGAGGCGCTGGCGGGCTCCGCCCATGGCATCGTAGAGGACGGACTGCGGGCCGCCGCCGAGGGAGTGAACGCGTTCGAGGAGGCCTTCGCGGGACGCCTGGCCGACGGCCGTGGCCCCCTGGATAACGCCTTCGAGGATCTGACCGATCCCGGCTTCCTCGGCCTGGCGGCGACGGTAGAGGCCACGCAGGACGCGCTTCAGGCCGCCGCGCACGAAACGGGGTTGGCCTTCGACGACCTGGTCGGCGGGCTGGAGGCGCTGGCAGTACCCGTGGACGAGATGCGCTTCGACGCCGGCGAGGGCATGAGGGAAGCCGCGCGGCGGCTTCGCGAGGAGGAGCCGGTGGAGCTGGCGGAGGAGAGCGGTGCCTGCCGAGACGCGCTCACGGACGAGCTGACGGCGCGGCTCAAGGAGGAGTGCGCTGCCATCGGCGAAGAGATGGAGCGCCTCTACGACGATTGCCTGGAGGCTGCGCGGCAGGGAGGCGAGGACTTCGTCGAGGCCGTGGCCGCGCTCGTCCAGGAGGCGGCCGACTACCTGACGGTGGAGGTCCCGCCGATGTTCGCGGGGCGCGTCGCCTGGGTCGGGGACGAGGCGCTGGCGGCGCTCAGGGTGGAGGTCGAGGACGCCCTGACCATGCTCGCCAGCGGCGCGAGGACGCTGGAGGAGTTGGAGGCCATGGATTTGGAGGTCGTGGACGGGCTGCTCGGTCGCGTCGACGAGGCGCTCGACGGATTCGCGCCGTGAGGGAGTGGGGCCAATGGCTGACCCGGACCTGAGCCGGCTCAAGGAGCTGCTGCCCGCGCTCTCCGCGGCGATGCCCGACCTGCCGGGCGCAGTCGGGGACATCGTGGACGAGAGCGAGGTGTTGCGCCACGCGGTGGACGAGCTTCTGGCGCGGGTCGAGGAGACGGAGGGCGAGGCGGCGGAGATGGTAAGAGACGTGGACACGGCGATGGAGGGCGTGCGGGCGCTGGCTGCGGACCGCCGCACGGGGATCGAGGGCCAGATGGAGGCGCTCGGCGCGGAATGGACGGCCGCCGCCGCGGACCTCGAACGCACCACCGACGACGTCCACGACGAGCTGGCGGCCGCGGCGGGGGCCGCCCGCAGCCTGCAGGGCCGGCTCGAGCACGCCGGCTCCTCGGCGAAGGCGGTTCAGGCGGAGATCGAGGGCGTCCTGGAGCACGTGCGGGAGAGTGCGAGAACCGGGGAGGGGGAGCTGCACTCCGCGCTGAAGGCCGTCGCCGCGCGCGCCGAAGCCCTGCACGAGACCGTGGACGGCGCCCGCGGCGCCATTAGCGATGCCGTGGCCGCTCTCGCGGGACGGATGGAGGCGCTTCGGGAGCGCGCGCGGATGGCGCTGGACGAGGCGGGGGGGAGCCTCTCCACGTTCGGCGCCGCGCAAGAGGACCACGTCGCCGGGCAGACCGTCCGGCTCTTCGAAGGCACCTCCGATCTGCTCGACGCTCTCAGGAAGGGACTGACGGACATGCTGGTTGCTCACGTCTACGACGCCGTGGACGACGTGCTCGACGCGCTGGGCGTGCTCAAGCACACGGCCTCCGACGCGGAGGGGACGACGAAGGTGGCGCGAGAGGCGGTCGAGTCGCTCTTCGAGACGCTGCGTGAGGAGATGCGTCCCCTGCCCGATGCCATCGAGGAGGTGCGGCGCGCCGCCGACAAGCATCTCGACCTCTGAGGGCCGCGCGCGGAAGTGAGCGGAGGCTCCCATGGACGATATCGAGAAGGCGGCGGAGGCCGCGCTGGCCCAGGCGAAGGGGCTCGAGGCGCTGATGGCCAAGGCGAAGATGGCCCTGCCCGCAGCGGAGAAGGTGGTGGGTGGACTGGCCACGGCGCTGGCGGCCGACTGGTCGAAGCTGAGCGAGCGCGTGCGCAGCGTGCTGGAGAAGGCGGCCGCGGAGAAGGAGGCCCTGCTGGCCGACGGGGAGGAGGCTTCCCGAGCGCTGGCCGACGTCAGGGGTGCGATCGCCGACGCGCGTGCCAACGGGGCCGGCGCGTTGGAGGGCGCCCGCGTCGAGGTCTCCGGGCTGGTCGCCCGCCTCACTTCCGCCATGGACGACGTCGAGGACCTGGTCGAGACGGCGGAGGACACGGCCCGCGCCGCCGTCGGGCGCGTGAGCGCCCTGGAGGGCGCGCTGCGGGCGGCGGTGGAGGAGGCGCGCGAGTTCCTGGAGATCGAGGTGGCGGGCGACTTGGAGGCCATGCGGGAGGAGGTCGAGGACGAGACGGTGGCCCTGATCCGCTCCCTGGAAGCGCTGGGGGAGGCGCTGGACGAGGTCTCGGCGGACTGGGCCGACAAGCTCGCGGAGGCAATGCTCCTGGTGGAGGGCGCCTTCGGCGACGCGCGGGCCCATCTGGAGAGCGTCGTGGAGTACTCGCTCGCGGAGTGCGCAAGGATGCACGGTGATGTCTGGAGAGGAGACCTGGCCACCTTGGTCGAGGAGGCGGGGGGCATCCTGCGGGAACTGACGGGCGCCCTGGCCGAGCGGAAGGACAACGTGGAAGCGGGCGAGAAGGCGCTGGCCGCCGGCTTGGGCGACACCGACGACAACCTGGTGACGATGCTCGGCGCGCTGGGGCGTATCACGAAGAAGATGGCGGCCCTCCGCTTCCTGCGCTGAGCACATGGAGCCGACGATGGACGAGCCGGAATGGACGCTGCCCATGATCGAGGTCCCCGACTTCTTGGCCGGCACGGGCCTCAGGGACGCCGCCGCCGACATCCTGGCCCGGGCGGAGAAGGCGGCGGGTGTGCGCGCGGTGGAGGACCTGATCGGCCGGGGCCGCGAGGAGGAAGCGATGGCGCGGGCGCTCGCGGTCTACGGCATCGACGCCTCGCACGTGAGGAGCCTGGTGTACGTGAACTACCTGCCCGGAGCCAACGCCACGACGTTCCCCCGCGGCACGGTGAAGCTCGATGCGAGCGCGTTTGACAGTGGCGCCGGCCGGTTGGGCTCCACGCTGGCCCACGAGATCGAGGTCCACGTCAACGAGCAGCTCGAGAAGGATCGGTGGTACGAGGGCAAGGTGGGCGCCGACCTCAACCAGGTGGAGGCCTACGACCACCAGCTCGCGACCGCCGAGCGCTTCGGGCTCAGCGACGAGGAGGTGGAGGAAATCCGGAGCAAGCGCGACGAGTACTACGACCGCCTGGACGAGGAGTACAAGAAGCGCGTCGACGCCGGCATCTACGACCTCAAGCCGGGCGAAGAGGACCGCTGAGCACGGCCGCCCCAGTGAGCAGACTCTTGGGCCTGGGCGCCCGACGGCCGCTGGTTCGCGAACGGGCGAGGGGAATGGCGCCGTGCCGTCGTCTTCTCACGCGAGGGAGCACGAACATGGTCCCGCAGAGTCTCGCGGCGCTCGCGGCGATGCTGGTGCTGGGCCTGCCCGCCGTGGCGGCCGGCGGTGAATGGCTGCCCGTCCCGCGCGACGCTCGCGCCGTGATCGAGCGAGTGGGCGAGCTGTGTCGTGAGTGCATCGATGCCGGCTTCGCCCCGTGCGGCAGCGCGGAGATCGGTTTCGGATCGCGCTTCTTCCCCCACTTCTTCCGTGGGGAGCCGGCCACAGGCTATCTGGTAACGCACGCGATCACGGGCCAGGAGTTCCGCGAGGCGCTGCGGCGGACGCGGCATGACGCCTTGGAGCTGGAGCTGCGGCGGCGCTTCGCCGCGGTGCGGCTGATCGCCGTCACCCAACGAGACTACGCTGTGCAGCTCGCCGGGCCGCCCCTCTCTGTCCGGGTGACGGTCCCACGCAAGCTCCACGCGCGCGCCTCGGGCACCAGCAAGCCCCTCTGCTGCTGCTGTGCTGGCTGTGCCGAGGCCGAATGCTGCGAGAAGGGGCTCGGTTCGCCCGTGGTCGAATTGCTGTGGCGGGACCCGCTACGTCCCAACCGGACCCTCGTCTACCGCCCCGCCCCCCTCGGGGGCACCTCGCTGCTCTACTCGACGCGTCCAGACGGCAGGCGCGACGATGTCCGCTTCTGCTTGGACGATGCCGGCCCGGGGCGACTCACGCTGGCACGCTGACGGGGGAAGCGCTTCCGACAACAACGCGATCGTAGCCCAACGCAGCCGGGCGCGAGGCTCGACAGGGAGCGCAAGACCCCTGTTCCCTGCATCTCAGGGCCCGATGCGGGCCGGTGAGGGGGTTCGCGCCCGGCCGACGTTCATACAAGGGGGAACAAACATGGCCCGACTCATGGTGAAGAGAGCGAGCTGTCTGCGGTTGGCGTCGAGATTGGCGCTGACCCTGCTGGTGTGGGGATCAGGCGCGGCGGTGTCGGTGCTCACGGCCGGCAACGTGGGCCTCGCGCTGGCGCCCCCGGCCAACCAAGCGCCGGCACTCGGGAGCATCGCGGCCGGCGCCTACCATGTCTGCGCCGTCCACCCCGACGGGACGCTTGCCTGCTGGGGCTACAACTCCTACGGCCAGAGTACGCCCCCCACTGGCACATTTACCCAGGTCGCAGGGGGCGGCTTGCACGCGTGCGGGTTGAAGACGGATGGAACGCTCGCCTGCTGGGGGAACAACGACTACGGCCAGAGCACGCCGCCAGCCGGGACGTTTGCCCAGGTCGTTGCGGGCTACTACCACACGTGCGGGCTGAAGACCGACGGAACGCTCGCCTGCTCGGGCCTCAACGACTACGGCCAGAGCATGCCCCCCGCCGGCACGTTCACGCAGCTCGCTGCGGGCTGGCACTGCACCTGCGGACTGGAAACGAACGGGACGCTCGCCTGCTGGGGCCAGGACAACTTTGGGCAGAGCACGCCCCCGGCCGGCACGTTCACCCAGGTCGCCGGAGGCTTGAGCCACACGTGCGGGCTGAAGACCGACGGGACGCTCACCTGTTGGGGCCGCAACAACTACGGCCAGAGCACATTCCCCGCGGGCACGTTCACCGAGATCGCCGCTGGCGCCTACCACGCGTGCGGAATGAACACCGACGGCACGCTTGCCTGCTGGGGACGCAACGACGACGGCCAGAGCACGCCCCCCGCCGGCACGTTTTCCCAGGTCGCCGGGGGCTCCGGTCACACCTGCGGGCTCACGACGGATGGGGCGCTCGTCTGCTGGGGGAACAGCGACTTCGGCCAGAGCACGCCCCCCGGTGGGAGCTTCAGCCGGCGGCTGGTGACGTTGGGTTATAGCCACACTTGCCAACTGCACTCGGATGGCAGGCTCGCCTGCTGGGGCCGCAACGACTACGGTCAGAGCACGCCCCCCGCCGGCACGTTCACGCAGGCTGCCGGGGGCGGTTATCACACGTGCGGGCTGAAGACGGAGGGGACGCTCGGCTGTTGGGGGTGGAACAACTACGGCCAGAGCGCGCCTCCTGCCGGGACGTTCACTGAGGTCGCCGGAGGCAACTATCACACCTGCGGACTGAAGACGGACGGGACGCTCGCCTGCTGGGGCCGCAACCTCGAGGGGCAGAGCACACCCCCTACTGGCACGTTCGTCCAAGTCGCCGGAGGCTCAAACCACACCTGCGGACTGATGACGGATGGGACGCTCGCCTGCTGGGGCTACAACTACTACGGCCAGAGCACGCCTCCTGCCGGGACGTTCACTCAGTTCGCCGGGGGCTCCGGTCACACGTGCGGACTGAGGACGGACGGGACGCTCACCTGCTGGGGTCGCAACGACTTCAGCCAGAGCACGCCTCCCGCCGGCACGTTCACGCAGGTCGCTGGGGGTCAACACCACAGCTGCGGACTGAAGACGGACGGGACGCTCGCCTGCTGGGGTCGCAACGACTTCGGCCAGAGCGCGCCCCCCGCCGGCACGTTCACGCAGCTCGCCGCAGGAAACGGGCACACGTGCGCGCTCAAGACCGACGGTGTCTTCGTCTGCTGGGGGAACAACGAGAACGGCCAGGTCGACATGATCTTCAAGGACGGTTTCTGACGAGGCTGCGGAGAGGCAGCCGAGCCAACCACGAGAGAACACGGGGGAGCAAGTCCATGAGGTTGCCATGTTGAGGAGAGCGAGTTGCTTGCGGTTGGCGACGAGATTGGCGCTGACCCTGCTGGCGTCGGGATCGGGTTCGGTGGTGTCGGTGCTCACGGCCGGAGACGTGGGCCTCGTGCTGGCGCCCCCGGCCAGCCAAGCACCGGCACTCGGGAGCATCGCGGCCGGCGCCTACCATGCCTGCGCCGTTCGCCCCGACGGGACGCTCGCCTGCTGGGGGTCGAACATCTACGGCCAGAGCACGCCCCCCGCCAGCACGTTCACCCAGGTCGCTGCCGGCGGCACCCACGCCTGCGGGCTGGAGACTGGCGGTACGATGGCCTGCTGGGGCCGCAACAACTACGGGCAGAGCACGCCTCCCGCCGGCACGTTCACTCAGGCCGCCGGAGGTGGTTGGCACGCGTGCGGATTGAAGGGAGACGGTACGCTCGCCTGCTGGGGGTCGAACATCTACGGCCAGAGCACGCCCCCCACCGGAACGTTCACCCAGGTCGCTGGGGGCGGCGATCACACGTGCGGGCTGGAGACTGCCGGTACTCTCTCCTGTTGGGGGGCAAACACCTACGGCCAGAGCACGCCCCCAGCAGGCGAGTTCACCCAGGTCGCTGGGGGGGGAACATCGCACACCTGCGGACTGAAGACGGACGGGACGCTCGCCTGCTGGGGGAACAACGGCTTCGGTCAGAGCGCGCCCCCCACCGGCACGTTCACTCAGGTCGCCGGAGGCTGGAGCCACGCCTGCGGGCTGAAAACGGACGGGACGCTCGCCTGCTGGGGCCGCAACGACGACGGCCAGAGTACGCCCCCCGCAGGCACGTTCACTCAGGTTGTTGGGGGCGGCGACCACACATGCGGGCTGAAGACGGACGGGACGCTCGCCTGTTGGGGGGACAACTCCCTCGGCCAGAGCACGCCCCCCAGTGGGGGCTTCAGCCGGCGGCTCGTGACTGCCGGCTACAGCCACACTTGCGAACTACATCCGGATGGCAGGCTCGCCTGCTGGGGACGCAACGACTACGGCCAGAGCACACCCGGCGCCGGCACGTTCACCGAGGTCGCTGGGGGCGGCGACCACGCGTGTGGGCTCAAGACCGACGGAACGCTGGCCTGCTGGGGCCGCAACGACTACGGCCAGAGCACGCCTCCCGCCGGGACCTTCACTGATGTCGCCGGGGGCTACCATCACACCTGCGGGCTGAAGAGCGACGGTACGCTCGCCTGCTGGGGGCGCAACCTCGAGGGCCAGAGCTTGCCGCCTGCCGGGACCTTCACTGAGGTCGCCGCGGGCGGCTGGCACGCCTGCGGAACGAACACCGACGGTGCGCTCGCCTGCTGGGGTCAGAACCTCTACGGCCAGAGCACGCCTCCTGCGGGGACGTTCACCCAGGTCGCTGCTGGCGGCACCCACACCTGCGGGCTGAAGACTGACGGTACGCTCGCCTGCTGGGGTCAGGACCTCTACGGCCAGAGCACGGCCCCCGCCGGAACGTTCACCCAGGTCGCTGCGGGCGGCACCCACAGCTGCGGACTTGAGACCGATGGGACGCTCACCTGCTGGGGGTCGAACGCCTTCGGACAGAGCACGCCCCCCGCCGGCGCGTTCACGCAGCTCGTCGCAGGAGGCCGGCACACGTGCGCGCTGAAAGCGGATGGGGCCTTCGTCTGCTGGGGGAACAACGACGACGGCCAGGTCGACATGATCTTCAAGGACGGCTTCTAGTCGCGCTGCTCACCGACTATGGTTAGGCGCATCTCCGTTGACCGCAGAAGGGTCCTTCAAGGGATGACGAGATGAAGACTGGCGGCTTCCTGATCGGACTTGCCTTGGTCCTGTACGGAGCGTACATCACGGGAAGCACGTGTGTGACCTGCTCGCATTCCGGGGCATCGGGAGCGGCATGCAGCGTTGAGGTGCGCGGTTGGCTGAACAAGGTCGTAGTCGAACGGGATGCGGTGAGCGGGGTTCATGGGGCAACGACACAGTCCTCGACCCACAAGGTCACCGACAATCCCACCGGGCGACCCTCCGAACGGGTGCAGCGCGAGGCAAGAGAGTGGCGGCTGGTG
>Ga0209342_10005283_pt1 | contig 13269 bp, 10 predicted proteins | sample RifCSP16_2_FD_184023 | JGI IMG/M metagenome (GOLD analysis project Ga0209342, IMG submission 184023) | Soil microbial communities from Rifle, Colorado - Rifle CSP2_sed 16_2 (SPAdes) (version 2) | ecosystem: Environmental > Terrestrial > Deep subsurface > Rock core/Sediment | place: Rifle... | reverse complement strand
CGACGCCACCAACAACTGGCCGCTGGGCGAGGACGACTTCACCCGGGCCGAGATCGAGGACGGCCAGCTGGTCATGACCGGCCTCTCGACCACCGACGGTTGGCGGCTGACCTCGCCGGAAGTCCACGACTTCTACATCGAGATGACCGTGGAGACCGAGTCCTGCACTTCGACCGATCACTACGGCCTGATGGTCCGCGTTCCCGACCGGCATGAGGCCAATCAGGGCTACCTGTTCGCCTTCACCTGCGACGGGCGCTATTCGCTGCGGGCCTGGGATGGGGAGACGATGACCTCCCTGGTCCCCGCCACCGCCAACGCCTCCATCCTGGCCGGTTCGGACAAGACCAACCGGATGGGACTGATGGCCGACGGCGACCGCCTGGTGTTGTACGCCAACGGGGTGCAGCTCAGGGAGGTCGAGGATGATGCCTACGATGAGGCGGGGTCCTTCGGCGTATTCGTGGGTGCCAGGCAAACCGCCGATTTCACCATTCGGGTGAGCGAGATCGCCTACTGGGAGAATCCCTGAGCCGGGCTTCGGTCCACGAGCCTGGCGATGTCCATGCGGCGAGAAGGACTTCGCCCTCTATTCCTAGGCGGGGTATCGTCTCAACAATGCTGATCCCCGAATCTCCACCAGTGTCCACCCGCATCCCGGCCACGCCGCCTTGAGACTGCGGATCTATCTCCTGCTTGCCTCGGCTTTGCTCTATGTCTCGGCGACGGCGCTGTATCATGCCCTCTCCTCCGATTTGACTCGGGACGAACACCAATTCATGGCCGGCGCCTACCTGATCGCCGAGCAGGGTCTGCGTCCCTATCAGGATTTTGCCTACTTCCACATGCCCAACCTGAGCTATGTGCAGGCCTTGTTCTTCCTGACGCTGGACCATCCCCTGCTCGGTGCCCGGCTCTTCTCCGCGGCGAGCGCGGTGGCGTTGGTGGTGGGGCTGTTTCTGGCGGCCAACGCCCTGGCGCCGCGGAAGCAGGACGAGTCCTGGGTCATCATCTCGCTCAGCAGCGCCCTGCTGTTCGCCAATTCGAGGCTGTTTGCGGACGCCGCCGGTTTCGTCTGGAACCACGCACCGGCGGCGCTGGCCTCGCTCCTGGCATTCATGCTGCACCGCCAAGTCATTCGCCGCAACCTCCCCGCCTGGCTGGCTGCCTCGAGCGGCTTCCTGCTCGGGCTGGCCATCGGGTTTCGCCTGACATCCTTCCCGTTGATCTTCCCCTTCCTGGCCGCACTGCTGCTGGCACCCAGGGTGCACCTTCGGGCCAGGGCGCTGGCCGTCCTGGCCTTCGGCCTGGGCGGGCTGCTGGCCAATGCCCCGGCTCTCAGCGCCCTGGCCTCGTCTCGAGATGCGTTCATCTTCGGCAACCTCGGCTATCCCCGTCTGAACACGCTGTACCGGCAGGAGCAGGGATTTCAAATCGGCATGACGTTGGCGGGGAAGATCGAGCTGGCGGCCACGGAGGTCCTCCGACGATTGCCGGAACTGCTGCTCCTGGCCGCCGTGGTCTACAGCCTCACCGGTGTGCGGCCGAGACGGTGGCTGCACCTTGTCGCCTCCCATCCCGATTTTCTGCTGCTGCTGTCGGTGGTCCCCTTCGTGCTGATCGGGGCCCTGGCTCCCACGCCGACCTTTTCACAGTACTTCATCGGACTGGCGGCCTTTAGCGCTCTGCTGGCACCATACGGTCTGGCGTACCTGAAATCACCGGAGGGTCGGCGGTCGGGAGTCTGGCTGCTTGCCAGCAGCGCGATGCTGTCGACCCTGTACGGTGGTATTCCGAAATCCACATCCTCGTTGGAGCTGCTGGTTCGGCCGGGGCTGTGGGCCCCGATGCGGTTGCACGTACAGGCCGCCCAGCTAGCCCTGCGCCTGACCGATCAGGGGGTGAACGGCGAGGTGCTCACGCTGGCTCCGACCTATGTCGTCGAAGCCGGACTCCCGATCTTCCCGGAGTTTGCCTCGGGTCCCTTCGGATGGCGGGTCGGCCATCTGATGTCGCCGGCCGACCGCAGGCGCTACCGGCTGGTGGCCCCGGCAGACCTGGAAGAGTTCCTGAGCGCGGTCAAACCGGAGGCCATGCTGACCGATGCGCCCCAGGTTGGTCAGCTGGATGGGCTCCTGGGGCAAGCCGCCCTGCAACTGGGCTTCCAGCAGGAAGTGCTGTCCGATATCCTCGTGCTCTGGACCCGCTAGCGCGCGTTCAGAGTTCGCCCCGGAGGCGCATCGCCTGGTGGGTTGTACGCATGCAGGTGTCCATCACCACCTGCAGCCCCGCCTGTCGAGCTCGCGCCGCCGCTTGCTCGTGGATGATGCCCGACTGCATCCAGACGACTTTGGCCCCTATGCGGATGGCGTCCTCAACCACCGGCGGCACATCTTCGGAACGGCGGAAGATCTGCACCACGTCCACCGGCTCCGGGACCTCCAGCAGGCTGGGGTAGGCGGTCTCGCCCAGCGCCGAGCGCAAGTTGGGATTCACCGGGATGATGCGATAGCCCTGCTGCTGCAGGTAGGCCGGGACCGTGTGGGCCGGACGATCCGGCCGGTCGGAGAGGCCCACCACCGCAATGGTCTTGCTGGTGGCCAGGATGCCCTGTATGCGCTGCCATGCCGAGGAGGGGGGTTCAGCGGTCGGGGCCATACGGTCACTCCTGCGGGGCGTGGGTCAGGACGAGCCCGTTCTGAGAAGGGTCGCGGACCAGGTAGCCTTCCGGGAATTGTTCCACGGGCGGCCCGGCCGCCCGGACCCTCTCCAGCGTTCGCTCCAACTCGTCTCTGTCAGGCAGCACCACGGTGAAGTGGCGCAGCCCCTGCGACCCTGGAGCGGGCGGGGGCGCGCCCTCCCCGACCCAAGTATTGAGCCCGATGTGGTGGTGGTAGCCGCCGGCTGAAACCATCCCCATCCGGAAAGCCCGGGCGACACCCATGTTGTCGAAGCCCAGCACCTCGTGATAGAAGCGCATCGAGGCCTGCAGGTCGGCGACGTAGAGATGCACATGCCCCATGGTCGTGGACGGCGGCATCGGCGCATCCAGTCGATCGTCCGGTGTCAGGTGTTCAAACAAGGCTTCCACGTCCAGCGGTTCCCGGCCGTCGCTGGGGATTCCGTCGGCGCGCTGCGCCAAGAAGGTGCCATTGGCGAAGCCGAAGGTACCGTCCTCCGGCGTATCGGTATACAGCTCGATGTTCTGACCTTCCGGGTCGTCCAGGTAGGTGGTCTTGGTCATGATGTGATCGGTGGGGTAGTTGGGGTAGCGCAGCCCGAACAGCCGAGCGATGGCGCGCGCCAGCTCCTTGCGGTTCGGGAGCAAGAGCGCGAAGTGGTAGAGGCCGGTCGTGCCGCGCCTGCGCGGCGCACCGGGGAGCTCGCTCAGTCGCAGCAGGTCCTTCCCTCCTGTGCCCAGTCCGGCGGCGCCAGCTTCCCGCCAGCGGAGCTGGAGGCCGAGGACCTGTTGATAGAACTCCAGCTGGCGGTCCAGGTTGGCCACCGTGAGGTGGACCAGCCCGATGCGGGTTTGCGGGTGGATACGGAACTGCGTCTCGCTGGTCGTCATGGAGAGTGCCATGATTCTACCGTGTCCGGTATCATTCTCGGCGGCGGCAAGCACGGGTCGTCGGATGGGGTGCTGAGGTGGATGTCTACCTTGAGGTCGGATCGAAAAGGACCTTCGCCGGGGCTGTGGAATGGGCCGGCTGGTGCCGCAGCGGACGGGACGAGGCTGCCGCCCTGCAGGCCCTTCTCGGCTCTGGAGTGCGCTATCAGGGCGTGCTGCAGGCGGTCGGGCTCGTGTTCGCCGCCCCGGCGGATGTAGAATCGCTGACTATCGTGGAGCGGCTGATCGGCAACTCGACCACCGACTTCGGCGCGCCGGGGGTGGCCCCGGCCGGCGACGCCGCTCCGATGGACGAGGCTGAGTTGGGAAAGGCACAGACCATGCTGGAAGCGTGCTGGCGGGCTTTTGATTCCGCTGTCGAACTCGCCCGCGACCGGGAGCTGCGCAAGGGACCCCGCGGCGGCGGCCGGGAGCTGGAGGGGATTGTTCGCCACGTGCTGGGGGGCGACGCCGGGTACCTGGCTGGGCTCGGTTGGAAATTCAAGGAGGCCGCCGGAGAAACCCTGGACCGGGAGCTCCAACGAACGCGTCAGGCGATCCGGCAGGGGCTGGTGGCCGCGGTGCGAGGTGAGCTGGCGGAGCGGGGTCCGCGCGGCGGCGTTCGCTGGCCGGCGCGCTACTACGTGCGCCGGGCCGCCTGGCACGTGCTCGATCATGCCTGGGAGATCGAGGACCGCCTGTGAACAAACGTCAGGCCGTGCTCAGCCTGATTGCCGGGGAAGGCCCGCCCTCGATCATTCCGGCCGCCTTCTTCCTGCACTTCGACCAGGCTCACCACCAGGGACAGGCCGCCATCGACCGGCAGCTCGAGTTCTTCCGCGCGACCGGCATGGACCTGATCAAGATTCAGTTCGAGCAGGCCATCCAGCCCTCGATCCATGGTCCGGAGGACTGGAGGAAGATCCGGCCGCAGCCCGAGGAGTTCTTCGAGCCGACCGTTCGGGTGGTCGAAGGGTTGGTCCGTGCCGCCCAGCGCGAAGCCCTGGTGATCCTGACGCTCTACTCCCCCTTCATGTGGATGGTGCGCATAGCCAAAGGGGAAAATTTGGCCAATCACTTCTCAGAGCAACCTGTGGCCGCCGCCGGGGGGCTGGAGGCCATGACTGAGACCGTATTGAACCTGGTGCGCGCCTGCCGCCGCGTGGGGGTTGATGGTTTCTATGCCTCCAGCCAGGGCGGAGAGGCCGGCAGGCTTCCCGGCCGAGAGATCTTCCGCAAGTACGTCAAACCGGCCGACTTGGCGGTGTGGGAGGAGATCCGAACCTGCGAGTTCAACGTGCTGCACATCTGCGATTATGAGGGAGGCTACGCCGATCTCGGCGACTTCCTGGACTACCCCGGCCAGGTGATCAATGCCGGCCTGCAGGTGGGCGAACGCACGCTGCAGCCCCGGGAGATCGCCGAGATGTTCGGCAGGCCGTTCATGGGAGGGATGGAGCGGCTGGGCGTGATCGCGACGGGCACTCCGGCGGAAATCCGCCGCGCGGCGCAGGCAGTGCTGGCGGAAGCGCCCGAACGCTTCATCCTGGGGGCGGACTGCACCGTCCCCGCCGACACTCCCTGGGAGAACCTGAAGGCTGCCATCGAAACCGCCCACGAGTACCGATCGTAGGCGGGTGAGCGCGAAAGAGGCGAGGACCCATGGAAGTGAAGCGAGTGCTGTACCTTTCCCAGTCGGATGTGATCTCGGTCGGCCTGGGGATGGCGGAAATCATCGAGTTGCTGGAGATCGCCTTCCGGGAGAAGGGCAACGGCCGGGTGGAGATGCCCCCCAAGCCCGGCATCCACCCCGGCGGGGGCGACAACTTCATCCACGCCATGCCGGCCTACATTCCGGCGATGGCCTCGGCGGGGGTCAAGTGGGTGAGCGGATTCCCCGAGAATCACCGGCGCGACCTGCCCTACATCTCGGGGCTGCTGATCCTCAACGACGTCGAAACCGGGCTGCCGGTCTCTGTAATGGATTGCAGCTGGATCACCGGCATGCGCACCGCCGCGGCCACCGCGGTGGCGGCCCGCCGGCTGGCGCGGCCGGAGTCGGCGGTCCTGGGTGTACTGGGCTGCGGCGTGCAGGGCCGCACCAATACCGAGGCGCTGCTGGTGGACTTCCCCCTGCAGCGCGTAATGGCCTACGATGTGAGCCGGCCGGCGGTGGAGCGCTTCGCCGAGGACATCTCCTCCCGCTTCCATCTGGAGGTGGTACCGGTGGAGACACCCCGGAAGGCGGTCTCCGAGTGTGATCTGGTGGTCACCGCCGGCCCGATCCTCAAGCGGCCGCATGCCACCATCCGGGCCGGCTGGATGGAGGCCGGCGCCTTCGCCTCGCTGATCGATTTCGACTCGTATTGGCACCCGGAGGCCCTCAAAGAGGCGGACAAGTTCTGCACCGATGACATTCCCCAGCTGCTGCACTATCGGGAGGTCGGATACTTCCAGGATCTGCCCCCGATCCACGCCGACCTGGGTGAGCTGGTGGTGGGGAAGAAGCCGGGCCGGGAGACGGCCAAGGAATGCACCATGGCCTGCAACCTGGGCCTGGCCCTGGACGACATGGCCGTGGCGCCGACGATTCACAAGCGGGCATTCGAGAGCGGGATCGGCAGCTGGCTGCCGCTCTAGCCCACATTGACGTATTCCAACTGGGCGAACCGATGAGCATGGACCAGCAGCGTGAGCAGAGGTTTCGGGCCGGGCTGGCCCAGGTCTTCGGGGCGCTCGCGGCCTACCTTGGCCTGCAGGCCCTGGTCGGCTGGCTGGCTGGGATCCCGCTCCTGACAAGCTTTGCGCCGGATTGGATTCCGATGGCGCCGAGCACCGCGCTGCTCTTCGTCCTGCTCGGAAGCGCGGCCTTCCTGCATGCCATCTGGCCGTTGGATTCCCGAGCGCAGCGAGTGGGCCTCGCCATTGGGTCTTTCGGCGGGCTGGCCTCGGCGCTGCTGTTGGTGCTCTCCTCGCTGGGGATCCACTGGAAGGTCGAACACCTGGGGATCCCGATCACCGGCTCCTTGGACGGCGCGCCCATCGGCCACATGTCCCCGGTGACCGCGCTCTCCTTCTTGCTCGCCAGCGCCTCCCTGCTGGGCTCGCTCACGTCCTCTCTGGCCCGACCCAGGCGGGCGGAATTCGCCCTGTGGCCGGCGATTCTGATCGTCCTCATCAGCTTCGTGCTGATGCTCGGCTATTTCGTGGGCACACCGCTGCTCCAGGGCGGTCCGGTCATTCCGCCCGCGCTGCCGACCAGTCTCGCCTTCCTGTGCCTGGGGTCGGCGCTGATGGGACTGGCCGGATTGAAGTCGAGCGCGGCCGCCCAGGTGCTCGAGGCGGCAACCGCTCGGGCCGGCGTCACCTTGCTGCTGACTTACTTCGTCCTGGCACTCGGCATGCTGACTGCGGGGTATCTCTTCTACCGCGACACCGAGGACCGTTACCGGAGCCAGGTGGAGCGGGAGCTCTCGGCCATAGCCGGTCTGAAGGCGGAGCAAATCGCTCGCTGGCGCAAGGAGCGGTTGCGAGATGGGGCGCAATTCTATAACAACCGCGCCTTTGCGGATCTGGTGCAGCACACCCTCGAAGCACCGGAGGATGAGCAAGGGCGCGAGGAACTACTGGCCTGGATGAGCCGCTCGCTGGTGGATTCAGAGTACTACCGAATCGGGCTCCTCGATGCGCAGGGTGTGCTTCGCCTCTCCGCGCCGCAGTCCGCCGAATCACAGCCTGGCTTTGATTTCGCCGAAGCGGGGGATGCGCTGCGGACGCAGCAGGTGACGTTTCTGGATCTCCATCGCGATGTCCCCAACGAGGCCATTCATATGCAGCTGCTGATCCCCATCCTAGCTGAAGGGGAGCCGCCGGTCCTGATCGGACTGCTGTTTCTTCGCATCGACCCGGCCAGGGAGTTCTATCCCCTGACCAGCCGCTGGCCCACGCCGAGCCAAACCGCGGAAACGGTGCTGCTGAGGCGGGAGGGGAGGGAGGCGCTGGTCCTGAACGCACTTCGGTTGGACCGGCTCGCCGCGTTGACCCGACGCATTCCGCTCGATCGCACCGAAGTTCCCGCGGTCCAGGCGGTGCTGGGCCGCACCGGGATCGTCGAAGGCGTGGAGTACGATGGGATGGCGGTGCTGGCGGATGTGCGCAGCATCCCGGACTCGCCCTGGTTCATCGAGGCGCGGGTCAGCACCCAAGAGATCTTTGCGCCGTTGAGGGCGCGCGTTTGGAACCTGGCCGCACTGGTGATTGTGCTGCTCCTGGGCACGGGGGCCGGCACGGGATGGATCTGGAGACAACAGAGAGAACGCTTCTTCCGGGAGCGTCTTGAGTTGGAGCGCCAGGGTGAGGAACGCTACCGGGCGGCCCTGGACAGCATGCTGGAGGGCGCCCAGATCATCGGCTTCGACTGGCGATATCTCTACCTGAATGACTCGGCGGCCAGCTACGGCCGCCAGCCGAAACAAGACCTGCTCGGCCGGACCCTCATGGAGAGGTACCCCGGTATCGAGAGCACTCAGATGTTCGCGGACTTGAGCGAATGCATGCAGACTCGGAAGCCGCGCCTGGCAGAGTATCACTTCGAGTACCCCGACGGCAGCCAGGCCTGGTTCGAGTTCAGCATCCAGGCGGTGCCCGAGGGTATCTTCATCCTCTCGCTGGATATCACGGCCCGCAGGGAGAGCGAAGAGGCGATCCGCCGGCTCAACCTGGAGTTGGAGCAGCGCGTCGAAGAGCGAACGGCGCAGCTCGAAGATGCCAACCAGGAACTAGAGGCCTTTGCTTATTCCGTTTCGCACGATCTGCGCGCGCCGCTGCGAGCCATCGACGGGTTTTCACGCATACTGCTGGACGAGCACTCGGCGGAGCTGGGGGCCGAAGGCAGGCGGCTGCTGGATGTGATTCGCACCGGCACGGAACAGATGGATCAGCTCATCAGTGATCTGCTGGCCCTCTCCAGCGTCGCCCGTGGGGAGATGAAGCGGGCGCGGATCGACATGGCGGCGCAGGCCCGTTCGATCTATGAGGAGATCGCCACTCCTGAAGTCCGGGAATCCTTCAACCTGGTCGTCGAATCGCCTCCCGAGGCCCATGGCGATCCGGCGCTGCTGCGGCAGGTGTGGACCAACCTGCTTGCTAACGCCATCAAATACTCCATGCGCGGCCAGGAACGCAGCATCCACATTGGCGGCTATGTTGAAGAGAGCCGGTTGGTCTACTTCGTGAAGGACAGGGGCGTCGGCTTCGATCCGCAGTACGCCCACAAGCTCTTCGGGGTGTTCCAACGGCTGCACAGCGCACAGGAATTCGAGGGCATCGGGGTCGGCCTGGCTATCGTCAAGCGCATCGTCCGCCGGCATGGAGGAGAGGTCTGGGCAGAGGGTAAGCCCAACGGAGGCTCCACCTTCTACTTCTCACTGCCGTCGGACCGCGGGGTATAGCGCGGCCTGTGCTGCCCAGAGTGGTGGGATCCCCCGTACGACCGCTGAGGCGGCGCGGCCGGGGGGGGTCGCCCGCTGTGGCTTGAAGATGGCGATGCCCGCAACCGATTTCGTCCTGGGGGTGAACTACTGGCCGCGCCGCAAGGCCATGTACTGGTGGTCGGAGTTCGATCCGGATGAAGTGCGGGGGGATTTCGACTTGATTGCCGAGCTGGGCCTGCGAATGGTGCGTATCTTCCTGCTGTGGGAGGACTGGCAGCCGCAGCCGGAGATCGTAAGTCCCCAGGCGCTGGAGGCCCTGCAGCAGGTCTGCCAGATCGCTTCCGAGAGAGGACTGCAGCTCGATGTGACCTTCTTCACCGGTCACATGAGTGGGCCGTCCTGGGCCCCGGAGTGGATGCTCCGCCCGAATCTGCCGGTGCCTCGCCGGGTGCGCCAGGTAGTGACCCGGCGCCGACCGGTCGAGCGCGGCTACCTTAATCCCTTCACCGATTCCGGCGTGCTGGCGGCCTGCGAGCTGCTCCTGCGGACCGTGGTGACCCGCTTCAAGGACCATCCGGCGATCGCCCTGTGGAACCTGGGGAACGAGCCCGATCTGTTCGCCTGGCCCCCGAGTTCCGCGGTGGGCCGCTCCTGGGTGCGACGCATGACGGCCCTGATCCATGAGATCGATCCGGGCCATCCGGTGACCTGCGGCCTGCACACCGCCAACCTGGTCGAGGACAATGGGCTGCGGGTGCATGAGGTCTTCGCCGAGACCGATCTAGCCGTCATGCACGGATACCCGATGTACGCGGACTGGTCGGCCGGACCGCTGGATCCCGACTTTGTTCCGTTCTGCTGCGCCCTGACCTCCGCGCTGTGCGGCAAACCGACCCTCATGGAAGAATTCGGCGGCTGCACCGCGCCGCCGGGGCAGCCTTCCTTTATCCTGAGATGGGCCAGCTACGGACGCCCCCGCCGGCAGTTCATGGCCTCGGAGGAAGAACTGGAGGAGTACGTCGAGCGTGTGCTGCCCAGACTGGTCGAGGTCGGCGCGCTGGGCGCGGTGCTGTGGTGCTTCGCCGACTACGCGCCGGAGCTGCATGACCTGCCCCCCTGCGATCAATCCTGGCATGAGAGGCATTTCGGCCTGGTGCGTCCGGACGGAACCCTGAAGCCGCACGCGGCGGTAATCCAGCGCTTTGCGGCCAACCGTCCCCGGGTAGCGCCGGCCCGCTGGCAGGGTGCTCCGGAGATCGATCCGGAGGCCTACTATCGGTATCCGCTGGCCAACGCCAAGCAGGCCTATCGCCGCTACCTGGAGTCGGTGAGCCGGGAGAGTTGACATGGAACTCGCGGAGGTGCAGCGGCTGGCTCAGGATCTCGCCCGCAATCTCGAGCAGGTGATTGTCGGGAAGCGGCGTGAGATCGAGCTGCTGCTGGTGGGGCTGCTGTGCCAGGGTCATGTGTTGATTGAAGATGTGCCCGGGGTCGGCAAAACCGTCCTGGCCCGCGGCCTGGCGCAGTCGCTCGACTGCAGCTTCAGCCGGATCCAATTCACGCCCGATCTGCTTCCCAGCGATATCACCGGGTCCTCCATCTTCAACCAGCAGACCCGTCAGTTCGAGTTCCGCGCCGGCCCGCTGCTGGCGCACATCGTGCTGGCCGACGAGATCAACCGCGCCACTCCCAAGACGCAGTCGGCGCTGCTGGAGGCGATGGAAGAGCGGCAGATGACCATCGATGGAATGGCGCGGGCCCTGCCCAGCCCCTTCATGGTTGTCGCCACCCAGAATCCGATCGAGTATGAAGGCACGTTCCCGCTGCCGGAGGCCCAGCTGGATCGATTCCTGCTGCGCGTCCGTCTTGGCTATCTGCCCAAAGCGCAGGAGATCGAAATGATGGAGCGGCAGCAGTTCGAGCATCCGATCCGTGGCCTGCGGGCGGTGGTCGCCCAGGAGCAGCTCCTGGGGATGCAGGAGGCGATCAAACACGCGCACGTCTCCCAACCGGTGAAGCAGTACATCGCCGAACTGACCTCCGCCACCCGCCAGCTGGAGGCGGTCTATCTGGGCGCGAGTCCCCGTGGCAGCCTGGGACTGTTTCGCACCGGCCAGGCACTGGCGGTGATGCGCGGTCGAGAGTACGTGTTGCCCGACGACGTCAAGGAGTTGGCCGCGCCGGTGCTGGCCCACCGGATCATCGTGGATCCGGCCGCCCGCATGCGCAATCTGACCGCCGCCGAAGTGATTGCCGATGTGCTCCAGCGCACACCGTTGCCGGATGCCGAGTTGAGCTAGACCTACCCATGCGAGCCCTGCTTCGGGTGCTGGCCTCACGCCTGGAACCGCTCTGGCGCCTCCAGCGCCAGGGATGCGAAGTCACGATCCGCCTTCAGCAGCGGGCGCTGCCCCTGACACTCGGCGGCTTTGTGATCTGGCTGATCCTGCGTCCGACCACCTACGCCTTCACCGGGATCGTGCTGTGCGGCAGCCTGTTGCTTCTCAGCTACGCCTGGGCCCGCAGCATGGCGGTGCGGGTCTCCACCAGGCGGACTCTGCGTTTCACCGCGGTGCAGGTCGGAGATGAGCTGGAAGAGGTGCTATCGCTCGACAACCGTTCCTGGCTTCCGGTGGTCTTCGCCGAATTCATCGACCAATCCACGATCCCCGGCCATTCCATCGATGGGGTGCGAGCCGGCCGGCCGGGCGCTACCGAGCACTGGGCGATGCACACCACCTGCACCCGGCGCGGGATCTTTCGGGTGGGCCGCTGGGAGACCCGATTCAGCGATCCCTTCGGCTTGTTTGAGACCAGACAGGTTTACCGGGAACCGACGGAGTTCACGGTCTGTCCTCCGCTGGCGCGGATCCCTCCACTGCTCAGCCGGCAGCGCCGCACGGTTGGCGACCGCCTGTCGCTCCGCCAGGCGCTGCCTGCCGAAACGGTGAATGCCGTCACCACCCGCCCGTACGTGCATGGGGAACCGCTGCGCCGCATCCATTGGCGCACCAGCGCCCGCCAGGACGGTCTGTTTGTCAGGCAATTCGAGCCGGAGGCCTCCACCGTCATCTGGCTGATCGCAGATCTGGAGGCCGCCGCACACGTGGGCCAGGGCAACGAATCCTCGCTGGAGAAAATGATCGTGCTGGCGGCCTCGCTGGCCGCGCAGCTGCTGGATGAGCACCTGGCGGTCGGAATGGTGCTGGATACCCAGGTGGTGCTGCCGAGACCTGGGCGGGCCCACCTGTGGAACGTCCTGCACGGACTGGCCGGGGCCAGTGCCGGGCCACGGTCGCTGGCTGAGACCCTGACCCACGCCAGCCGCATCGTGTCGATCCGCGATTCGGCCGTGATCCTGACCGCCTCAGTCGATGAGGCCTGGACTGCACCGCTCCGTGAGTTGGCCTCCGGCGCGCCCGGGGGTCTGCAGGTCGTCCTGCTGGAACCGAGCTCGTTTGGGGGTACCGGCAGCGCGGCGGGGCGGGCCCTGCGGCTGCAAGGGCAGGGTGTGTCGGCCCGGGTCGTGCGGCGCGAGGAGATTCAGCCGATCTGGGGCTCCTACCATCCCCTCCGCCGCTGGGAATTCAAGACCCTGGGAACGGGCAGGGTCGTCGTGCGGCAGACCCCACGCGGAAGCGCTGGTTAGAGGCATGCTGCACGACCGCCATCTTCCCAAAAGGCCGCAGCCGGCCAGGTCCGCGTGGATCTCGCTGGGCCTGCTTCTGCTGATGGCGGCCGCGCTGGCCTACCGCCTGGAAGCCTCCCCCTGGCTGGGCGATGCCGGACGGGTGCTCGCCCTGCTGTGGGCCTCGGCCGTCTACGGGCTGGGGCTGGCCGTCTCGCGTTTTCGCCAGGGGACGGCCTGGGCAATCAACCTGGCAACCGGGCTGGGTTCGATCGCCCTCGTGATGGCCCGCGTCCCACCCCGGCTCGGCTACCTGCTCACGCGGCCGGCCTCCGACATCCTGTGGATGATGAACGTCCGGTTGGTCACCCTGTTTGAGTTGCTGGGCCAGGAAGTGGAACGAGTACGGACAGGCATCTTTCCAACCGAGATCCTGATGGCCCCGCTGTTCGCGGTGGCGGTCTGGCTCAGCCTGACCTGGCTGACCTGGACCATTGTACGGCGGCGGAGCGCCTGGCCGGGCATTGCGGCCTGCCTGGGCCTGCTGCTGCTGGACGATCTGCTGGCGGCGCGCCAGCCGGTTTGGTCGATGTGGCTGG
>Ga0209342_10005282_pt1 | contig 13270 bp, 11 predicted proteins | sample RifCSP16_2_FD_184023 | JGI IMG/M metagenome (GOLD analysis project Ga0209342, IMG submission 184023) | Soil microbial communities from Rifle, Colorado - Rifle CSP2_sed 16_2 (SPAdes) (version 2) | ecosystem: Environmental > Terrestrial > Deep subsurface > Rock core/Sediment | place: Rifle... | reverse complement strand
CTCCTCGAACTGCTCGATCCATTTCCCCCTCACATAGTGGCAGTCGGCAAGCACCTCACCGATGGCGCGCTGAATCTCTCGTTCCAACTGTCGCGTTTGCTTTTTGAGATCGACAAGAGGGATCATGCCGTCCCGGTCCTTTGGCGACTACCTGGATGCCCGCCGACTCATGATGGTATCCAAGATGCAGTGGCAGAGGGTCAGATGCACGATCTCAACGTGTCCGTAGGAATCAGAACCAACGAAAAAATTCAGGTCTCCCATCAACCGGAGCGGCGCATTGGCAGCAAATCCTGACATTGTAATCACCTTGCACTCTTTCTTCCTTGCCGTATTCACGGCCGAGAGGATATTCTCCGAGCGGCCAGAACTGCTGATGGCCACCAGAACATCCCCGGGGTCTGCGAACATCTCTACGGGCTTTACGAACACCTGCGCGTATCCAAAGTCATTGCCGATGCACGTCAGAAGCGACGAGTCATTAAAGGCGACGGCCCGCATGCCTCCGTTTTTCCAAAAGTCGACTGCCTGATGGCTGGCGATAGCCGCACTCCCCCCGTTTCCGATAAACATCACCTTGCGCCCCACCGCGGTCTGCGTAGCAATCAGGTCGACGGCAGTCAACAGGCCGTGCGAAAGCTCCAGGCGGCCATGACCCAGGTCCGTCACCTCGACACTGGAAAACAGGGCTGCGAGGCCCTCAAAATACTGGTGAATCGCTTCTCTCATGCCTGGGAGCCTCCATGTCTCGACAGCAAAAGCTTAGCGTCCCATCCCGCTGTACTCGATCCCCATCGATTCCAGTACCCTGCGATCAAACATGTTGCGTCCGTCAATGATCAGTGGGCGCCTCATCCGCTCCTTCACGCGCAGGAGGTCAAGTCGCCGAAACTCTTCCCATTCGGTGACGATCACGGCCGCATCCGCGCCCTCCACGGTCTCGTAGGGGTCTTTGCAGAACTCTACCGTTGTGAGGATCCTTTGCGCCTTGGGCATCGCCCTCGGATCGTAGGTCTTGACGTGCGATCCTTCCTTCAGCAGCTTTTGAATCAACTCAAGGGCTGGTGCAAAACGAATGTCGTCCGTATTCGGCTTGAAGGCGAGGCCCAGGACGACTATCGTCCTGCCCCGTAGGGACCCCAGGTGGTTCTGCAATTTCTTCAACACCATATCGATCCGCTCTGCGTTGATTCGCTCCACTTCCCGCAGAAGGCTCAGATCGCATCCGTGCTTCTCTCCTATGCGCACAAAGGCCTGAAGATCCTTCGGCAGACAGAATCCCCCGAAACCGATACCCGCATCGAGAAACGCCCGGCCAATCCGGCGATCCAGACCCATCCCTTCCGCTACCTTCAGGACATCTGCCCCCACCCTTTCGCAGAGATCTGCGATGAGATTGATATACGAGATCTTCGTCGCGAGGAAAGAGTTCGAGGCATGCTTGATGAGCTCCGCACTGGTGATGTCGGTTACAAGGAGCGGAACCTCGCGACGTGGGCACGCCTCATGGACGGGACAACGAAACGTTCCTCGAATCACGGGATCGTACAGCGCGCGCAGGAGCTCTGCTGCCTCCGGCCTTTCCACGCCGATCACGATGCGGTCAGGATGGAGAAAGTCCTCCACTGCTGATCCTTCCCGCATGAACTCAGGGTTCGAGGCAACCTCGAATCTACCCGTGTCTCCTCCGCCGTAAAGCTGCAGCAACTTTCCGATCCAGACTCCGGTCTGGACAGGAACGGTACTCTTCTCGACAATCAGTTGCGGGCCCTCCCCCATTTCCGCGAGTCGCCGGACCACGCCCTCAACGCTTGACAGATCCGCCTCGCCGTTCTCAAGCGGAGGCGTGCCGACACAAATAAATGCCACGCGGTAGGACCCGACACCCTCCGTCAGATGCTGCGCGAATCGGAGTCTCCCTGCACGCACTTGCCGCGCAACTATCTGATCCAGGAAGGGCTCGAAGATGGGAATCCTGCCCTCTTGGAGCAGCGCGATCTTTTCCTGGTCGTCATCAATACCGACCACCGTATTCCCCGTGTGGGCGAGGCACGCCGCTGTCACGAGCCCCACGTAACCGACACCGATGACGCAGATCTCCATCGCTATCTCGCTGGGTCTTGGGTGTTGGGTGCCGGCTGTCGGGTGTCGAGTGTTCGATGCTGGGTGTTCGGTGTTCCGTCGGATGTAATCAACGTCAAGAGCTCCCGAATGTCTTGTGCTCGAGACTTCGGACAGATCAATAGGCCGTGCTCTGTTTCCGCAATGATCAGGTCTCGGAGTCCGATTGTCGCGACAACCTTCTCGTTCTGTCCGTAGATGATACAATGTGACGTATCCAGACCCACGTGCCGACCGATGACGATATTCTCTGCTCTATCCCTGGGCAGGAGACGCTCGAGGGCCGTCCACGAGCCCAGATCATCCCACCCGAAGCGACCGTGGACCATCCAGATGTTTTCTGCCGCTTCGAGCACCCCGTAATCCACCGATACCTTCTCCAGCGTGGAGTAGACCGTTGCCAGCACATCGGGGTACGCAGGCGTTCCAAGGGCGGACCGAATCTGCTCCAGTCCCGACCAATGAGCAGGCAAGTGGCTCTTGAGCAATTGCTGAAGCGTCCGGTTCTGCCATATGAAGATCCCGGTATTCCAAAAGTAGTCCCGGGCCGCCACAAAGCGCCTGGCCGTCTCAGTGTCGGGCTTTTCGCGAAATCGAAGGACTGGATAGATATCCTGCAGCATCTCCGACCCAATGTGCATATACCCGTAACCCGTCTCAGGGCGATCAGGCCTTACGCCGATAACAACGGTACCCTTTCTCTCGTGGGCAAGCGTGACCGCCTTTTCAAGAGAGGCGCGGAACGCCGAGGCGTCCTCGATGTAGTGATCGGCAGGGAGGACCACGGCAATCGCATCCGGATCTCGACGCTCAAGGAACACAGAGGCCAAGCCAATACAGGCGGCCGTGTTTCTCCCGACGGGCTCACAGATGAGATTCGCCTCAGGCAGCTCCGGTAGCTCCTCATGTATACGAGCGGCTTGCGCCTCACCGGCCACCACGATCTGCCGGTCAATGGGAATCAAGGACTCGATCCGTTCGACGGTCCTCCTGAGGAGAGTCTTTCCGTCCAGAAGACGGAGAAACTGTTTGGGAGATTCGGCTGTGCTCAAGGGCCAGAACCGCTCCCCGGAACCTCCCGCCATGATAATCGCATAAACATGATGGTTCATTGCGTTTCTTGGGTTTCTTGGGTCCGGTCCCATCAATCGCCAGTCACAAACCACCAATCAGTGGCTTCCCAGCTTCCCAGCCTCGTCGCCTCCTAGCTTGCCAGCATCCCAGCATAATAGCCACTATTCACCAATCACTAATCACCAACCGCCAGCCACCAGTCACCCTTCCTCTAGCGGCGTGACGGAGCAGTTAAGAGCTCAAAGTTCACTCGAATATCACTGTCGGGGTCTCTGGCACTTTCCGTATTCCGGCGCGTGTAGATGACGTTCACCGCCCAACAACAGGTTTGATAAATGATGCCTGCTTGATGTTCCACAAAGACCCCCCGCTCCGCATCGTACCGGCCGACGTACGTGAGCCGCGTCCCCTCCAGGATTGTCAGACCCAACTCGCCGACCCACGCCTCCTGATCCGCGCCCCGCGAGAAGGTGTATCCCAGGCCGAAGGAAGCCACGTCCTCGTAGGACGCCCTCAGGGTGGCGTTGCCGGTTTCAACGTCGCCCGCGTCTGGATTAAAGCTTCCGCTGAGATCGAGAGACAGGGGCCAGGGCGGGGTAATGCTCAAGCGGCCGACGATGTTCGCAAATTGACGCTCGGTGGCTTTGGAGAAACCGGGGCGATCGGGGATCGGGACGCGGCCGCCCTTCACCGCCTGGGTGATATCCTCTGGCTGCAACGAATCGAGGAAGAGGTTGGAGAAGGTGCGCGTCTGGGGGTCCGGCGTCACGCTGGTCTCGACGGTGAGTGTGAGGAAGTCGAAGCTATGGCGGCTTCCGTCGGACCGCAGCATGCTGGCGGCAACACGGTTGGTCAGGGAGAGGAAGAATCGATTCTGAGGACTGATGAAGTCCGTGCTGTCAACCTGGGGGAGATCATCCTGGGGCACCTCGGGAATGTACAGGTATCTGACGGACGGCTCTACCGTGTGCCGAATGGCCCGCAGGCGTTCACCGGTGACGGGAAACGTCCGAAACAGGCGGGAGGAAACCCGAGCTTCTGCCTCTCCCAGTTCACGGGTGACCACATCGGTCTCGATATCCCTTGCCCCGCGGCTGTACGCGGTCTCGCGCAGGCCTACTCTCGGTGTCAGCGTCATATAGTCCGTTAACGCGATCGGAAGCGATACGCTTGGATGGAGATCAAGCCGCGCCACGCTGATATTTCTCTGTATGTCAAAATAGACAAAATTCGATCCCTGCTCGAATAACAAGGGGGAGTCGTCCCAGAGTGGCTGCGTCAGCGATGTCACCGTCAGTTCGGGACCCCTGAGAAACGCCTCGTCCTGGTTCGGCAGGTTTGCCTGTCGAGACTCGTGATACTCCCCGGCCAGAGAAAAGATGTGCAGGGGGAGGGCATACGTCAGAAAGGCGCTCGAGCTGTTGACCAGATCGGTCCGATCCTGAAAGCCAATCGCAAACTCCCGGGGGAAGTCTTTGTCGCTCCGGACATTGATATCCGCTTTTCCGGTGAGGGCTGGGGCGAAGGTCTGCTCATGCCGGAACTGAACCAGGTACCGGTCCTTGTCGAGCTCGCGGTCATGCAGATACTCGGCGCTCAACGATCCCCTGCCCTCCTGAAGCGCATACCGATATTCCACCGTCGGACTCACTCCACGCTCACTCCGGTAGATCACCCCCAGGGTGGCGTCCTGAGAGTCGCTGATCACCCAGAAGAACTCCTGTCCGACAATGACACCCTCCCTGGAATTGTAACCGAAACTCGGGGTCAGAAATCCCGTCTGTCTGTCGGCGAGGGAATGTCGAAAGACCGGAAGGTACAGGGCTGGAATTCCCTTGATCCAGAAGGTCCCATGGGTCCCCCACGCGAACTCTTCCGGATGGATGGTCACCTCGGTGGCCCGAAACTCCCAGTCATAGGGAGGAGTCTGGCAAACCGCGCACGAGCTATATCGCGCCCCTACCAGTCGATAGGTCCGCTCATCCTCACGGTAGACTTCTTCGGCCGCAAAGGTCGTCGCGGGCAGGATGAAACCGTGCGCCTCCCTGATAACCCCCTGCCCTGTGCCATAGTTATAGCGGAGCGAGCTTCCCTGGATTTGATTTCCCCGATCAAAGACAAGGACCGAACCCCGTGCAACGAAAGTCTCCTCGTCCTGATCCACGTCCACCTCGTCGGCGTATAGCGTCCAATCCTCCCGGGTGATCCGGACATTGCCACGGGCTGCGAGGACTCGCCCCCCCTCCCTGCTCTCCACGACATCCGCAGTGATCTGAAAAGCGCCAGGAGCGATCGCGCCGCCAGACTGGCCCACTGCGGGGGAAGCGAATCCGAACACCAGCAAAAGGAGACCCACGCTCAGGATGACTAACGTTACAAGATCTCTCATGGCGGTCCCGGGCAGTCGGCGCAAGTTGGTAACCGGGACAGGGGCCCACCCCCGCCGTCCGTGGCCGTTCCGCGATACCCGGTGGCCTTCCGGGTCCCCTACAAGCGTGCGATCCCATGGGGAAAGAAAGACCTATATATACCGAAAACCGATGCTTCGCAAGCAAAACTGCCTTTAAATCGACCGGAGGGACCTATGTGTTTCCGCGGTACTGGAGGTCTCTTACGGAGAGAAACGGTACGGGAAATCAGACAGTAGAGAAAGGATAACGGAGGGAATATACGCTCTTCGCAATACGAGACGCCAAAAGCCGCCAGCTGCGTAAGGAGAGGTTACCCCTCACTCCTGACAGCTGATTCTTTGCTCCTAGCCTTTTCGATGTACTCTAGGAAGAAGGCAAGGAAAATACATATCATCAGGCCCAGCGTAACTGCGAGTGGCACATTCAGTCCCACCCTTTCCTCGATTGACTGGCGCAGGAGGGTATCGGCCGCGATAACGGCCGTATTATTCTGCCCGAGACTTGAGAAGCGAGCGTGTTGCAGTTGCAATTGTCTTTTCAGGTCTACAAGGCTCCTCTCTCGATCTCCGACGCTGGCGGAGAGGACGACGACTGCTGTAGTATCGAAATTCGAGGCTCCTATTATCCTTTCGAGTAGCTCTTTCATCCTCCGGTTCTCTGCCTCTAAACTCTTGATCTTTGCGACAAGCTCCGCCTCATATTCCTTTGCAACCTGCACCCCTCTATCGAAGACTGGCTTGTGGGCTTTAATGATATTCTCCGCCAGCCAATCGGCGATGTGCGTTGCCATTTGACGATCAGCAGACTCCACCTTATAGAGGATATGAGGATTCACCTTAGCATCTATTGAAATGAGATCGGCGACTTCTTTCGGGGCGAGTTCCAGCTGGAGTTCCTTGACCGCTTCTCCAAGCATCCTGTGATCTTTTAGGCGATCGATGACCGCCTCGCGAGTCTCGATCTCTCTGCCCTTGACGACCTTGCGCTCCTCTACGGTGTCCGGCAGTTGGCCGATTCTCACGGTGCGCGACACGACGTAGACATTGGGCGTCGAGACGCTCACCACGAGTGAAGCTGCGGCGACAAGGAAGGTGCCCCAAATAATCAGCCTCTTCCTTTTCCAGATCACCCGGAGGTAATCAATCAACTCTATCTCTTGCTCTGCCACCACCTGCCCCCAGGTTTCTTCTCGTAACTCTGATCTGAGGCCCACTGCCCTCTGAAGGTTGAGCCTGAAACCCTCCCCCCCTATCTGTTCTTCTTCGTCTCCTCCGTCAGATCCCCAAGACTTTCGATGGCGACCCACTCCTCTCGTATCGGATAGCCAAAAACCTTATGACCGCTCCTCACGGCGGCACCGATCAGGTCGGGCATGTCGAAAAACTCATCTTTCGGCACAAGGTCCAGGACATCCGGGCTCACCACGTAAATGCCACAATTGATATGGAACGGCAACCTGGGACGCTCCTCAATGGCGCAGATCCTTCCCCCATCCATCTGTACGACCCCGTAGGGAACGACGTGTTCGTACTGGCGGATGCCGACGGTGATCGCCGCAGCCTCCTTCAGGTGCGTCTCGTAGAACTTCTGAAAGTCGAGCTTTGTCATAATGTCGGCATTCATGACCAACACCGGCTCTGACAGCTCAAAGCGATCGCGGATCAAACGAAGAGGGCCCGCTGTCCCCAGCCGTTTGTCCTCCCGAGAGTAGTGGATGTTCACCCCGAACTGCCTCCCGTCCTGGAAGTAGACCTGGATCAGCTCGGCCCGGTATCCCACGGCCAGGTAGATGTCACCCACACCGTGCCCCTTCAGATTCTCGATTAGGATTTCCAGTATCGGCCGCTCACCGACGGGGATAAGAGGTTTCGGGACGGCGAAGGTCAGTGGGCGTAGCCGCGTTCCAAGCCCGCCAGCGAGGATGATGGCCTTCATTTAGATGTGATACCTCCCGGACTCATCCAGATTGCCTGACTCCTGAAACCAGGCAACGGTCTGTTTCAACCCTTCATCCAGTGAATACTGCGGGCCCCAGCCCAGGAGGCGATGGGCCTTTGCATTGTTACAGCAGAGGCGACGGACCTCACTGCTCCCAGGGCGCAGCCGTTGCTCATCGCTGACGATTTCTATATTACCGTCAATCAGGACAGCAATCTTCTTCGCCAGATCGCCGATCGATATTTCCCCGCCGGTTCCGATGTTTACGACCTCGCCTATGCACCCGTCTGTTTCTGCGATTCGGATCAGACCGCCCACGGTGTCCTTGACAAAGGTGAAGTCGCGCGTCGGCGACGTCGCTCCGAGCGACACTGGCCCCCCCTGCAGAATCTGCGCAATGATGGTTGGAATCACCGCCCGGAGAGACTGCCGTGGACCGAAGGTATTGAAGGGTCGTGCGATCGAAACCGGCAGGCCGTACGAGTGATGGAACGCCTCTGCCAATTTGTCCGCCGCGATCTTGCTCGCCGCGTACGGGGATTGCGCCTGGAGCGGATGCTCCTCGTCGATGGGTATGTATTGTGCTGTTCCATACACTTCACTCGTCGAGGTCAGGACGACCCGGCGAGGCCCCGTCTCTCGGGCTGCCGTCAATACGTTGAGACTTCCGAGCGTGTTGACGTGAACAACCTCCCGGGGGTGCACGAAAGAGTACGGGACCCCGATGAGGGCGCCCAGATGAAAGACACATTCCTGCTCCTTCATGGCCCGGTATACGCTCTCGTATTCGGTCAAATCCCCGGCGACAATTCGGACGTCGCTGGTCAGGGACGACAAGAAACCCACCGAGGCTCGCGAGGTGTACCGGACAAATGCCGTCACCCGTGCGCCGAGAGCAACCAGCGCCTCCACCACGTGGCTCCCGATGAACCCGGCGGCGCCTGTAACGAGAACCCTTCGTCCTGCCCAATTCACCGCACACCCCCGACTGGCATCAACGCATTGTATTCTGTAACCATCGCGCAATGGAAGATTAGACCCCAATGGAGCATTCTGCCTCCACAATTGCTCTATTGTTCCACTGTTCCATTGCTCCGAAGTAAACGTACGCAGTACGTTTACTTTAGGCGTCCCATCTAGCCCGAATCGTGTTCCACATCGACATCCCGATCAGCTTGATATCCAGCCACAAGCTCTGCCGTCGCATGTAAAGAAGATCGTAGCGGAGCTTATTCCTCGGATAGGTATTGTGTCGGCCAAATATCTGGGCGATTCCCGTGAGCCCGGGGCGGATCTGGTAGCGAATCTTGCCGATATTGGGAACCTCCTTCTCGTAGGCTGCGATAAACTCGGGAGGCTCCGGGCGGGGACCGACAAAGCTCATCTCGCCTCGCAGGATGTTCAGCAGTTGCGGCAGCTCGTTCAGCGCCGTTCTCCGCAGAACCTTCCCCACCCGCGTCACCTTCTCATCGTCCGCATGGAGGGCCAGGGCGTGGCCCACCTGATCATCATACCGCCGATAGATCGTGCGGAACTTATACGCCGTGAATTCCTTGCCGTTCTTGCCTACCCGCTTCTGGATGAACAGAATCGGTCTTCCGTCTTCGAGGTAGATCGCAACGCTGATCACAATCCACAACGGCAGAGACAGCAGCAATCCAACGGCGGCCAGGGTCAGATCAAAGACCCGCTTCGTCAGCGGTTCAGCAAAGGGTGGACTTGATGCCGTCAATGCCCTGCTTCCTGGACTCGAATTGCCGCTCCATGGATTATCTGCAAAGCGGCTGATTGTGATAGCCTAGGACAATCTTGACCACTGTGGCCGATACGTGCTGTTCGACGTATTCCGCCGGGGGCTTCCAGTCACAAGATGAATTGAGCACCAGATCTACTGCTTGCACAATCATCTCTGGTTCTACCCCGGCGAGGATGTTGCTGCCGCACTCAATGGTTTCGGGACGTTCGGTAACATCCCGGATCGTTGCGTTGGGAACACGCAATATACAACACTCCTCTTGCACGGTGCCGCTATCCGTGAGCACGGCGCGTGCGTTCCGCTCCAAGGAGACGAAGTCGAAGAAACCAAGGGGCACGACCACGCGAATATGTTCGGGGCGTACCACGAGGTCAAACTGGCGTATTCTATCCGCCGTGCGTGGATGCATGCTGACGACGATAGGCTGTTGGTACTTCCCCCCCACTTGATGCAATCCTTCGAGAAGATTCCGTAGTCGTCCCGCATCATCAACGTTCTCGGCCCGGTGCATGGTTACGAGGAAGTATTTTCTGCGCTCCACCCCCAGTCTCGTCAAGACGTCGCTGGCCGCTATTGGGTCTGCATAGGTGTTAAGCACCTCATAGATGGGGTTGCCGATCACGAAGATACGATCACGGTCGATACCCTCACGTAACAGGTTTTCCTTGCTACGATGCGTGTATGGCATTAACACCGTACTGCAATGGTCGATGATGCGCCGATTAATCTCTTCCGGCACCCTGTCATCATAACAGCGATTGCCCGCCTCCAGGTGAAAGACCGGGATACCTCGACGGGCAGCGACAATGGCCGCTAAGCCGCTGTTGGTGTCCCCGAGGATCATCACGCCGTCTGGGTTGATGTTTTCCATGACCTCGCCGGTACGTGCGATGATCTGTCCCACCTGCTCGGCAAAACTTGTCGACTGGACTCCCAGGTACATATCTGGCTGACGGAGTTCCAAGTCCCGGAAGAATACGTCACTCAGATTCGCATCGTAGTTCTGCCCAGTGTGCACCAGCACCTGCTTACAGAACCGGTCGAGGTGTTTAATAATCACGCTCAGTCGAATGATTTCCGGTCGCGTGCCGAAGATCGTCATGAGTTTCATGCCGGCATCCTTTCTAATTGTGCGTGAACGTATGGTGCCAGCAAGACCCGCAGGGCGTCCACGTCTATCGCGACATGTTCAGATGAGTACTCACCTTTCAGGGCAAGTGCCCCCGTCGGCATTCGGCGCAACTCAGGGAGAACGGGAAGGATCACGTAATGACCATCTCGCTCGATGGTCCGATAGCATTCCTCTTCAGAGACCAGGATTTCATGGACCTTCTCGCCGGGACGGATGCCGATGTACACCCTGGGAATATCCCGCCCATTGATCAATACCTCGGCGATGTCCACCACCCGTGCTGACGGTACCTTCGGGACGTAGGTCTCACCGGGCAGCCCAGTACGAACAGCGGCGAAAATGGTGTCAACCGCCTGGTCCAGAGAGAGCAGGAATCGCGTCATTTCCCGAAGGGTAATGGTCACTGGGCCACCTTCCTGAATCTGATTCAAGAACAGGGGAACCACCGAGCCACGTGAGGCGATCACGTTCCCATACCGTACACAGGCAAAACGTGTCCCGGGGCACTGCAGGTTAGCCTGAACAAGAATCCTCTCCTGGAGTGCCTTCGTCATGCCCATCACGTTGATCGGTTTGCAGGCTTTATCCGTGGAGACACCAATGACCAGCTCCACCGACGTGTCGTTTTCCCGGATCACGCGCACCAGGTTCTCCGCGCCCCAGATATTGGTCTGGACCGCTTCGAAGGGAAAGTATTCACAGGTGGGAACCTGTTTGAGCGCCGCGGCGTGAAGGATAACATCAGCCTCACGCACGGCCTGAACCATTGAAGAGTAGTTCCGCACGTCGCCAATGCGGAAAGTCAGCAACTCCTTGGAATTCCGGTAAATGACCTCGTCGGTAGCAGCCGGGCGTCGTAGATACTCGAGGCGCATATCATGCTGTTTGGCCTCGTCGCGCGAGAACACGACGATGCTCTTCGGACGGCCCATCTGCCCGGTCAGCAAACGACGGATTACGGCCCTGCCCAGAGAACCCGTCCCCCCGGTCACCAGGACGCGCTTCCCCTCAAGAACCACTGGTACGCCTCCACGCTTCGTACGTTGTGGGATCACTGGCCATAGCCTGGACCATCGCTGGCCACGGTGGAGGAACATACCCGATCGCCGACCGGAAGCGGTGCGAATCGAGGCTCCGGTCAAGGTGGTGATCGGGAAACGGTTCAATCTCAACGGAAACCCGAAACGCCTCGCGCATCAGGCAAAGCAGGTGGTACTTGCTGATCGGCTCGGAGGAGACGTGGTACACGCCGGAGAGATCCGGGTGTCGTTCAATCACGTCGGCCATGAGACCGGCGAAGGTTCGTGTGGTCAGACCGGAGAAAATCACGTTAGTAAATCCTTGCACGCATCCCCCGCGGTTACTCAGGAACCATTCTACCAGGCCGTTGCTGTTTTGCAACTCGCGGCCGATGAAGGAAGTACGGAACGTCAGACAAGCAGGGCCGGCGACCTCACCCAGGAGCTTGGATCGATCATAGAGATCCTCGGGATCGGGCACATCGTCCTCGGCATACATCCCCTTACGGCCGGAGAACACACAGTCAGTGCTTATGTGGATCAGTCTGGCGCTGGTGGCCTGGCAGAGGCGAGCGAGGCGGTGAGGGAACAGGGAATTGACCGCGATGCTGGCTATGGGGTCCTTCGCAGCCGGCAATTGCTTGATGATGCCGATGGTGTTGATGACGACATCCGGCTTTGCTATTTCAAATGCCCGCACAACCGTATAGAAGTCAGACGCGTCAATACCACCGAGCAGCCGGTGAGCATCAAAGAGATCGTACCTGGCGTATTCCTCATAACTCGAACGGATGGTCCCCCATGTTTCGAACCGGTCTCGAAAGACCTGCCACAGCTTGTGACCAAGCATGCCGGAGGCGCCAAGGATCAGGACCCGCATTCCGACTCTCGCCTTTGAGTCTTGGCCCGGGCCAACTCCGAGAGGATCGCCTCATAGCGATCCAAGAGGACCGACCGGCTGTGCGAGGCAAGAAAGGCAGCCCGACCTGCGCGGCCCATGTCTTCCAAAACCGTCCGCGGCATCGCACGAAGTCGGCGGACCGCACCCGCCAGCTCCTTGCCGCTTCCCGCGCGACAGGTCACACCGGCGGCCGCAGCACGGATCAGGTCTGCCGCGTCACCCTCCACAGCCATGAGCACCGGCCGTCCGCACGCCATGTACGCGATCGTCTTTGAAGGGATCGTTATCCTAAAGAGGGGTTCATCGCGTAAGTGCGCCAAAAGGACATCCGAGACCGCGAAGATGTGTGGCATCCGTTCTGCGGGCTGCCTTCCGAGAAAGCGAACGTTCTTCAAGCCCCGTTGCCCAGCCGCCTGACGTAACCGGTCCGCGTCGGTCCCGTCGCCCACCAAGACAAACTGCACATCTGGAAGATCGGATACTTCGTCTGCCGCATCCAATACCACGTCCAGGCCCTGCGCCAGACCGAGCTGCCCTGCAAAAACCACGTTGAAACACCCTCCCATGCCAAGGTTTTCTGCCAACCGGGGATCCGGAGGGACGGGCCGATACAGAGATTCGTCGGCCCAATGGGGAATCACATGCACCTTTTCGGGCGGGACCCCCTTTCCGGCGAGATTCGCCTTGAATCCCGGAGAAATAACCGCGATGGCCGCCGCCCGACGATAAACAAACCGTTCGAGCCGCCCCAGGTTATCGAGGACGCGGCTACTGCGCACCATCCCGGTCGCCTCAACGCTTTCCGGCCAGAGGTCATTAACCGCATAAAGGAATGGGACCCGGCGGAGCCGTCCAATGACCCAGGCTGCCAGGCCGATCGTCAGCGGCGGATGTTCGGCAAATATCACCTCCACCGGG
>Ga0209342_10005281_pt1 | contig 13272 bp, 10 predicted proteins | sample RifCSP16_2_FD_184023 | JGI IMG/M metagenome (GOLD analysis project Ga0209342, IMG submission 184023) | Soil microbial communities from Rifle, Colorado - Rifle CSP2_sed 16_2 (SPAdes) (version 2) | ecosystem: Environmental > Terrestrial > Deep subsurface > Rock core/Sediment | place: Rifle... | reverse complement strand
GGCCTTTGCCGCTGACGAGGCCGGGATTGACTTGAGCGCGGAAGCCCGGGCGCGGGGCTTCTCCGTCTTCATGCAGCACTGTGTGGCCTGCCACGGCATAAAGTATTACCGCGGGCCGGAGAACCCCTCAGGAATCGCCCCTCTCATGGACGCCGCCGCCTCGGAGCAGGCCTTCGGCGTCGCGGCGCCTGACTTGAGCCTCATGGCCTCTGCCAGGGGAAAGGGCCTTGAAGGGGCAGAGTACATCTACCGCCTGCTTACCACCTACTACACCACGCCCGAGGGCGGCATAAGGAACAGGGCCTTTGCCGAAGAGACGCATACCGACGGCCAGATAGCCATGCCGCCCCCGATACCCATGGACGACACAGAGCTCGCGCAAAAATCAAGGGATGTAGCCGCCTTTCTCTTCATGGTCTCGGAGCCTGCCCGGGAAGAGAGGCGCTCCATCGGCCCCTGGGCAGTGGGCTTCATGGTCATGCTTACCGTTGTCCTCTACGCGCTCAACCGCTACACCTGGCAGGGGCTCAAAGGCAAAGCCAAAGGGTAATCTTTACGGCCATCTCCCCTCGATTCCGCTGCAGTTTAAAAAATGCAGAAATTCTTGGCACTTTTCTTGACAAACGGCCTCCCAATACCTATATTTACCATAAAGCGCGGGCCCGGAGAGGGCCACGGTATACGAAATATCTGATTTCATTATAGAATTTTATATCGCGCGGAAACCCGCCAGGAGGACGGACAAGATGGGAAAGATAATCGGCATTGACCTCGGAACCACAAACTCGGTTGTCGCTGTGATGGAGGCCGGGGAGCCGAAAGTCATCGTAAACGAGGAAGGGAGCCGCATTACCCCCTCTGTGGTCGCCTTTTCAAGGGACAGGGAGATACTCGTCGGGCAGGTCGCCAAGAGGCAGGCCGTCACCAACCCCGAGAACACCGTCTTTTCAATAAAGAGGTTCATGGGCCGCGTCTACGAGGAAGTGAACGAAGAGATGAAGATGGTGCCCTACAAGGTGCAAAAGGACGACCAGGGCAGGGCGGTTGTCTGGTCCTCGAACATGGGCAAGACCTACACCCCGCCCGAGGTCTCCGCCATGATACTCCAGAAGCTCAAGAGGTCTGCCGAGGCATACCTCGGCGAGCCTGTGACAGAGGCTGTCATCACTGTCCCCGCCTACTTCAACGACGCACAGAGGCAGGCCACCAAGGACGCCGGCAGGATAGCCGGGCTCGAGGTAAAGAGGATAATAAACGAGCCCACGGCGTCCGCCCTCGCCTACGGACTCGAGAAGAAGAAGGAAGAGAAGATCGCTGTCTACGACTTCGGCGGCGGCACCTTCGACATCTCCATCCTCGAGGTAGGGGATGGCGTATTCGAGGTCAAATCGACCAACGGAGACACCCACCTCGGCGGAGACAACTTCGACCAGAAGGTAATCGACTGGCTCATCTCCGAGTTCAAGAAGGACCAGGGCATAGACCTCTCGAAGGACAGGATGGCTCTCCAGAGGCTCAAAGAAGCCGCCGAGAAGGCCAAGATAGAGCTCTCATCCACCATGGAGACAGAGATAAACCTGCCCTTTGTGACCGCTGACGCCACGGGGCCAAAGCACCTCGTCATGAGGCTATCGAGGGCAAAGTTAGAGCAGCTCTGCGCCGACCTCATCGACAGGAGCCGCAGGCCCTGCGAGCAGGCCCTCCGTGACGCGGGGTTTAGCCCATCTGAGATAAACGAGGTCGTCCTTGTCGGCGGCATGACCAGGATGCCCGCCATACAGAAGATGGTAAAGGACTTCTTCGGCAGGGAGCCTCACAAGGGCGTGAACCCGGACGAGGTCGTGGCGATAGGCGCCGCCATCCAGGGAGGCGTGCTCGCCGGAGAGGTAAAGGACGTGGTGCTCCTCGACGTCACCCCGCTATCTCTCGGCCTCGAGACCCTGGGCGGCGTAATGACCACCCTTATCCAGAGGAACACCACCATACCGGCTCGGAAGAAGGAGACCTTCACGACCGCCGGGGACAACCAGACCCAGGTCGAGATCCACGTGCTCCAGGGCGAGCGCCCCATGGCCCGCGACAACAGGACTCTGGGAAGGTTCCACCTCATAGGCCTGCCTCCCGCCCCGAGGGGCGTGCCCCAGATAGAGGTCGCGTTCGACATCGACGCAAACGGAATCCTGAACGTCTCGGCAAAGGACATGGCAACGAGCAAGGAGCAGAGGATAACCATAACCGCCTCCAGCGGCCTGGCAAAGGACGAGGTCGAGAAGATGGTCAAGGAGGCCGAGGCCCACTCTGACGATGACAAGAAGAGGAAAGAGACGATAGAGACGAGGAACCAGCTCGACAGCCTCATATACTCGACCGAGAAGCTCCTTAACGAGAACCGCGCCAAGATACCGGACGCGGAGGCCAAATCCGTCGAGGAGGCGGTCGCGGAGGGCAGGAAGGCCCTTGAATCCGGGGAGCTCGAGCAGCTCAAGGGCGCGATTGCGGCCATAACTGCAGCCTCTCACAAGATAGCCGAGACAATGTACAAGGGCGCGAGCCAGAATGAGCCCGGCCCCTCGGAGGAGCGCAAGAAGGAGGACGTGGTAGAGGCTGAGGTGGTCGATGACCAGAACAAGTAACCATCAGGCTGCTGAAAAAGTCCATCTGCTTTGTTGGCCTCAAAGCGAGTCACTGCGACGTACATGAAGAGTACGCCTCGTTCCTCGCTCCCCGATTTAACCGGCGCCTCGCATATGGAGCTTTTTGAGCAGCCTGAACAAATCGGCATTTTAACTCCTTCCTGAATATGAAACATAAACCGGGCCGCGCGAGCGGCCCGGTTACCTCTTTACCCCGACAGCGTTTCATTTCCAAAAAATGTAGCCCATAGAGACTTGCCCTGGCCGCGAGGGGCTTGTAGAATTAAGTAGAGGCGGACGCCTCAAAAGGGAGAGGACGGAGATTCCGGGGCTTTCCGAAGAGACGCGAAATGGCCAGAGACTACTACGAGATACTTGGTGTAGCCCGGAACGCTTCCGATGAGGATATAAAGAAGGCCTACAGGAAGCTCGCGAGGCAGTTCCACCCCGACCTCCACCCTGACAAGAGAAAGGAGATGGAGGCAAAGTTCAAGGAGATAAACGAGGCGTACCATGTCCTGAGCGACGCCAAGAAGAGGTCCGATTACGACCTTGCCGGACAGGTCGGATTTGAGACCGGCTCAGGGGCCCCGGGCTATCCGCCGGGCGGCATAAACTTCGAGGAGTTCGGCTTCGGGACGGGAGGCGGCTTCGAAGACATCTTCAGCGAGCTCTTCGGGCGCGGAGGTCCGAGGGGCAGGAGGGTCGCCCAGAAGGGCCCTGACCTCGAATATTCCCTTGTCCTCGACTTTATCCATGCCGCGAAAGGCGCCGAGGTGAAGGTAAGCCTGCCCGGAAGGAATGGTGAGATGCTCACCGTGAAGATCCCCCCGGGCGTGAACACAGGCTCAAGGGTGAGGGTAGCCGGAAAGGGCGAACCCGGCCTGAACGGAGGCCCTCCCGGGGACCTTTACATCCTTACCACGGTAAAGGAGCACCCGTATTTCCGCCGTGAAGACAGGGACATATACGTGGACGTGCCAATAACCTTAAAGGAAGCAATCAGTGGCGCCGAAATAGAGGTGCCGACAATAGACGGCACAACGAGGATAAAGATCCCGCCCGGCACCCAGGGAAGACAGCTCTTCCGTGTAAGGGGCAAAGGGGTCTACGGCCCCAAGGGAACAAGAGGGGACGAGTACGTAGCCGTCAACATAGCAGTACCCAGGAACGTCGACGATAAGTCCCGGAAACTTATAGAGGAATTCGTGGAGCTAAATCCCTATGACCCCCGGAAGGGACTGTGGTAGAATTAGTTAAGGCGTATGAGACCAAGCCCCAACGGTCCCGGGAAATGAAGACTTTAGTGCCGATGACAGCGGCAGTAAAGAAGGCGATTAGGGAGATAAAACGCACCTAATGAGCCGAACGGCTTGTCAGGCCCAAAACCCGGTTCGCGGGGCGCTCCGCGGACTTCAAGAGGTTAGTCAGGACCGAACTTGAAGAGATAAAAGAGAAGCTTACACCGGCTGCTCGAAGGGTTCTGGACGCCGCCATCGAGGAGAGCAAGACCCGCCAGCATTACTACCTCGGCGTTGAGCACCTCTTTCTTGCGTTCGCAAAGGTCGAGGAGAACTTCTTCCGCGAGGTGATGGAAGACCTTAACCTCGACGTCTATCACGTAATAAACTTCCTTAACGAGCACCTGAACGTATCCCGGCAGTACATAGGCCTCGGGCTCAAGGTCCCGCCTGCGACCAGGAACGTCTTCAGGCTCGCCCGCGAAGAGGCCCAGCGGTGGGGCAGGGACGAGCTCGACGCCACCGACCTCTTCATAGCCATCTTCCAGGAGAACCACAGCCTTCCCGCGAAGGTATTCCGGAGCTTCGGCCTCGACCCCGACTACGTCATGAGGCGCATTACCGTAAAGGTGCGCAGCAAAGAGGAGATGGAGGAGGAGCTCAAGAAGAAATACGAGCTCCCGCCGAACTTGAAGCACTTTGCCGTGAACCTCAACAAGCTCGCGCGCTTCGACAAGCTCCCGGTCATTATAGGCAGGGACCACGAGATAGAACAGGTCATGGAGATACTATGCCACGTCGACCGGTCCAACTCGGTCATGATAACAGGCGAGCCTGGCGTGGGCAAGACCGCGGTCGTCGAGGGGCTCGCGAGGAGGATAGAGCTCGATCCCAAGAGGGTGCCAAAGCGCCTTCGCGACAAGCAGATAGTGAACCTGCAGATGAACTCGGTCGTGGCCGGCACCATCTTCAGGGGCATGTTCGAGGACAGGATAGAGAAGATTATAAAGGAGATAAAGGAGAGAAAGAACATCATCTTCTTCATCGACGAGGCGCACACGCTCATAGGCGCGGGCTCGGCAATGGGCGTGCCCTCCGACGCGGCGAATATCTTCAAGTCGACGCTCTCCAGGGGCGAGGTGCAGATAATAGGCGCAACGACGCTCTCCGCGTACAAGGAGTTCATAGCCGAGGACGAGGCGCTCGCGAGGAGATTCAGGCTCGTGCAGATACAGGAGCCCACCGTGGAGGAGACCAGGAAGATACTCTACGGCATAAGGCCCAGGCTTGAGAGGAACTACTCCGTAAAGATAACGAACGAGGCCGTGGATACCGCCCTTGACATGAGCACGAGGTACATGAGGAGCCTTAAGATGCCCGACAAGGTCATCGGATGGCTCGACACATCGTGCGTAAAGGTCGAGATAAACAGGCCTTCCGAGCCCGTGAAATCCGACGACGTCATAGAGGTCATCTCCCAGGAGACCCGCATACCCAGGGACATGATCTTCAGGGACACGGTCGGCAGGTTCAAGGACATGGAGAAGACCATCGCGAAGAGGGTGGTCGGACAGAGAGAGGCCATAACGGCCCTCTCCAAGAGGCTCCGGCTCAACAAGGGGCCCCTGAAGGAGAACTTCTCCAGGCCCGACGGCGTGCTCCTCTTCCTGGGCCCCACGGGCGTGGGCAAGACCGAGCTCGCGAAGTCCCTGGCTGATTTCCTCTTCGGCGACGAGAAGAAGATGATCCGCGTCGACATGAGCGAGTACAAGGACTCCGCCGTGGCCGTTGACAAGCTCATAGGCATGCCGAGGGGCATAGTCGGCTCCGAGCGCGGCGGCCTTCTTACCAACCCGGTGCGCGAGAACCCGTACTCCGTCGTGCTCCTGGACGAGATAGAGAAGGCGCACCCGTTCGTACTTAACCTCTTCCTCCAGGTCTTCGACGAGGGCTGGCTCACGGACGGCAGGGGCAAGAGGGTCTACTTCAGCGACACGGTCATCATAATGACCAGCAACCTCGGCTCCGACGTCTTCAAGAAGTACGTGAAGCCCCTGGGCTTCATGACCGACGCCGACGTTGACGCGAGGAGCTACAAGAAAGACATAATGAGAGAGATCGAGAACTCCTTGAGCCCCGAGTTCCTGAACAGGATAGACGACATCATCGTCTTCACGCCCCTTACGAGGGTGGAGGTAAGAGAGCTCACCCTCATGTACGTCGAGAGGATAAGAGAGCACATGGAGGCCTACGGCAAGCACATGGCCGTCACCGACAGGGCCATGGACCTCCTCGTGGACAAGGGCTACAACCAGAAGTACGGCGCCAGGTTCCTCAAAAGGCACGTTGACGAGAAGGTGAAGGTCCCGATAACGCTAAAGTGGAAGGACGGGGACTTCTTCAAGATAGACGCGATTGATGACGAGATACTGGTCGAGGTGACCCACGCAGGAGAGCTAACGCTCGCATGATAAAGACAATTCTCGTACCGCAGGACGGATCTACTTTCGGCAGGACGGCGCTGGACTATTCCATCTGGCTCTCGAAGAAGTTCGGCGCCGTGATAGCCGGGGTGCACGTAGTCGACGTAGTCTCCCTCGAAGGGCCCTTTCTCCACGACATCTCGGGCTCTCTGGGATTCGAGCCGTTCCTCAACTTCTCCACCCGGATGCGCGAGGCGATGGAGACCAGGGGCAAGACCATCCTCTCTGTCTTCGAAGAGGCCTGCAAGGAGAACAACGCCGAGTGCGAGAGCCAGATAACGTTCGGCATCGTCGCAAACGAGATAACCGAGAAGGCCAAGGTAGCTGACCTGGTGGTGATAGGCAGGAGGGGAGTGAACGCCCAATTCGAGTACGGCCTCCTGGGCTCCACGACAGAGAGCGTGCTCAGGAGGTCTCCCAAGCCGGTCCTCATAGTCCCGGAGAGCTTCACCGAGCCGAATAACCCGCTCCTCGCCTACGACGGCAGCCCGAGCGCGAGCAGGGCCATGCACTCGGCCGCCGAATGGGCAAAGACTCTCGACCTCCAGCTCACGGTCCTTACGGTCTCTCCTACCGAGGACGACCCCGTGCTCTCGGAGGCGGCCGCTTATCTCAAGCCCTATGACATAAAGGCCAGGTTCGTCCACCGCAAGGGGGACGCGCCCATAGTCATAGAGAACTATTACAAGGAGAACGGCCACGACCTCCTGTTCATGGGCTCGTCCCACCATTCGAGGCTCGTGGAGATGGTGCTCGGATCCACCACAGAGCACGTGATGAGGACCGTCAAGGGGCCATTTTTCCTGGAGAGATGACAGTCAGTACAATCAGCAGTCCTAAGGCGGCTCAGGCCGCCTTTTTTATTGGCCAACCCGCCTAAGAAGCCTCTTCCCTGTTGACTTATCCCCTCTCCGGTGCTAATTTTTTCTGATACGCCGGTAAGACCAGGAATTCACCTGCCAGGCTCGTAAAATCCGCGGATAGACGACTTTCCGGACCGAATTCATTTAATTAAAGGGCTTAGACCGAAATGGTTGTCGAGGTAAAAAACGACCATACAGAAGAGGTTAAGGGCTACCTCGAGGCCAACGCCGAAGAGTCCATCTCGCGCCTCCTCGAGGATATGCACTCCTCTGACATCGGCAGGCTCCTCGCCTCGCTCGAGGACGAGGAGGCAATGCGGGTCTTCAGGCTCCTCTCCCCTGAGCAGGCCTCCGACGTGCTCCTGGAGGTCGATGAGCGCCTCAGAAAGGCGCTCATCTCGTCGATATCCTCGGAAGAGCTCATCGAGGTCGTCCACGAGATGGAGACCGACGACGCGGCCGACGTCATCTCCGAACTGCCGGTCGAGGACGCCAAGCAGGTCCTCGAGGGTATAGACCGCCACGATGCCGTCGCCGTACAGAAGCTCCTCGTCTACCCCGAGGACACTGCCGGTGGAAAGATGCAGGCCGAGCTCGTCTCGGTCCACGAGACCGCCACCATAGAGGAGACGATAGAGGAGGTCAGGAAGAAGGCCGAGGAGATAGAGAACATCTCCAACGTCTTTGTCGTCGACAGGGACGGCAGGCTCGTCGGGGCTGTCCCCCTCGACAAGCTCATCCTCGCAAGGCCCGGGACGCGGATAATCGAGATAACGAACAGGGAGGCCCTGCACGTCACCACTGACATGGACCAGGAGGAGGTCGCCAAGCTCTTCCAGAAGTACGACCTCATATCCGTGCCTGTCGTTGACAGCGAAGGCAGGCTCGTCGGAAGGATAACCATCGACGACGTGGTCGACGTGCTCGAAGAGGAGATATTCGAGGACTTCTACAAGATGGCCGGCCTCCATACCGAGGCCAGGGCCCTCGACCCGCCAATGAGGGCGATTAGGATGCGCGTGCCCTGGCTCTTTTTGAACCTCGTGACCGCCCTTGTCGCCGCGAGCGTCGTGAAGCTCTTCGAGGGCACCATAGCCCAGCTCGTGCTCCTCGCGGTGCTCATGCCGATAGTCGCGGGCATGGGCGGAAACGCCGCCACGCAGACCATCACCGTGGTCGTGCGGGCGCTGGCCATTGGCGAGATAAACTTCAAGAACGCGAGGGGCGTGCTCTTGAAGGAAGTGCTTGTAGGCTTCTGCAACGGCTTCCTGACGGGCGCGACAGCCGGGTTTATCGCCTATCTCCTCGGCGCGAACCCGATAGTCGGGCTCCTCCTCTTCCTCGCCATGATAGCCAACATGATGATAGCCGGGCTCATCGGCACCATAATGCCTTTGGTACTCAAGAGGTTAAAATTCGACCCGGCCATCTCGTCGAGCATATTCGTCACCGCCTCCACGGACGTAGGCGGCTTTTTCACCTTCCTGGGGCTTGCGACCATTTTCATGAAGATGGGCCTGCTCTGATATGAAGCGCGGTTCATACAGGTCAGCCGCGGTCGTCCTGAACTCGCTGGACTACGGCGAGTCCGACCGGATACTGACCTTCTACACCCTTGAGCAGGGCAAGCTCTCAGGGATTGCCAAGGGCGCGCGCAGATCCAGAAAGAGATTTGTCGGCAACCTCGACCCCCTCTCGCACATCGACCTCATGTTCTTCCACAACGGCAGTACTGACTTCGTGCGCGTCGAGGACGCGCGGCTCGTCGATGCCTTCGCGCCGTTGAAGGAGGAGATAGAGCGGCTCGCGGACGCCTGCTACCTCCTCGAGCTCACCTCGGAGATGACCCGTGAGGGGATCATACTGCCTGCCGTCTATCATACGCTCGTACATTTTTTAAAGATGATGGAGGCTGGCCAGGGCGCCGAGGCATTGAGGTTCTTCGAGATAAGGCTCCTCTCTATATGCGGCTACCTGCCCCATCTCGGCGGCTGCGTGACGTGCAGGCAGCAGCCCGGAGACGAACGGCTCTACTTCAGCTCTGAAAGGGGCGGCCTTGTCTGCAGGCGGTGCTCCTCGGGCATAATGGGGCTCATACCCGTATCCCCCGGCACGGCGGGCCTTCTGGCCATGGCGGCGCGGCTCGATGCCGGGAAGTTAGAGAGACTCAAGCCAGGGGCCGCGTTTCTGGATGAGAGCGAGAGGCTCCTCTACGACTTCATAAAGTTCCAGCTCGGAAAGGAGCTCAAGACCAGGCGCTTCATGTCAAAGCTCAAGAGCGCGGGGGCGTGAGCCGAAATTCCCGTTTTGACTTCAATACGCGCTTTTTTGTAGAATAGAGCCTTACAAATCCTCACCGGAGGAATAAAGATGTACTTCCAGGACGTTATCCTGAATCTCCAGAGGTTCTGGGCAGACAGGGGCTGCAACCTCATGCAGCCATATGACATGGAAAAGGGCGCAGGCACCTTCCACCCGGCGACCTTTTTGAAGGTCCTCGGTCCTGAGCCCTGGAAGGCAGCCTATGTCGAGCCCTCCCGGAGGCCGACGGACGGCCGGTACGGCGAGAACCCTAACAGGCTACAGCACTACTACCAGTTCCAGGTGATCTTGAAGCCTTCGCCGGACGAGATACAGGAGATATACCTTGAGAGCTTGAAGACCTTAGGGATAGACCCGCTTGCCCACGACATACGCTTTGTCGAAGACGACTGGGAGTCTCCGACATTGGGCGCGTGGGGGCTCGGCTGGGAGGTATGGCTGGACGGCATGGAGATAACGCAGTTCACCTACTTCCAGCAGGCGGGCGGCATTGATCTCAGGCCCGTCGCGGGAGAGATAACCTACGGCCTTGAGAGGATAACCATGTATCTGCAGGGCGTCGATAACGTCTATGACCTCCAGTGGTCAAAGGACGTAAAGTACGGCGACGTCCACAAGCAGACTGAGATAGAGTACTCGCGGTACAACTTCGAGGAGGCTGACACGAAGATGCTATTCACCCTCTTTGACATGTACGAGAAGGAGTCCTTCAGATTGATGGAAAAGGGGCTCTTTCTGCCGGCATATGACTTCTGCCTCAAGTGCTCTCATACCTTCAACCTCCTCGACGCGCGGGGCGCGATATCCGTTGCCGAAAGGACCCGTTTCATAGGCCGCGTAAGGGCGCTCGCGAGGGGCTCTGCCGAAGGCTACCTGAAGACAAGGGAGGCGCTCGGCTTCCCTCTCTTGACGGACGATGGCGCAAAAGCAGGGGCCTGATGCTCGACAAAGCGCTGACAGAGGAAAACCTTAAAAAGCTCCTCAAGAGAAATGGCGAGATACTTGAGCTGGTGCGGGCAAAGGGCTTCTCAGAAAAGGACCCTTTATACACCGAACACCAGTTCCTCTCGCCCAACCAGCTCGAGGCTGCCAAGCTCTCGAAGGAGCTTGAGGAGCGCGGCTTCCGCGTAAACGAGATAGAGCCGGCCGAAAAAGAGGACGGAACGGACATTTGGTCAGTCGAGGTATCGATACAGATATCGCCTGAAGAAGCCGCTGCGATGACCGAAGGACTTGTAAAACTCGGGGCTGAATATGATTCGGAATACTGCGGGTGGGCGGTGGATCTGAGGTAAGTAAGCTGTCATTGCTACGCTCAGAATGACATTTGAAAGCAGTCATTGCGAGGAGCTTAAGCGACGAAGCAATCTGCTTTTAAAAGTTTGTAGGTTGGGTTAGCAGAGCGTAACCCAACAGCACCTATCCACGCAGTCATTGCGAGGAGCTTAAGCGACGAGGCAATCTCATTTTTTAAAGATTAGATTGCCACGCTTCGCTCGCAATGACAAACGATGAAGGACTTCCCCCTCACCCCTGCCCTCTCCCGCAAGGGGAGAGGGAGACGGATTTAAACTAAAAAAGGCGAGGTCTTCTGACCTCGCCCCCTGAGATTGCTTCGCTTTGCTCGCAATGACAGACTTTGGCGGGTTCAGGTTTTCAACCTGAACCCGAATATTCGTGTAGTGGCTCTGCGAACTTTCGGGTTCAATTTGCAAAATTGAACCCGCTCTATCCTAATACTTCGAGACGTTCATCTCTTCCATCTTTCCGGTAACCATATAGACCACGCGTTCCGCTATGTTCGTCACCCTGTCCGCTATCCTCTCTATGTTGTGCGCGGCCCAGATGAGGTATGTCGCTTCCTTGATGAGCGTCGGCTTCTCTATCATAAGGTGCACGAGCTCGCCATATATCTTGTCGTAGTAGGCGTCGACCTCGTCGTCCTCGTTGCAGATGTTGCGCGCGGTCTCGATGTCCCTCTCGATGAAGGCCTTCATGCACCGCTCCAGCATCGATGTCGCCTTCTCCGCCATCCTGGGCATGTCGACGAGGGGCTTCACGAGCGGCTCGACGCTTATCTTGGCGATGCCTTCGGCGTGGTCGCCTATGCGTTCGAGGTCGGTTATTATGTTGATTATGGCGGCGATTATCCTAAGGTCAACCGCCATGGGCTGCTGCGTGGCGATGAGCCTTATGCACTTCTCCTCTATCTCGAAACGCTTCTTGTTGACCTCGATGTCGTTGCGGACTATCTGCCTTGACTTTTCAAGGTCCCTCGCGACGAGGGCCTCCATCGCCCCTTTTATCGCGACGTCCGCCATCGCGGCCATCTGCTCAAGGTCGCCCTCAAGCTCCTTTATAGCCCTGTGGTATGCCTCGCGGGTCATCTGCCCTCCTAAGTTATCCGAAACGTCCTGTTATGTAGTCTTCAGTAAGCTTGTTCGACGGCGCGGTGAATATCTTCTCGGTAGTGTCGAACTCGACCACCTCTCCGAGCATGAAAAAACCCGTGTACTCGGATACCCGAGCGGCCTGCTGCATGTTGTGCGTGACGATGACGACCGTGTAGTTCTGCTTCAATTCCGTCATCAGGTCTTCTATCTTAGCCGTTGCCACCGGGTCGAGCGCAGAGCACGGCTCGTCCATCAATATGACATCGGGCTCTACCGCCACCGCCCTCGCTATGCAGAGCCTCTGCTGCTGGCCGCCGGAGAGCGAAAGGGCGGGCTCGTGGAGCCTGTCCCTTATCTCGTCCCAGAGCGCCGAGTCCTTCAGGGCCTTCTCCACCCTGCCCGAGACCTCGCCCTTGCTTTTGACGCCCATGAGCTTCAATCCGAAGGCGATGTTCTCGTAGATGGACATGGGGAAGGGCGTTGGCTTCTGAAAGACCATGCCGACCTTGCTCCGGAGCTTGATGAGGTCGAGCCCCTTATCGAGGATGTTCCTGCCGTCGAGCAGTATCTCCCCATGGTAGCGGTTGCCGGGATAGAGGTCGTGCATCCTGTTCAAGCACCGTAGGAAGGTCGTCTTTCCGCAGCCCGACGGGCCGATGAGGGCAGTGACCTTCCTGTCCTGCATGGCCAGGTTTATATGCTTCAACGCCTGCTTCTCGCCGTACCAGAAGTTGAGGTCTTTTATCGTGAACTTGTCTTTCATCTACTAAGCTTTCCCTCTCAGTATTATCCTCGAAATCACGTTTACAAGCAATACAATAGCCGTAATAAGAAGGGCCGCGCCCCATGCCTTCTGGTGCCAGTCGTCATAGGGGGCCATGGCGTAATTGAATATGGTGACCGTAAGCGTCGCCGTCGGCTCGGTCATGTCGAAGTTCCAGAAGGCGTTATTGAAGGACGTGAAAAGCAAGGGCGCTGTCTCGCCCGAGACCCTTGCAACGGCAAGCATGACACCCGTGACTATGCCCCTTATGGCCCCCCTGTAAACGATATGGACGGTTACCTTCCAATGCGGCGCGCCGAGCGCGAGCGCGGCCTCTCTCGTGGAGTCCGGCACGAGCTTCAACATCTCCTCCGCGGTCCTTACGACTACGGGGAGCATTATTATCGCGAGCGCCACGGCGCCGGCTATTGCCGAGAAGCCGCCGAGGGGCTTAACCAGCAACGCGTAAACGAATACGCCTATTACTATCGACGGGGCGCTGACGAGTATGTCAGAGGTGAAGCGCACCACGGACGCCATCCTGCTTTTTCTGCCGTACTCCGAGAGGTACGTG
>Ga0209342_10005280_pt1 | contig 13273 bp, 15 predicted proteins | sample RifCSP16_2_FD_184023 | JGI IMG/M metagenome (GOLD analysis project Ga0209342, IMG submission 184023) | Soil microbial communities from Rifle, Colorado - Rifle CSP2_sed 16_2 (SPAdes) (version 2) | ecosystem: Environmental > Terrestrial > Deep subsurface > Rock core/Sediment | place: Rifle... | reverse complement strand
GCAGCCCGGGCGCCCGCGCCGCAATCATCGCAAACTGGCCAGATAGGCGGCCAGCGCCCGCGCTTCCTCCTCAGTCATATCGATCTTGGGCATGTGGGCGGTGGGTTTTTGAAGCGACGGGTCGCGAAGCCAGCGCCTGAGATACTCCTCGGGATACTTCGCGCCGATTCGAGAGAGGTCCACCGCGATTGGAGTCCCGACCGCTCCCAACGTGTGGCAACTATTACAGCCCTGGTCAAAGAAGAGCCGTCTCCCCAGACCCACCTGCCCTCCGCCGTCCTGAGCAATCGCTGGGACGGACGCGAACAATATCGTCATCATGAGGACCAGGCCCTTTGAGATCATCGCGCGGTCTCCTTTGCCGTCACGTCTTCAGCTCCGCTCTCGTGAGGCCCACCCCGTTCTTCGCGTCTTGCCAGGACGCCGCGGATATCCACCGCGACCGTTCCCGTCGGGCTCACGAGGAGCGGATTCACCTCAAGCTCCTGGAGCTGAGGGAAATCCCAGACGAGCTGAGCGAACCGGCAAATTGTCTCCACGAGCGCGCTGAGGTCGACCGGCGGCTCGCCCCGAGCGCCCTTGAGGGCCGGAGCCATCCGAAGCTCTTCGATCATCGTCAGCGCCTCCGAAGGGAGAAGCGGCGCCAGGCGCATCACGGTATCTTTGAGAATCTCCACATAGATCCCGCCGAAGCCGATCACGACGAGCGGCCCGAACTGCGGGTCGCGGACCATTCCGAGCAGCATCTCTTTTCCCCCGGCCGGAGCCATCTGCTGGACGAGGACGCCGTCAATCCGCGCCTCGGGGCGCTCGGCCCTGACGCGCGCCAGCATCACCGCCATTGCCGCACTCATCTCATCAGCCGATGCGAGATCAAGTCGCACCCCGCCGACCTCGCTCTTGTGCGTGATCTCCGGCGAGACGATCTTGAGCGCGACAGGAAAGCCGAGCGCCGTGGCGACCTCGAGCGCCTCTTCGGGAGTCCGCGCGAGCGAGCCTCGAATCGTCCGCATGCCGTACGCGTCCAGGAGCGGGGCACCTTCCAGAAAGCCGATGCGACGCAGCCCGGCGGTCTCATGCCTCGCCAGGAGAGAAACGACTCGATCCCGCTGAACCGGGAATCGCACCTCGGCTGGCCGCTGCTCCCGCTGCTCGGCGAGGGTGACCATCCCTGAAAGCGCGCGCGCCGCGCGCTCGGGGAATGGGTAGCAGGGCACTCCGCCTTCTTCCAGGACCTGGACCCCAGGCCTGACCCGAGGCCCTCCGGCGAACACGGCCAGCACAGGTGTCTCCCAGCCGCGCGTGACGCCGAGGATGGCGCGAGCCACTCCCACCGAATCAGTGGCGGCTTGAGGAGTGAGAAGAATCATGGTCGAGCAGTTCCCCCCTTCGAGAGCCGCGAGTGTCGCGTGGTAGTGGGCCGAGGTCGCGTCCCCCACGAGGTCCACCGGGTTTCGAAGCGAAGCTTGCCGGGAGAGGATCCGGCCGAGTCGGGCCTGCAGGGTCTCATCGAGCGGGGAGACATCCAGCCCGTGCTCACGCGCGGAATCGGTGGCGAGGATCCCAAGGCCACCCCCGTTCGTGATGATCACGAGCTTGCGGTTCGTCGGCAACGGCTGTGCGGTGAGCGCGCGCGCCAGATCGAACAGCTCCTCCACGCTCCTTGCGCGAACCGCGCCCGCCTGTCTCACCGCCGCCTCGAAGGCCTGATCGGATCCCGCGAGCGCGCCCGTGTGAGAAGAGACCGCCCGCGCGCCCTCGAGCGAGCGGCCGGCCTTCATGAGGACACACGGCTTTTTGGCCGCGGCCCGGCGAAGCGCCTCGAAGAACGCCCGGCCATCCGCCACGCCCTCCACGTAGCCGAGAATCACCCGCGTCTCCGGGTCCTCGGCCAGCAGCTCGATGAGATCGGTCTCGTTGAGGTCGGCCTGATTGCCCAGGCTCCCGAAGAGCGAGAAGCCGACGCCGTGGTCCCGCGACCAGTCGAGGATCGCCGCGCAGAGCGCGCCGGAGTGGGAGAAGAACCCCAGCGAGCCGACGACCGGCATTCCGGGGGCGAACGTGAGATTGAGCCGGCGCGAGGGCCTGATCCAGCCGAGGCAGTTCGGGCCGAGAAGCCTGAGCGGTTGCTCGCGGAGCCACGCTCTGAGCTCCCGCTCGCGCTCCCGGCCCTCGGCCCCGGACTCGCGAAAGCCTGCCGTGATCACGACGGCGCCTTTCACCCCTTTGGTCACGCACTCTTTCAGCGCGTTGAGCACGGAGGGAGCGGGGACCGCAATCACGGCCAAGTCGACCGGCTCGTCAACGTCCAGGATCGACGGAACAGCGGCAAGTCCCTGCACCCTCTCGCCTCGCGAATTGACCGGAATGACGCGGCCGGGAAAGCCACCGGCACGGAGGTTGGCCAGCACGCTGCCACCCACCTTGGACGGATCGCGCGACGCACCAACTACCGCGACAGACTTCGGATTAAGAAACGCCGCGAGCGAATCCGCCGTCCTCGTTCTTGCCTCTTCAATCATTGACAGCGCGGGCGCCCGGGCTGCGCCAAGCCCGCGCCCCTGCTCCCTTTTCGCTCTTACGCTTGACTCGCTTTACGCTTCACTTGCCGCGCCGCGCCACGACTCACGAACGGTGTATCCTTTGGCTTCCAGCGCTCTGATCGCAGAGCCTGGATTGATCGTCCCGACCCTGATCACCGCCTCCTTGAGCCCCTCGCGGTTCTTTAGCGTCATGATACTTGCGATCGTCACCCCGGTGCGCTCGACCGCCTCCACCACCTCCGCAAGCGCAGCCGGACGCTCCCCCAGCACCACATCCAAGCGACTCGATGGCTCGCCGGCCCCCATCGCCCGCACGAAGAGATCCAGGACGTCAGTCTCGGTCACGATCCCGACCAGATGCCCTCCTTCGGTCACCGGCAGCGCGCTGATCTTCTCGCTCACCATCAGGCGCGCGGCCTCCTCCACGGGAAACATCGGGCCGATGGTGATCACACCCCGCGTCATGACCTCGTCCACGCTCAGCCGATCGAGCAGGTAGTGCAGCTCGTGAACGTCGAGCAGCGTCGCCGACGAGGCCATCGCGCGCTTGAGATCACGGTCCGAGATGATGCCCACCAGCTTCCCTTCGTCAAGCACCGGGAGGTGACGCACGCCGCGCCGCTGGGCGAGACTGATCGCTTCGGGCAGCGTGGTCTTGGGGGTGATGGTGATCACCTTGGATTGCATGACGTCCTGAACAAGCATCACGATCTCCTTTTCTACGTGAAGCGTGAAGTGTGAAGGGTGAAGCGTTAGATACCTCCCCCCTCACCTTTAACCTTCTCCCCAGATGATGCCCCTCACCTCTTCTCCTCTCCCCATTGGGGAGAGGGCAGGGTGAGGGGCGCGCTTCACGCTTCACGCTTCACTTTTCACGCTTCTCACGGACCGTGAGGACCGGACACGAGGCTGTCCGGACCACCCGGGTCGCCACGCTCCCAAGGAGCAACCGCTCGAGCCCGTGCCTGCCGTGGGTGCCCATGACGATCAGGTCAGCTTTTTCCCGCTCCGCGGCTTTCACGATCTCTTGAAATGGCACGCCGCCCGCGATCTCCCACCGCGTGGCCACGCCTGTCCCCCTCATTTCGGCGGCGCGCGCCTCAAGGGTCTCCTCGGCCCACTTCCGCTGGGCGTCATAGACCTGCTGCACCTCTCTCATGCTCGTCAGGCTCTCGGTATAGAGGGGGGTCTCGACAGAGACATGAAACAGAACCACTTCGGCATCCATGACACGGGCCAGCTCGATCGCGTGGGTCCGCGCCTGTTCAGCGCACTCGGAAAAGTCGGTCGGGTGAAGGATCTTCATCATCTCCTCCGTTCTGGTCGCGGTGTCCGTCCCTCTTCGTCGGGAGCCTCGCGCTCGAGATGCCAGCGAAAGCGATCCCGCTCGCGAAGGATCTCCCCCGATGTTCTGACGGGCGCATCGGCCTCTTGCTCCACCCCGAGCGCGCGGCCGATCTCGTCCACCACGTCCTGATCGGGCGTGGCCGCGCTCCCCCCCACGGCTTCTTCACCGGACGAGTACGCGCGCATCCAGTCGGCGTCGAGGTCACCACCGGTCAGCACCGGTCCGGTCTCGCTGTGACTGATCATCTCGTGGAGGATCTGCACCAACTCCCCCCGATCGTCGAACTCGGGCAGCCGGACCGGTCGTGGCCGGGCCAAACGGTGACGTTTCACCTGTCGTGTCTTCCGCTTCATGTGACGGTCCTCTCAACCACCGCGGTGATCAGATCGTTTCGGGACACGATGCCGATCACCCGGCTGTCGTCATCGATCACCGGAACGCTTCGAAGCCCGAACTCGACGAGAAGCGTAACCGCGGTGTCGAGAGAGTCGGTGGGGCGGAGCGCCACCAGCCCGTGCGCCATCCAGCGCGAGGCCGGGTCCTGCCAGATGCCGGGATCGATGAGACTCGCGCGCACCGCGCGCAGGAGGTCTCCTTTCGTGATCATGCCGACCAACCGCCCTTCGCGGGTCACGACCGGAAACGCATTGTAGTCGTATCGCGCCGCAATGGTCAGCACCTCTGTCATCGGGACCTCCTCGAAGATCATGACGACAGGGTGCGCCATCACGCGTTCGACCGGGGCGGTGAGACTCGCGACGCCCGGCATTGCTCAGGCCTCCTCCCACACCTCTTTGAGATCCTTCGGCAGTTGGGCCAGGACATCTTCGGCTTCGCCCGGCGAGAGCTGGTCTTTGAGCGCCGCGAAGACCGCCACGGTGGCCCACCGGGCCTCGCGCGCCGATCGCAGATCAGCTTCCGACCTGACCCGTGAGTAAAACTCCCTGCGATGCATCTTGATCGGGCTGCGCCCCCGCGTCTCGCCCCCTTCCCACACGCGCTTGAGCTCGCGCGGGAGCTGCGCCACCACCTGGTTCGCTTCGTCTGGGGTCAGGCGATCCCGAAGGGCGTGGAGCACGGCCGCGGTGACACGCTTGACGCGGTCCCGGTCCGCCTCTCCCGTTTCTCCAATCACCGTTCGATAGAAGCTGATCGTCGTCATGACGCCTCTCCTTCCATCTCTCCTTCTTCAAAGCAACTGAAGTGCCATGGCGAAACGGAAAAAATTCACGGGGTTACGAAGTCACTTCCTTCCAGAAAGTGAGGCATGGCTGCCCCAGGGGCGGACCGGCGCCTCACGTGCCGCATCACCGGGTCGCTGACGAGTCCGCTCCCCGGCGTCGAGTGTGGCGGTGATACACTAGGGGCTGCCATGTCGATCCAAGTGCTCGTGGTCGAGGATGAGGCCGACATCCGGGACCTCATTATCTTCCATCTGGCGCGGGAAGGGTTTCAAACACGCACCGCCGGCACGGGTGCCGAAGCCTTACAACGAATGAGAAAGTCGCGCCCGGACCTCGTCATCCTCGACCTCATGATCCCGGAGCTTGACGGCCTGGAAGTCTGCCGGCGGCTCCGCCGCGACCCGGCCACCGCCTCCATTCCCGTGATTATCCTCACCGCAAAGGGCGACGAGGTGGACCGCGTCGTGGGTCTCGAGATAGGCGCCGATGATTATGTCACGAAGCCGTTTTCTCCGAAAGAGCTTGTGGCGCGCGTTCGAGCGCTGCTCCGGCGCGCGCGCCCTGAGGCGGCATCCGGCGTCATGAGCGTGGGGTCGCTGACCGTGGACTTCGGCAAGTACACGGTCAGGGTTGACGGGGCGACGGTCTCGCTCACCTCCAAGGAGTTCGAGCTGCTCAAGGCGCTGATCGAGGCGAAGGGGCGTGTCTTGTCCAGAGAATTCTTGCTCGACCATGTCTGGGGGTATGCGCGGGCAGAGGAGATCGAGTCGAGGACGGTGGATGTCCACATCCGGAGACTCCGGGCCAAGCTCGGAAAAGATGGCGCGAGAATCCTGACAGTCAAAAACGTCGGCTACCGGTTTGAAGCAGGAGACAACGTTCCCGGAGAACCAGGTTGAAGAATTGGCTGACATTGGTTCGAAGCCGGATCGCGGTCAAGCTCACGCTCACGCTGATCGGCTTCGTCGCGGTCGCCGTGATCGTCGCCGGCTTCTACCTCGACCGGCGACTTGACGCGATCGCCATCGAGAATCTCACGATTCAGCTCACACGGCAGGCCCGGCTGATCGAGCTCGGAGCCGGCGCTGCGCTCGGCAGCCGGGCCCCTTCGGAGTCCACGCAGCGGTGGCTCCGCTCCCTCGCCTCGCTCACTTCCGCTCGACTCACGCTGATCGCCTCGAACGGTCAAGTGCTCGGCGATTCAGAGCGCACCGTAGAGGGCGCCGCGAGGATGGACAATCACCTGGATCGGCCCGAGGTCAAAGCGGCCTTGACGAGCGGAGTCGGAACGAGTCAGCGGACGAGCGACACCACGGGCGCGCACACGCTGTACGTCGCGATCCGCGGTCGTGACGCCGGTGGCGTGATCCGTTTGGGATATCCCCTCGATGAAGTGGCCCGGGCGACCGGAGCGATCAGAAAGGCCGTCATCGTTGGCGGCTCGCTCGCGCTGATCGTCGCGATTGGAATCAGTCTTTTCGTGTCGCGCCGGTTGACCCGCCCCGTCGTGAGCATGGAGCGGATCGCCCACCGGATGGCCGACGGCGATTTCTCGGCCAAGGCGTTCATTCGATCGCCGGATGAGATCGGCCAGCTCGGCCGGGCGCTCAACAGCATGGCGGCCGGTCTCAGAACGAGAATCGAGGAGCTCCAAGAAGAACAGGCGAAAAGCGCGGCGATTCTCGACAGCATGGTCGAGGGGGTCATCGCGGTCGATGCCCATGACCACGTGGTGCTCACCAACCCGAGCGCGGCGAGGATCTTTCGCACCAGCCACGAGCGCTCTGTTGGCAAGCCGTTCCTCGAGGTCATTCGGAACAAAGAGCTGCACGACCTGATCGGAGAGTGCCGTGCTCACGCAACCGCGGACGCTATCACGCGCGAGCTGCATCTCTACACCCCCCGCGAGCGCGTGATCCGGGCTCACGGGGTCAGCTTCAGGCTCCAGGATGAAGGGCCTGGCGTGCTGTTGGTGCTGCATGACATCACCGAGCTTCGTCGACTCGAGCAGGTCCGGACCGAGTTTGTCGCGAACGTCTCTCACGAGCTGAGGACGCCGCTGACAGCGATCCGCGGCTACCTGGAAACCCTGACCGGCGGGGCACTCGAGGAGCCGGAGAACGCCCGGCGCTTCCTGAAGATCAGCCTCACGCACGCGGAGCGCCTCGGCCGCCTGCTCGACGACCTGCTCGATCTCTCGAACATCGAGCTGGGACGTGTCACGCTCACGCTGGAGCCGACCGAGCTCGCCTCCGTGGTGGAACAGGTTTTGACCATCATGGGGCCCCGAGCTGAGGCAAATGGGATCGCGCTGACCTCGGCGGTTTCGCGCGACTTGCCCGCGGTTCGCGCCGAGCACGACCGACTGGTCCAGATTCTCCTGAATCTGCTCGACAACGCCGTGAAGTTCACCGGTCGCGGAGGCAGCGTGTCCATCACGGCCACGCGTGAAGATTCGAAGATCACTGTTGAGGTGCGCGACACGGGGATCGGCATTCCCTCGACCGATCTCCCCCGCATCACCGAGCGCTTCTACCGCGTGGACCGCGCCCGCTCACGCGAGCTCGGCGGCACAGGCCTGGGCCTCGCCATCGTGAAGCACCTCGTCCAAGCCCACGGCGGCGAGTTTCGGATCGAGAGCGAGTTGGGTAAAGGGACAGCAATTCACTTTACCCTTCCGATGGCGAAGGATTGACTAATCAAGAATTGTTGATATGATTGGCCCATGGTCGCGAAGGCTCGTGAGATCGAGAAAGTCCGCCAGCTCTTTCACGCGCTGGCCGATGAGACCCGCCTCAGGATCGTCGATCGCCTCCTCGGGGGAGAGCAGTGCGTGTGTGATCTCACCGACACGCTCGAGGCGGGACAATCGCGCCTATCGTTCCACCTCAAGACACTCAAGGACGCCGGCCTCGTAAGGGACAGGCGGCAGGGACGATGGGTCTACTACTCGTTGAACCCCGGCGCCCTGGATCTGGTGGGGGAATTCGTGAGTGAAGTCAGATCCTCGGTTCGTCGCGCCGGCGCTGCATCCCGCAACTGCGACTAGAAAATTTTTTTGCCACGATTCATCAATTGCTCTTGATGAATTGCCAAGAGGTCGAACACCGGTGGGGAACATGAAGCCGGTCCCCAAGCGTCTGGATCTGTTCGAGCGGTACCTGTCTCTTTGGGTCGCGCTCTGCATCGCTGCTGGGATTGGTGTGGGCGCATGGACACCGGGCATGGTCGGATGGCTTAGCCGCGCGCAGGTGAGCCAGGTGAATCTTCCGATCGCGGTGCTCATCTGGCTCATGATCTATCCGATGATGCTGAGGATCGACTTCACGGCGCTGCGCGGGGTCGGCCAGCGACCGAAGGGCCTGCTCGTGGTGCTCTTCGTGAATTGGCTCGTCAAGCCGTTCAGCATGGCCCTACTGGGCTGGCTCTTCTTCAAGCAGCTCTTCGCTGGGCTGCTCGGCCCCGAGTTGGGAGATCAGTACCTGGCAGGCGTCATCATTCTCGCTGCGGCGCCCTGCACCGCGATGGTCTTCGTCTGGAGCTACCTCACCGACGGCGATCCCGCGTACACGCTGGTGCAGGTGGCGCTCAACGACCTGATCATGCTCTTCGCGTTCGCGCCGATCGTGATCTTTCTGCTCGGCGTGTCGAACATCACTGTCCCGTATGACGTGCTCTTCTATTCGGTCGTCCTGTACATCGTGATTCCGCTCGCGGCGGGTGCCCTGTCCCGGACCGTTTTGCGGCGCCGGCGCGGGCCGGCGTGGTTCGAGGGCGTCTTCCTGCCGCGGCTCAAGCCGGTGTCGGTTGTCGCCTTGCTGGCGACGCTCGTCCTGATCTTCGCCTTCCAGGGCGAGGTGATCGTGGGCAAGCTCTCCCACATCGTGCTCATCGCGATTCCGCTGCTGATCCAGGTCTACTTCAACTCGGGGCTTGCGTACGGCTTGGCGCGCTGGCTCCACGTGCCGCACTCGGTGGCGGCTCCGGGCGCGCTGATCGGCGCGAGCAACTTCTTCGAGCTGGCTGTCGCCACCGCGATCTCGCTCTTCGGCCTCACCTCGGGCGCCGCCCTCGCGACGGTGGTGGGCGTCCTCGTCGAGGTGCCGGTAATGCTCTCGGTCTGTTCCTTCTGCAACCGTACCCGCCACTGGTTCGGGCCCGCGCCGGAGCCGCTCAGGGACCTGACGGTTCCGCTGGAAGCGAGCGGTGAAAGGGAAGCGTGACGTGCGATGACGCGCCGCCGCGTGCTCTTCCTCTGCACGCACAACTCTGCGCGCAGCCAGATGGCCGAGGGATTTCTGCGCGCGGTTGCCGGTGACCGCTTCGAGGTCGAGAGCGCCGGCACTGAGGCGACGCGCGTGCACCCTCTCACAATTCGCGCCATGGGCGAGGCCGGCATCGACCTGCGCGCGCACACCTCCAAGACGGTCGATCGTTTCCTCGGCCAGGGGTGGGACTACGTCATTACCGTGTGCGACAGCGCGAACGAGCGCTGTCCTCTCTTCCCCGGGCGAACCATGCGGCTGCATTGGAGCTTCGACGATCCGTCCTCTGCGCAGGGGACCGAGGAGGAGCGCCTCGCAGTCTTCCGCCGCCTCCGTGACGAGATCGAGGCGCGAGTGCGGCGCTGGCTTGCCGAGATCGGCTCCTGATGCGTACCGCGGCGCCACTCAGTTGAAGGCCCACGAGACCTCGTGGGGCACGTTTACACAGATTTAACTTCACCGTCCTTGGTTCGTCATCTCGGTCGGATAGGCTCCAAGCAGAACAAACGAAAAAGGAGAGACGAGAGATGACTAAGAAGAGATGGCTGATCGTGGCGGTGATGGTGATCATCACAGTTGTGGCTCTGTGGTCCGGTGCCGGAGCGCAGCAAGGGCCGGTGGTCCGGGTGGACGGCTCCAGCACGGTCTTTCCGGTGACTGAAGCCGTCGCTGAGGAATTCCAGAAGGCGAAGCGCGGCGCAGTGCGGGTCACGGTGGGGATCTCGGGGACTGGCGGCGGCTTCAAGAAGTTCTGCCGCGGCGAGATCGACCTTCAAGACGCCTCGAGGCCGATCCTCTCTGAGGAGATGACTGCGTGCGCCAAGCAGGGGATCAGATACTACGAGCTGCCGATCGCATACGACGCGCTCACGCTCGCGGTCAACCCATCAAACAGTTGGGTCAGGTCGCTGACGATCACCGATCTCAAGAAAATGTGGGAGCCAGCAGCCCAGGGGAAGATCACGCGCTGGAACCAAGTCCGGCCCGAGTGGCCCGACGCCCCGCTCAAGCTCTTCGGCGCAGGCGCCGACTCCGGCACCTTCGACTACTTCACCGAGGCAGTCGTCGGCAAGGCCAAGGCGAGCCGCGGCGACTACACGGCGAGCGAGGACGACAACAGTCTCGTGCAAGGGATCGCCGCAGACAAGCACGCGTTGGGGTACATTCCGTTCGCCTACTTCGAGCCGAACAAGGGGAAGCTCAAGGCGGTGGCGATCGACGGCGGCAAGGGACCGGTGATGCCGTCGCTGGACAATGTGGTCAGGGGGACATACACGCCGCTCTCGCGCCCGCTCTTCATCTACGTGAGCGCCAAATCAGCGGCGCGCCCCGAGGTGAAAGAGTTCGTGAACTTCTACCTCAGAAACGCCGCCAAGCTCGCTCAGCAAGTGAAGTACCTCCCGCTCCCCGAGAGGGCGTACGCGATAGGACAAGAGCGCTTCGAGAAAGGCGAGACCGGGACGGCGTTCGGTGGCCACGCCGAGGTCGGGCTTCCGGTGGAAGAGATCCTCAAGCGCCAGCCGAAACAATGAACATCATCAAGGCGCGGGCACCCGGGCCCTTGACGCCGTCGGTGTCAAGGGCACGCCCGTGGCTCCGCTTTCGCCCAACCGGTGCTATGTCCGGCCGCCGGGTTCAGCGCTTTCGCGAGCGCGCCATCGAATCGCTCCTCTTCCTGGCGGCGTTCTCCTCGGTCGTCGTGACCGTTGGGCTGGTGGGGATTCTGGCCTATGAGTCGATTCCGTTTTTCAGGCGCGTCCCTCTGAGTGAATTTCTCACCGACCGCCTTTGGACACCACTCTTCGCCGATCCGCACTTCGGCATCCTGCCCCTGGTCGCCGGGACCCTCGTCACGACCGCGGTCGCGCTGGTAGTGGCGGTGCCGATCGGCACAATCACGGCCATCTACCTCAGTGAATACGCCCCGCACCGCATGCGCGAGGCGGTCAAACCGTTCCTGGAACTGCTGACCGCGGTGCCCACGGTCGTTTACGGCTACTTTGCGCTCCTCGTTGTCACCCCCGCGCTTCAGCGGCTGATCCCGGGGCTGCCGGGCTTCAGCATGCTGAGCGCGGGGCTGGTGATCGGGATCATGATCGTGCCGTACGTCAGCTCGGTCAGCGAGGACGCCATGCGCGCGGTCCCGATGGCGATTCGTGAGGGATCGTACGCGATGGGAGCGACCCGGTTCCAGACCGCGGTCCGGGTCGTCGTGCCTTCCGCGCTCTCGGGGATCGCCGCCGCGTACGTGCTGGGTGTCTCGCGCGCTATCGGCGAGACAATGGTTGTGGCGATCGCCGCCGGGATGCAGCCGAACCTGACGTGGAACCCGATGGAGCCCGCGGCCACGATCACCGCATTCATCGTTCAGGTCAGCCTGGGGGACCTGCCGCACGGAAGCGTGGGATACCAGTCGATCTTCGCCGCCGGGCTCACGCTGATGGCGATGACCTTCGTCTTCAACCTCGCCGGCCATCTTCTGCGCCGTCGCTTCCGGGAGGTCTACTGAGATGGGGGACCTCAAAACGCTGATCACCCGTCGCAAGCGGTTCGACGCTGGTTTCCGGGCCGCCGGGCTCGTGGCCACGCTGGTCGGCGTCCTAATCCTGCTCGCGCTGCTCGTCGATCTCGCGGCAGACGGCCTGGCCCGGGTCTCGTGGCAGTTCTTGACCTCGTACCCTTCGCGTTTCGCCGCCGAGGCCGGGATCCTCTCGGCGTGGGTTGGAACCTCGCTGGTGATGCTGATCACCGCGCTCGCCGCCGTGCCGCTCGGCGTGGCCGCAGGTGTTTACCTCGAAGAGTACGCTCGGAAGACATGGCTCACCGACCTGATCGAGATCAACCTCGCCAACCTAGCCGGGGTGCCGTCCATCGTTTACGGCCTGATGGCGCTGGGGATCTTTGTCTATCAGCTCCGCCTCGGGCAGAGCATCCTGACCGCGGGGCTCACGCTGGCGCTCCTGGTACTCCCTATCGTCATCATCGCCAGCCGCGAAGCGATCCGCGCCGTCCCCGGCAGCATCAGGGAGGCCGCGTACGCGCTCGGCGCTACGAAGTGGCAGATGGTGCGGGACCACCTCCTGCCGTACTCCCTCGGAGGGATCGCGACCGGCGTGATCATCGGCCTGTCGCGCGCGATCGGCGAGACGGCCCCGCTCGTCACGATCGGCGCGCTCGCTTTCATCGCCTTCCTCCCCCCGGCGCCGTGGCAGCCGGCGTTCCCGTTCGTCTCGTTCGAGTGGGTGAAGTCGCCGTTCACCGTGATGCCGATCCAGATGTTCAACTGGATCTCGAGGCCTCAGCAGGAGTTTCACGTCAACGCCGCGGCCGCGGGGCTGGTTCTGATCGCGATGACTCTGGTGATGAACGGGCTCGCGGTCTATCTCAGATATCGATTCAGGAGGCGCGTGACATGGTGATCCCCGGACCGGTGAAGGCCGAGACCAGGCAACTCAGCTTCTTCTACGGCTCGACCCGCGCGCTCAACGCGATCACCCTCCCGATTGCTGAGAAGTGGGTGACGGCGATCATCGGGCCTTCGGGCTGTGGCAAGACAACGCTGCTCCGCTGCATGAACCGCATGCACGATCTCTATCCCGGAACCCGCTACGAAGGGGAGATCATCCTCCAGCCGGACGGGATCAACCTCATCGATCCAAAGGTGGACCCGATCGAGGTCAGGATGAGGGTGGGGATGGTCTTTCAGAAGCCCAACCCGTTCCCCAAGTCGATCTACGAGAACGTCGCGTACGGCCTTCGTGTCCGGGGTGTCTCGAAGCGGTCGGTCCTGGATGATAAAGTCGAGCAGGCGCTGAGGGAGGCGGCGCTGTGGGGGGAGGTCCAGGACCGGCTCCACGCGCTCGCGTTCACGCTCTCCGGGGGGCAGCAACAGCGCCTCTGCATCGCGCGCGCACTCGCGATGCAGAGGCGCTG